>TARA_R110001606_G_scaffold70256_2_pt1 | contig 15367 bp, 19 predicted proteins | sample TARA_R110001606 | Tara Oceans TARA_R110001606 (sample SAMEA4398315) | marine metagenome | biome: Polar Biome; feature: [SRF] surface water layer (ENVO:00010504); material: water (ENVO:00002006), including particulate matter (ENVO:01000060) such as... | depth 5 m | reverse complement strand
TTATAGTATTTAGATTTCTTTCTGAATTCTCGGCTACTAAACCAACCCTTCTCTGGGTGATTGGGGTCGAGGTATTGTTTGTCTGTGCCGCTTGTCTGCCCTAGATATTGGAAGTTACAGGCTTGGTAGATTGTTCCTAACTCCTTAGCCTCTGGGTCAGAGTAGGCAGTGAAGTATCGGAAGTCTGTGTTGTCAGCCATCCAACGGACTGAGGACATAATCAACCACGAGCCTAAGTTCTTTGGACTCCAAGAGATACAGGCACCACGAGAGATTAGCTTCTCCCTATTGGTGTTCTCTTTGCCCAAGAGGTTAGAGAAAGCATTGGGGGTTGCCATGATGATGGTACCTGCTAGGGTTCCGTTCTTCTTTAGCCTCGCTGTGAACCTATGTGTCGGTCGGTTGGGAAGTTTAGCCAGCCACTCGTGCCGCATGATAAACTCTTTCACCTCTTTACACAGTTCCTTATTCTCGGCTGGGGCGTACTCAAACACAAAGTCGCCTGTCCTTAGCAACCCCGCTTCTATCTCAGTCAGACCAGCAGCCAACAAGTCCTCATCCCGATTGACTTCAGAGATGTAGGCTTGCCAACACTTGTCGCCTTGGTAGTCTTTGAATCTATCGTGTGGGTCCATGTCAGTGTACCGTAAAGTTTATATTATAGTAAACAAGTTCCAACTTTACCATATCTATTGTACTAACCAGCATCTGCAACGCAGTTGCCTCTACTTTTTCTATAATATAGCCAAATCCTTTTTCTTTCTCATTATATCTTTTTTCCTTAGTCAGTTCAATATTCGTAACAGCCTCGTACAAAGCTCTATTACACATAAAAAACTCACACAGTTTTGCAAATACAGCATTGTTGGTAGCAGCATTGTCTGTCTCATATTTTTTAATCAAGAAGTGCGACAGCTTCTCATTCAAAAGTGTTTCATCGATGAGGCTGGCTGCTCTCTTTTCAGTGAAAATAAAGAGCTTTGGCTGTTTTGGGGTTTCATCGTTCAACGCCTAGCACCCTCTCCCCAGAAATATCTGCTTTTTTGTTTATTCGTGATCAATAATACTTGCACTTTATCGTCTCCCACTTTACAGATTTTATGCAACTTCAACTTGCCATATAAGGGTTTTGTTTGTTTTTTGGCATATTTCTTGCGTGGGGGTGCTAAATTCAAGTAATTGACGCAAGCTTCTACAACTTGTTCTCTCGTGAGTTCTTGCCCCTCGTAGCGGTCAAAATCAACCTTGATATCTGCCGCAACAACCCAGCTTTTTATCCACAACTGTGGGATGCCGGGGAAGAAAGACCCGTGGTAGCTGCCATATCGCTGCTCTTCAGTGTTGAGTGTCTCCCGGTTCCACTGCGGTCGAGGCAGCAGTTGACATACTATCGTCTCGTCTGTGCTCGGGTGATGAATTGTCTCCTTTTCCATCTTCTCTTGTTTCTTCCTGAACCTCTTCAACATTCAAGCTCTCCTTTAGTTGCTGACAACCGCCAACGAAGCTATATCTTTCCTCATCCGTGACTTCAAAAATGATTGGTACCGTCATGTGTTTTGTTCGACTTTTCAACCTCTCCAATACAAGGGGAGCCTCATCCATTGACGTGACGACGTGTTCTAATTCTCTGGTTCCTAATAGCTCTTTAGCTTCCTTACAAAAGGGACACTTATTCTTTACAAAAAGATGGTAATAACTCATTTATCCTCTCAAGACTTTTTTTTCTGAAGGTCCGAACATCCCTTCGATTGAAGATGGTGATCCCACCACAATGATGTCCAAACCAAGTTGACCTCTACTCATATGCACACGAGTAAACTCCTGTCTGTTATCTATACCTTCAGGCAAAACTCCTTCTCGAAGAAGTTTACCATAGCTAGGTTCAGAACGCAAGCAAACAACGTGGTCTGGGTTAACAAAAATCTCTCTCATTGCATACCTTTTAGCCTCTTGGGTAAACTTCGTGTTCTCAAAAACTTCTACTAACTTAATAATCATAATTCACTCCTATTGATACAAACAATTTTTTGGTACCGCCCACTTCTCGCCTCGGTACAGTATTTCATAATAAACATCATCCATTTCTCTAACGACAAAAACATATTGTGGCTGCTTAGGGTGACACCATTCTTTGACATCTGGTCCGTCAAAAGACAGGAGAGCCGTGCCGCTAGGTAGCCATGCTAAGTTACCCGGATTCATTCTGCTCCTCTTCTTCTGTGTTATCAGTCATAATATCAAGTGTAGCTTTTTCATAATTAGCTAACAAATTGACATAATCCGCCAATTGCATATCGTATTTCATCAGTGACTGCCGAAAGGTCTGTAGTTTGCTTATTATTTCTAGTTTACTTTTGGCTATATCCATGTCGCTGCCGTGTAGTTGAAGGCTTGAAGCTTCAGACTGTAGCTCTTCAAGGGTACCTTCAAGAAGATTTTGCACCTTGGTGGGAACTTCATCAAAATCAATTGTATAACTTATTTTTACTTTCATACTAAAAATATAATATATTTTTTACTTTTTGTCAAGTGTTTATAGAACAAAATATTTTACCATCAAAGCAGTGAGCGTTGTGACGGCACTTCCGATGACAAGCCATTGGATTTTTTTGATCGCTCCAACAGTAGCCTCTACCTGTGCCAACCTTAGTTCTCCATTTTTTACCGTGTGGTATCTAATTCTGTCTTCAAAGATGTTTAAGAAGTTATCTCTCCACAACTCTATTTCTCTAATCCGTGTGAAAAGACCTTGGTCGGGATGGTAAATTGCCTCCTTAATCTTTGCGATATTATCCGCCACTTCTTCTTGTTTCTGTAGTAGCGTTTCTAATTTGTTGCTCAGATCTGCAATTGCTAGAGCTAATTTTGTGCTGTTATCATCCGTTAACATTGATTTCTCTCCATCTTGTAATGCAATAAATAGTTTTATTTTCCCTATTCAGTTTGTACGATGGCAAAATTAGCTGAAATAAGAGAAGAGGAGACTGATGCTGCATTCTGGAGTGCAACTCTTGTCACCTTCGCTGGGTCAATAATTCCAGTATCATACAAATCACAAATCTCATTATTGGAAAAATCGTAGCCGCAATTTTCTGCGGCGGCCTCAATTTCAGATAAGATTAGGTCTGGAGATAAACCGGCGTTCTTTGCCATCTGTCTGGCTGGTTCCTGTACAGCTTTCTTTACAATCTCGAAACCAAATAGCTGGTCTTGGCTGAGATCTTCTGGTGTCTTCAAGGTTTTTGCTATTTTGATTAGAGCGCTCCCGCCTCCAAGAATTACCCCTTCTTCCTGTGCTGATTTGACTGCCTCAAGAGCATCCTCCAAGCGGTGTTTCTTTTCGATCATCTCAACCTCTGTATGGGCACCTACATGGATTATGGCAACACCAGATGCTAGTCGGGTAATCCTTTCTTGAATCTGCTCACACTCCTGTATAGACTCTGTGTCCTGCATTTCGGTTTTGAGATCTTCAATTGTTTTTTCCACATCATCATAATTAGCCTCGCCATCTACGATGGTTGTGGTACGCTTTGTGATCTCAACCGTCTTTGCGTTACCAAGGTCTGCTAATGTGATATCCCTCAGTGCCTTTCCAGATCCACGAGACATAAAAGTAGCGCCCACAGATAGAGCCAAGTCCTTTAAGATGTTTCGCCGCTCTTCACCGTAACGAGGAGCCTTGACTGCTGCCACCTTCATTGTGCCTCTCACTGTATTCATAATCAAAGCAGCGAGTGCTTGCCCTTCCACATCTTCTGCGACAATCAAAAGCGGTTTGCCCTCTCGTGCAACCAGTTCAAGGGCTGGCAAGATGTCATCGACTGAATCAATCTTGGAATCGGTCACCAACATGAGGATGTCTTCGTACTTGGCGAGTTTTCTTCGTTCATCTGTTATGAATTGTGGCGACAAGTATCCAGAGTCAAATCGGAACCCTTCAACAACTGTCAAACCACTCTCAACCGAACGAGCTTCTTCGATTGTGATCGAGCCGTTCTTTCCAACCTTGTCAACAGCCGTTGCAATCATCTCTCCGATAACTGTGTCGCCATTTGCTGAGATGGTGGCGATGTGGGCTATATCTTTTTCTGATGTGATTGGTCGAGATAAATCTCTAATTCCTGCCACAACTTGCTCTACTGCCTTGTCGATCCCTCGTTTCAATTCAACAGGAGATGACCCAGCAGCAATATATTTTTGCGAATGCTTTAAGATTGCTCGGGAAAGAACCGTTGCAGTTGTTGTGCCGTCTCCGCAGACGTGGTTTGTTTGCTCGGATGCTTGTCGAATAATTTGAGCACCTGCATTCTCGAATGGGTCTTCGAGTTCAACAAACTTTGCGACGGTCACTCCGTCTTTTGTAATGAATGGGTTTGCACCCTTTTGATGTATAATAACGTTGCGTCCTTTTGGACCCATTGTAGAAGCCACGTTGTCAGCTAGGACATCAATCCCGGTGAGGATTTTCTGCTGTAAAGAGCCTTTGCAATCATATTTTCTGGACATTTATACCCCTCTATGTAATCTGGTGTGAATAGTATAATCTATTGTGGTGGGTTTGTCAAGTACTTTTATATATATCTATGATCTCTTGTAAATCATCTGGGTTGTCTAAAGATACTGAGGATCTCTCTAGTTTGCCGCTTACTTTGTTTGCCAATACCAAACTGTGCGAACTATCCTCGCCGTGGGTTGGTTTAAGTCTTACTCTGGTCGAACCTTCCAAACCTGCGTCTTCAAAAAGAGGGACATCGTATTGTTTAGCAGATGTTGGGTCTAAAGCATAAAGACCTTTGCCCATAATCTGAATCAACTTGTCTCCTTTGTTGGCATATTTTTTTGCGATGGCTTCAAAATCAAACGGGAGGTATACGGATTCTTTACCGCCGAACCACCGAGACTGGAGTGCTCTTTTCAGTTTGCCCGTTTCTTCCTTGTCTGCAAGACCTAGTATGTACTCGACGGGCTTTCCCTCGTCATCGACAACGAGGGTTCCCTCGGCATCCCTTCCCGATCCTTTTCTTAAATTTGGGTGGTTTTCATTTGGGTATGATATTTGTGCCAGTCTAGGCTTCAACTCCTTGAATATTCTACCGTAAGTTAGTTCGTGTTTAAGATAGTTTTTGCTAGGTGTTGGTTCCCATTCTTTTTTTATAGTGTTATACCTAACCCTAAACTGACCGAAGTCTGCGGCAAGAGAAGTTTTCGCTTCTATTGTTAGTGGCTCTTTCCCCTCAATAGCGATCACTAGGTCTGAGCCATGACCAGAGCCTGCTGTGCCTGTGGAGATGTCTGGGTCGCCTATATCTTTTATCATCTGTTCTATCTTCTCTTCATACTCTCTGCCTACACGAGCACCTGATGCGCCGCCAGAGGATGTGTCGATTGTGGACTTGAAATACACGCTCAGTTGCCTTGTCTTACCTCGAACGCCTCGGAGGAAAATCCTGCCCATGGTGCTGCCTTTCCTGTCGTACTCGAACTGTTCCAACTCTCCTCCGGGTTGAGTTGCAGCAATAAAATCATCACGGGTCACTGCCCTGTCATCGCTACGGATGATTAAAATTTGATCTGTTTTTTTCTCAACCTCGTAGCCTTTGCCCTGTGCGAATGTCTCGACTGCTTTCACTGCATCTTCATCAACAGCCTCGTCCATCACCTGCTCAACCATCTCGACAATCATGTCCATAGCAAGCGTTTCTTTATTATCAAAATGATTTTCTATCAAAAGATCCCAGTTAGTTTCCATCTTCGATTTCCCTCAGTAGCTTATTTATATCAAGACCTGCACAGTCAATTTTTCTATTGGTCAGGTGGTAGTGGCTTACAATTCCTTTGAAGTTGCCCCGCGCTGCGCTGATCTCCACTTCTTGCTTCATATTACTGTCTTCGTCTAAAGGGCATGCCAGTTCAATGCTGTAATGTTCGGCTAGGCACTTTACAAGAGCTTTATACGCTGCCAACTGAACATCATAGTATCCTAAGTGGTCTCCAAGTTTAACACCATGAATCTTAGAATCAGATACAACTGGTCTTGGTCCGAAACCCTTCTTCTCATAATAGTTTTGATACTTCATGTAATAAGCATTGCTAAAATCAATACCAATCGAGGCATTATTTACTTTAGTGTTCCCGGCATGCCATCCTATGTGCTGGGTGTCAACCATCTGGTAGATGGTGCCATCGTTATCAATAGCGAAATGGCTGGAGATGTTTCTCTTTTTTAGAATCTTGAAGCAGGAGTGTGCTGATAGTGCTGCATCCCAATGAGTGACGATCATGGTGGGGTATCTCTTTTTTCTTGTGACAGAGCGGTAGCAGCCAGTTGGTAACCCAAGTGCCCCGTGTTCTTTTAGATTTACAACTTTGTCCCAAAGTATAGGTATAGCAACATCGTTTGCTATGATATAATTGCCATCGGCAGCCTGCCCGCTCACCTCATACGAAGCTTCCCTCTCTGTTACCGCTCTGGTGTAGGTTGCTGGTCCACAGAGACCGTCTGAAATTAGATTGTTCTCTCTCTGAAAGTTTTTGATGTTGTTGATCAATATATCATTGAAGCCTCTGGCTCCGAACCAAGAAGGATCCCAGCCCAATTTGGCTGCGCTAGCTTGGTTGTAAAATATCTTATCGCTAATTGCCATTAAAAAACCTCATCGGCAATACCGTATTCTACAGATTGCTCTGCTGTCAAATACACATTTACCTTTCTGCTAATTAGGTTTTTTATATATTTCTGAGTCATGTCGGTCTCATTAGCTAGTAGTGCTATATACTGTTGCTGAATCCACTGCACTTCTTCTAGCTCATTTTCTAAGCTGTGGATAGATCCGGCATAACCTGAAGCTACACCGTGGATCATCACACGACAATGCTTACCAATTTTTCTGTGTCCTTTTGTACCGCTAGCTAAAATTAACACGCCAGCAGACATGACTTTGCCCAGACCAACTGTACTAACCGGTGCCTGCTCTTTTATCATTCTTATGGTGTCATAAATTGAGAACATCTCTAGGGCGGAACCACCGTTGGTGCTGACTATCAACTCAAATTTGTTGCTCTCGTAGTCACCTGTAAAGTCACTCTCTAGTATTTTCATTGCATGTACAACATCTCTGGCGTTTTCTTCGTCGATGTCACCATACAAGCTGACTACTTTCTGTTTTGGATTGTCTAGCCCTTGTGCCAGAAGCAACATTTCTTCTATCTCTTTGGCAATCTCGCCGTCAGTTTTTTCTTCTTCAATTTTTTCTGGCGCTTCCTGATCAGCGTCCTTCTTTTTAGTTTTTCTCTTTTTTTTGGTGTCTTCTAAAATCATAGTTGTCTCCGATGTCTTATAAATATTACCTAGGACTTCTTTTCTTCATTTCTTTAGTAAGAATATCGACAGCTTGCTGCCAAGTAGAGAATTTTAAGATGCCTCTCATGCTTCTAGGGTAAATAGATACAAATTTGTGTATTACTATGATTTTCCATGAATTAAAAGCTTGTTCATCGATCTCCCTCACAATGTCGATCTGTTCATCAGTAGATCCCGCTCTCTTCATGTGTTGATATTTCATCTCTCTCATGAAAGCAACATCTTCCATAATAAGAGTCAAAAGTTTTAGAGTTTGGTTTAGTCCGTCTTGTGCAAAGCGCAATACTTTGCCATAGCCAATCCAAAGGCTACCGATTTTGTGGGCGAGAGCGCCACCTAAAAACCATAAGAATTCTGGGGGGATTTGAGATAGGTCCATAAAAAGTTACTCCTTGCAAGATAAAGTGCCTACAAAGAGTAACGTTTTATGGTTCGTTTGTCAAGGAGAACAAAGTAAATTATTTAGAAATCTTCTTCTTAATAATTCTTTTAGCAACTCGTCTGGTCACTTCTGCGATGTAAGCGTCAAAGTTTTCATCTTCGTCTAAGTCACTCATGGCTGGCTCTTCTTCGCCCATATCACCAATCTCGACTTCTTCAGCGTCTTCCCCGCCTTCTTCAGCGGCGCCGAGTTCCATTTCTGGTTCTTCTTCGCCGCCTTCAACAGCAACCTCAACACCTGTCTCGTTCTCAATCGCTCCTGCAATTGCACTAACAAGTCTCTTCACCATCTCTTCATCTGGTGCTGCGCCTTCGTCGGAGAGACCGTCCATAGGCTCGCCCATTTCAGCGTCCATTCCAATCTCCACTTCTTCTTCGCCTTCAGCGTCTTCTTCTCCAAGGTCCATGCCTTCTTCGACTTCTTCTTCTTCTTCTTCTTCAACTTTGTTTTCAAAGTAATTTTCAGTGAGAGCGTCCACGTTTGCAAGCTTCATGAAGCGGCGGATGGTTCCCTCGTTGAGTAATGTTTTTTTGTTGCTCATTTTTATGTTCTCCCAAGTTTAATAAAAAAATGCGTTTGCACAATGATAAATAGTCCTTTTATCTGTTAAAAGTCATTCTTGGTTGTCAATTTTTCTACAGCCTTGTCTTGTATCTGTTTCACTCTGACAAAACTGACCCCTATACGCTCAGCAACCTCCCTCAGAGACATATTACCGTTCTTTCTAACCGCAACCAGAGTGCAGTTCAAATCCTTTTCAAAATCTAGCCACTGTCTGCAATCTTTTCTGTCACAGGCTTGATTATTTTTCACACATACATCGGCACAATCACTGTCATTTATAAATCTGGGCATTCTTCCTCCAAAATGTCAAATATGTTTTCAATCTCATTCTCATCAAGTGCAAATTTTTGAATAGTTTTCTTTTTAGACGCATTCATATTAGAGATTTTTTTCATCTTTTTTTTGCTTTGTGTGCTCTTTTGCTCTTTTGTTATTTCAATAAACTTAACAATGTTTTCATCCTGAGCTACATAGCCAGCGACCACTTCCCTAAAAAAAGCACTTTGAGTGAGCCCATCATAATGTAGCCTTATTTTTAGCTCTGCGTGATTCTTTTCTGAATCATAAAAAACTATCTTTTTGCCCGCTTCTCCGTATACACTCATCTATTCCTCGACAAGATATGAGTAAAACTTTCAGCCTGACCTGCTGGTGTCTGGCGGATGAACTTAGCTCTGGCTTGCAAATCTCTAATAGTCCTTGCGCCAGAGTAAGACATTCCGCTTTGGATTCCGCCCTTCAAATCATCTAAGACGATATTTACATCTCCCTTATATGGAATAGTAGTAGAGATACCCTCCGGTGTGGAGGTCTTGCCTCGCCAGTTGACTTGAGCTTCGCTCGATGCCATACCACGATAGACTTTATATTTCTTATTGCCATTGTCGAATACTTGTCCGGGTGATTGGTCTGTCCCAGCCAGCATTGAGCCGAGCATAACGAAGTCTGCACCAGCAGCCAGAGCCTTTACAATGTCTCCGCTAGTTTTCATACCGCCGTCAGCAATGATTGGGGTAGGGCAACCAGCATCAACACAGTCCATAATGGTTTGGAATGTTGGAACACCATGACCGCTCACCAATCTGGTAGAGCAGATACTTCCCCCACCAACACCAACACGAATTGAATCTGCCCCCCAGTCTGCAAGAGCACATGCACCCTCACCCGTTGCAACGTTACCAGCCATGATATGCAAATCACTGCTAAAGGTTTTTCTCAAATTACTAAGGGCTGCTTTCATCATTGAGTGGTGTCCATGCGCTACATCAACGCAGAGGATGTTTGCTCCGGCTTCAACAAGAGCTTGCGCTCTTTCCAAATAATCTCCAGTCACACCAATGGCTGCTGCTACATTGTTAACTTGTGCAATTTTAGCTTTTTTCACTAATTCAGATTGTTCAATGATACTGTTGTAACGATGAACCACTCCTAAACCACCGTGCATTTCCATAGAAACAACCATGTCAACTTCAGTAACCGTATCCATTGGGCTGGAAATAATAGGAAGACCAAGTGTTATCTTATCATCCAGTTGGTTGCTAGTCGACAAACTCTTTCTACTATCTATGTCTGAGTACTGTGGGACTACCAATACATCGTCAAAACTCAAACTAGTCATTCTTCTCCTTGTTCGACCAATATTCCTTCATTCTCTTGCTTCTTGAAGATGATCCTTTCTTTTTTGTGACTTTCAGTAACTCAGCAGCCTTCAACACGTTTTTCTGCGTGACAAAGAAATTGCCTTCTGAGTCACCTTCCTGCTCTAACGTACACCCGGCTTCAATCAACTTCTTCTTGATGCTATTATAGGTGGCAGGAGTTGTTCTTTCAACAGTTACGCCAGTTCTCCCGTCATCAGTACCAGTCCACCAGAGATGATCTCCACTAAACTTCCTGACCCTAGACGGGCTGATTGGGTTGCCACAATCATCTAGTGCGTATCTAATTCTGTTCTCTTCGCAGAATTTCTTATAGACGTTTTTACTTTTCCTTTCGGTCATTTAGATCCTCCTGTATTTCTTTTACCATCTCATTGCCCCTTTGCCAGCAAGGGGGGCAATACAAGTTAACTTGCTTTGATTCTTCCCTAACAATGACATACCATGATTTTACCATCTCTTTGTTAGTCTTGTCAAATGGTTTTTGACAAACCAAGCACTCTTTACTGATTTTACCAAAAAGAGCGACTTTGGATGTCATTTCCTTTTGGGATTCAACCTCTTTTTTTCTGCCTACTTTTTTAGATAGTTTACCCATTAGCGGTCACCAGTTGAGCCAAAGCCCCCATCGGCACGAGAAGAGCCTTGGTTGAGATTATCCTCGGTAGTTTCCTCGATGCCGCAATGGACGATTGGGACGAGAACTGCTTGGGCAATCTTATCTCCCGGCTTAATCTTTTGGGTCTCCGTCCCAATATTGTGTAGGTTGACGTAGATCTCCCCGTCATAGCCGGGGTCGACGACACAAGCGCCGACAATAAGTTGCCGCTTAGAAGCGACACCTGACTTGTTCTTGACCTCCAGCATGTAACCTTCTGGGATCTCAGTCTTTAATCCAGTGGAGATTAGATTGCTTGACCGGGCAGACAGCCAATACTCACCGTTGTCCAGCATACTAGCACCACGATTGCCGTTGGGACAATAGAACAGGTCCATCCCTGCGTCTGTCCTGTGTGCTCGCACAGGTAGTTTGGCTCCGGGTCTAATTTTATAAAATTTTAGATTCATTGTTCCTCCTATTCTAACACTCATATCTATCCTAAAAGTCTAAAGTTCCTACTAACTGATCGGGTACTAAAACCCCATTGCTCATCATACTCTAATCGACCCATATAAGGGCGGTTTACCGATATTTTGTCTCTCTTTGGGTTTACCCCCCAGCATTTTATAGTCGTCAAAACATTGTTTGAATCAATTACCTCCACTATATAATATTCTTTTCCATTCTTGGTTCTCTTGATGTTCACTTTTCTGGGAATAAACCACGATGTACCGAGAGCAGGATCGTGCTCAGAGATTGGTGGAATGTTCAATTCTGAAAGTCTTTTCATAACGTCATCATCGACGACCAAGCTAATTGGGAAAGCACCAGTTAGGTTAGACAAGTGTTCGATCTTTTCATAGTTTGTGAATTCTCCCTCATCCTTGTATTTTTCGATATTCTCTTCTAAGTTCTTTTCTTTCCGTGGGCGCATAACAGCAATCGAACTCCAAAAGTGTTTCTCGCCTGAGAATCGCTTGTCCATCAAACACCTGAGAGCACCTGCTCGACACAAAACATCCAAAGCTTTTTTGTTCAGCTTTGAATATGTCATTTCTTCGTGGAACAAGAAATCTTCGATTTTCTTAAACGGTCGATGGTCTAATATCTGCTCCATAGCCGCTGCCCCAAGCCCTTTGATCGAGGTCAGGGGTTGAATTAGAATCTTGCCGTCGTCGCTAATTTCCCACACCTCTCCAGATTTATTTACATCCAGTGGCTCAACTGTGAATCCAAACTGTTTTGAAATAGCAATCGCTTTCTCCTTTCTTGCCTCTGGCTCTTTGTCTAGGAATGCAGCCATCCACTCTGCTGGGTAGTAATTCAGCAGCCAAGCGCACTGATATGACAGAACTGAGTAAGACACAGCATGAGATTTGTTAAAGCCGTAGCCAGAAAAGTATTCAAAAGTCTGCCAAAGTTCCTGTGCTTGCCCTTTCGTCATTCCCTTTCTCAAGCATCCTGATGTGAACTTTTGATGAATTTTTTCTTTCTTCTCCTGTACTTTTCCTGTTCCCTTTTTGGTAAGCAACTTTCTGAGGGAGTTTCCTTCGTCCAGTGTGAGATCATCTCCCAGCTTGTGTGCCAATAGAGCAATCTGCTCTTGAAAAATCAAAAATCCGTATGTTTCTTGTGTGACCTGCTTTACAATATCATTTGTATATTCAATTTCTTGAGGTGCCTTCTTTGCTTTTACATACATCTTATCGACTTTTGCGCTAAGAGGACCCGGACGGTAAATGCTAGTAATGGCAGCAATGTCAATGATGCTCTTGGGCTTCGCTTTTTTGCAAAAGTCTTGTGCTCCACCCTCCGTGAACTGGAATATCCCTGCCCATTTACCCTTGTGAAAAACGTTTTTGTAGACCTTTTGATCATTCAAATCGATCTTCTCGGGATGAAGCTTGGTGTCATAGTATTCTTTTACGTCATCGAAGGTTGGTTTTTCAAGCCCATGATGTCTCTTTAGAATATGCCTAATCGCTCCTTCCATCATCCTTAGCGAAGCCAGACCCAAGATATCAAATTTAATAAATCCCATTGGCTCCAAATGTCTGACATTCTGCCCTTCGGACCACGGGGTTTGAACGACGCCACCGCTATTTATAAGCGGCATATACTTGTCCAAGTCTTCACCGATAACAACGCCCCCGGCATGCCGACTAATCGATCTTGGCTGTCCAAAAATAGCATCAATGTGGCTAGCGATATGAGGATATTTTGCTAAAAACGTTTTTAAAGATTCGGAGTATTCCTTCAACTCTTCAAAGGTGGGAGAATAAACACCAGCCTTGATGCCATGCGCTTTCTTGGCTAAGGGGGTTGCCTCATTGATCATCTTCGATGTCACTGGGTTCACTTCAGTAAAGGGTACCTCGTAGAACTTGGAAACATCCTTAATCAGGGAGCGAAGCTGTAATGTATTAAAGTTGGAGATAGGAACAACGGTATTACGACCCCAGTCGGCGATCAACATTTCTTTTAGCTTCATGGGCTCAGAAACATCGTAATCAATATCAGGATAATCAGTTTGATCTTTCGTCATGAATCTCTCAAACTGTAGATTGTATTTGATCGGATCGATCTGGGTGATGCCTAGAGCATATGCGACCAGAGATCCTGCGGCAGACCCTCGACCCGATCCTACAAGCTGACAATCTGTGGCTTTGTCAGCAACGCTTTTCATCGTCAGGAAATACTCGCTGAAACCTCTTTTGTTGATGACATCCATTTCTAAAGCAAGCCTTCCTGAATACTCTTTATTCATAAGCCCGAGATTCATTAGTCCGTTTTCGCCAAACTTGCGTAGAGCTTCTGATGCTGACTGCTTGTCGGGTACCACAAAACTGGGTAAACGAACTTTGTTGTCTGGCATGAACTTTTCAATTCTATTATGTGCAATGTCGTGTGTTCGCAGAATAGACTCTTCTATCATTTTGTCGTCGTAAAATGCTCCTACTTTTTTAGAATAATGTTTATAAGCCTCCCACATCTCTTCGCCGTTCTTTGGGTAGAGTTCGTAGCCAATGTCTTCCACGTTTTCAGGAAGCTCCGGGGACAAGTAGTCAGGACTACTTTTGCCGAGCCAGCCGAGTCTTTTGTAAAGCTCGCGATCTCTCCATGCGTCTTTGTTTGGATAATGACTATCAGCAGTGGATATAAGTTCAATACCATACTCGTGATGCAGTTGAATAATATATTGATTCAATTCATGTTGTTCTGGTATGCTATTCCATTGAAGTTCTCCATACCACCGATCCCCAAAGATATCAAGCATACGTTCTGTTGTCTTTCGCATACTCTGAATGACAGCATCTTTGCCTAAGTCTCGATTGTCCCAATAATTGCCAGCATATACACCACCCAAACATGCAGAAGCGGCAATGACACCTTCGTTGTGCTTGGCTAAAAGATTGTAATCCATACGAGGGTAACGGTAAAAATTATCGTCTATGTATGAATCAGAAACCATCTTAAAGATATTGCTCAACCCCGTTTGATTCTGAGCTAGAAGAATGAGGTGGTTCCTTTTATTTATTTTGCTTTTCTTGCTCTTAGATGCGCCCTCGTTTTCAATTATAAGACCACTGGTTTTGGACTTTTTCTTAGAATCTTTCTGTTTCTCTAGTTCCGTCTTCCAGTTGCTTACGGAAGGGATGAAGTACGCCTCTACCCCAAAAATTGGTTTAAGGTCTTTGCCTTCCTCCATCATTTTTTTTGCATGCGACACCTGATAACTAAGACCATTCATGTTTCCATGGTCTGTGAGCGCCAAAGCGTCCATCCCGTTTTCAAATGCGCTGTCCATATGCTCGCCCGGAAAGCCCAAGCCATCAAAAAAAGACCCTGCCACTGAGTGTGCGTGAAGTCCTACGAACGGGATACTACTCTTCTTCAATACCTTCTCCTATTTTATTCCACTGTCTATTAGAGAGAATTAGTTTGTCTGGCTTTTTCAATTCTCTATCAGACCCTAAATAATTTTTTAGACCCTTCCAAGAGCCTATGTTGTTGTACCACGGTAGTTCAACTACTTTTGCTCCGGTTATTGTAGCAGATCTAAAAACTGTGTCAAGTTTAAAATGAACGGCGCTCCATCTTTCTTCTAAAGGTAACACAGTTTCGTCCCCAAACGTTGTACCTTTGGGTCTGTAACCAGTACCCTCATCCATAATAACTTTCTTGTATTTTTTATACTCTTCTTCGTCAAAAGTAAATCCAAGGCATTCTCCATCAGCGACTGTCTTGCCGTCACTGGATAAGAAGAAAGAGCTATCACTTGAAATATCTAGGCGATGTTCTCTGAGTATTTCAGGATCGTAGATTCCATACGGAAAAGCCACATAGTATCTGCTCGGGACAACCCACTTACTTATTTTATTACTAACATGATATGAAGTTAGAGCACCATACAAAGCGCTGAAAGCTAGACAATCTCTCTTGCCAAGATCTTTTGGATGGATAGGAACGTAATATATTGGTATTCTTCTTCTTGATTCAGATGGATACTTATTCAGTCTACCGATAGAAACGGGGTCAATGATATACTCACCAAGCCTAGAGCGCACAAGAGGTTGCATGTCATCATTACATACAAGCCATATTGTTTCGCAACCTGCCCAAGCACATTCTAAAACGGCTCTCTCTACAGCTAGATAGTCCGGTCCAATTGGTTGCATGGAATCATGCCACGGAAAATTGAAATCTAGTTTTTTCCCTGCAAGGGGAACAATGCCTGC
>TARA_R110001606_G_scaffold340614_1_pt1 | contig 15369 bp, 10 predicted proteins | sample TARA_R110001606 | Tara Oceans TARA_R110001606 (sample SAMEA4398315) | marine metagenome | biome: Polar Biome; feature: [SRF] surface water layer (ENVO:00010504); material: water (ENVO:00002006), including particulate matter (ENVO:01000060) such as... | depth 5 m | reverse complement strand
TGGTCTACGTGACCAATAGTGCCCACGTTCAAGTGCGGCTTCTTACGCTCAAATTTAGATTTAGACACAGTTACACCTCATTCCTGTTACTTAAGTCCTGGGTATCAACCCTTTTTGATGATTGCTTCGGCAATATTGTTTGGCGCTTCCGCGTAACGCGAAAATTCCATCGCGTACGACGCACGACCCTGAGTTGCAGAGCGCAGATCCGTGGCATAGCCAAACATCTCCGACAACGGAACCTCGGCGCGAACAATCTTGCCAGACACACTGTCGTCCATGCCCTGAATCAAGCCACGTCGGCGGTTCAAATCACCCACCACGTCACCCATGTAATCTTCAGGCGTAACAACTTCAACCTTCATCATCGGCTCAAGCAGAGCCGGGTTCGCCTCCAGAGCCCCTTTCTTCATCGCCATAGAGCCCGCAACTTTGAACGCCATTTCGTTGGAGTCCACGTCGTGGTACGAACCATCGTACAAGGTTGCCTTGATACCCAGCAGCGGATAGCCGGCCAGACAGCCATTCTGCATCTGCTCCAAGATACCCTGCTGTACTGCCGGGATGTATTCCTTGGGAACAGCACCACCAACAATCTCATTCACGAAGATAAAGTTCTCAGCATCTTCCTGGTCCAGCGGCAGCGGATCAATTCTGACCTTAACGTGACCATACTGACCACGACCACCAGACTGGCGAACAAACTTGCCTTCGACGTCTACCGACTTACGAATACACTCACGGTACGCAACCTGCGGCTTACCGATGTTTGCTTCTACCTTGAATTCACGACGCATACGGTCGACAAGAATATCCAGGTGAAGCTCACCCATACCGGAAATGATCGTCTGGCCGGTTTCTTCGTCAGAGCGAACACGGAATGACGGATCTTCCTGAGCCAGCTTACCCAGCGCAACACCCATCTTTTCCTGATCGGCCTTGGACTTGGGCTCAACCGCGACCGAAATAACCGGCTCCGGGAATTCCATACGCTCAAGGATGATCTTGTGATTTTCGTCGCACAATGTGTCACCCGTGGTGACGTTCTTCAGGCCGATTGCCGCAGCAATGTCGCCCGCGAGAACTTCCTTGATCTCCTCCCGATCGTTGGCGTGCATCTGAACCATGCGGCCCACACGCTCTCTCTTGCCTTTGACCGAGTTATAAACTGCGTTACCCGACTCCAGCGTGCCAGAGTAAACGCGGAAGAACGTCAATGTACCCACAAACGGGTCGGTAGCAATCTTGAATGCCAACGCAGCAAACGGCGCCTTGTCATCAACAGGGCGGGTCTCTTCGGTGCCATCTTCGTCCACTTCACCGCGGATCGCTTTTACTTCATCCGGAGCTGGCAGATATTCGATGACCGCATCCAGAACTGCCTGAACACCCTTGTTCTTGAAAGCGGAGCCGCAGCATGCCAGAACAATCTCGTTGGCGATTGTGCGTGAGCGCAACCCCTTCTTGATCTCTTCGAGGGTGAGCTCACCGCCTTCAAGGTACTTTTCCATGTACTCTTCGCTGGCTTCGGCGGCAGCTTCCACCAAGTGCTCACGATAAATAGCAACTTCCTCTACCATATCTTCAGGAATATCACCCAATTCGTAGGTCATACCCTGATCATCGCCGTTCCAGTAAATCGCTTTCATGCGAAGCAGGTCGACAACACCGTTGAAGTTCTCTTCAGCTCCGATTGGCAATTGCAACGGAACCGGGGCAGAACCCAGGCGAGTCTTGATCTGATCAACTACACGCAGGAAGTCAGCGCCGGCACGATCCATCTTGTTGACGAATACCATACGCGGGACTTCGTACTTGTTGGCCTGGCGCCATACGGTCTCAGACTGCGGCTCGACACCGGAGGAACCACAAAAAACAACCACAGCACCATCAAGAACCCTCAGTGAACGCTCAACTTCGATAGTGAAGTCAACGTGGCCCGGGGTATCAATCACGTTGATACGGTGCTCTTCGAACTGCTTGTCCATACCCTGCCAGAAGGTAGTAACAGCCGCTGAGGTAATGGTGATACCCCGCTCCTGCTCTTGCTCCATCCAGTCAGTAGTAGACGCGCCATCATGGGTCTCACCCATTTTATGGCTACGACCTGTGTAGTACAGAATACGCTCGGTCGTGGTTGTTTTCCCCGCATCCACGTGCGCAACGATACCGATGTTTCTGTAACGTTTAATAGGAGTTTTGCGTGCCACTTTATAAACCTCGGCTATTTAGAAACGGAAGTGAGAGAACGCCTTGTTGGCTTCTGCCATGCGGTGTACATCTTCACGCTTCTTAACAGCTGCGCCCTTGCTGTCAGCGGCGTCAAGAATCTCACCGGCAAGACGCTGTGCCATGGACTTCTCGCCACGCTTCCGTGAAAAATCTACGAGCCAGCGCATAGCCAGCGCGTTCTGACGGGAAGGCCGTACCTCGACAGGCACCTGGTAAGTAGCACCACCCACACGACGGGACTTAACCTCAACCATCGGCTGGATGTTCTCCAGGGCCTTCTCGAACATCTCGATCGGCTCTTCCTTGGACTTCTCGGCGACAATTTCCAGAGCACCGTAAACAATGCGCTCTGCAACCGCTTTCTTGCCACTTTCCATTACGTGGTTGATAAACTTGGCAAGACGCGCACTAGCGAACTTCGGATCCGGGATAATTTCCCGTTTGGCTGCAACTCTTCTTCTAGGCATCGATAAGCCCTTGTGTAATTAAAAGGTCTTCAGGAACCCCTGAGATAGCCAAAGGCTACTCAGCCTTACTCTCATCGTTCTGACAAGCAACGATAAAAGACACCCGCTCGGGATATCAGGACTTGGGACGTTTTGTACCGTACTTGGAGCGACCCTGCCTACGGCTCTGCACACCCTGGGTGTCCAGTGTTCCGCGAACAGTGTGATAGCGCACACCCGGAAGGTCTTTTACTCGACCGCCACGGATCAGCACAACACTGTGCTCCTGAAGGTTGTGACCTTCACCACCAATGTATGAGGAAACCTCGAAGCCGTTGGTCAGACGAACACGACACACTTTACGCAGTGCTGAGTTCGGCTTCTTCGGCGTTGTGGTGTAAACACGAGTGCACACACCACGGCGCTGAGGACATGCCTGAAGAGCAGGAACATCGCTCTTGGCCACCTTGCGCTTACGAGGCTTACGCACCAACTGATTAATCGTTGCCATGTAAGCAAACTCCAAAAAACCATATCAATGAAACTTACCCCCAGTGAAGGGGGTAAAATTTAAGGGACGCAAGTTTAAGCCCGCGCCCCCCGACAGTCAAGATGACTGATCTCTTTTTAACCACCTCCGCATAAGTAACTACACGGAGATGGCCCACCCAGCTCAACCTCCGCGGTTGAGTTCGGCGCTCAGAGCTTCTTCAACGTCTGCGGCAGTAACACCTTGCTCTTCAAGCTCGCGCTTGCGTCGACGCTCGGCGTGATAAGCCAAACCAGTTCCCGCAGGAATCAGTCGACCAACCACAACGTTTTCCTTCAGGCCGCGCAGGTAGTCACGCTTACCTGTGACCGCGCCTTCAGTGAGTACGCGGGTCGTTTCCTGGAACGAAGCCGCCGAGATGAACGACTCAGTCGCCAGGGAAGCCTTGGTGATACCCAACAGCAAACGCTCGAACCGTGCTGGCTCTTTATCAGCAGCATCGGCCGCTTCGTTAGCTTCCAGCACCCGGTTGATCTCCACAGAATCGCCAGAAATCATCTGGGTGTCACCGGGGTCAGTGATTTCCACTTTGCGCAGCATCTGACGCACGATCACTTCGATGTGCTTGTCGTTGATCACTACGCCCTGCAGACGGTAGACGTCCTGGATTTCGTTGGTAATGTACTTCGCCAACGCTACCACACCCAACAGACGCAAAATGTCATGCGGGTTGGACGGGCCATCGGAAATCACCTCGCCTTTCTCTACCGTTTCGCCTTCGAATACGTTCATCTGGCGATGCTTCGGAATCAGAACCTCATAAGGATCTGCGTCTTTCGGAGTAATCACCAGGCGCTTCTTGCCCTTGGTTTCCTTGCCGAACGAGATCATACCGCTGATCTCGGCCAGGATTGACGATTCCTTCGGACGACGCGCTTCGAACAAATCAGCAACCCGTGGCAGACCACCGGTAATGTCACGTGTTTTAGAGCTTGCCTGAGGAATACGTGCAACCACGTCACCCAGCTCGATACGCGCGCCATTGGCCATAGTCACCAGAGCGTTTGCCGGCATGAAGAAAATCGCCGCGCCGCCGCCTGGCAAATCAACGTCGTTACCTGCTTCGTCAACCATCTGGATGGCCGGGCGAATGTCTTTACCAGCCGCCGGACGTTCCTTCGGATCGATGATTTCCATGGTCGACAGACCAGTCAGCTCGTCGGTCTGGGTACGCACGGTAATGCCTTGGTCCATGTTGACGAACTTGGCTGTACCTTCGGCTTCCGCAATGATCGGGTGAGTGTGTGGATCCCACTTGGCCACCACAACGCCCGCCTCAACGTTGTCGCCGTGCTTCACAGAAAGCACCGCGCCATAAGGCAGTTTGTACCACTCACGCTCACGACCCTGATCATCCGCAATAGCCAGAGCAGAGGAGCGGGAAATAACAACCAGTGAGCCGTCTGTTTTCTCAAGCGACTTCAGGTTATGCAGGCGAACCGTGCCACCATGCTTGACCTGAATATTATCTACCGCAGAAGCTCGGCTCGCAGCACCACCAATGTGGAACGTACGCATGGTCAGCTGGGTTCCCGGCTCACCAATAGATTGGGCAGCGATAACACCCACTGCTTCGCCAACGTTCACACGATGCCCACGAGCCAGATCGCGACCGTAACACTTGGAGCAGATACCATGACGAGTCTCACAGGTGATCGCAGAGCGCACCCAGACTTCGTCCACACCGGCACCTTCAAGCGCCTCAATCGCTTTCTCATCCAGCAAGGTGCCGGAAGGAACAACGGCATTGTCCTTATCGATCGGAGTAAACGCATCCCGGGCAGTAACACGGCCCAACACACGAGCACCCAGAGGCACAACCACGTCGCCGCCTTCGATGTGCGGCGTCATCAGCAGGCCTTCTTCGGTACCGCAATCTTCTTCGGTAACCACCAGGTCCTGCGAAACGTCAACCAGACGACGAGTCAGATAACCGGAGTTAGCGGTCTTCAACGCCGTATCAGCCAGACCCTTACGGGCACCGTGAGTCGAGATAAAGTACTGAAGTACGTTCAGGCCTTCACGGAAGTTGGCGGTAATCGGCGTCTCGATGATAGAGCCATCCGGCTTCGCCATCAGACCACGCATACCAGCCAGCTGACGAATCTGCGCAGCAGAACCCCGAGCGCCTGAGTCAGCCATCATATAGACAGAGTTAAAAGACTCCTGCATCAGATCTTCGCCGTCTTCACCCTTGACAGGCTTGCCATCAGCACCAATGACTTTTTCCTTGGCCAGGCGCTCCATCATGGCTTTGGAGACCTTGTCGTTGGCGCGCGACCAGATGTCGATAACCTTGTTGTACTTCTCGCCCTGGGTCAGCAGACCGGACGCATACTGGGTTTCGATATCTTTTACTTCCTGGGAAGCCGCGTCCACGAGCTCGTACTTCTCCGGGGGAATTTCGAAGTCGTTAAAGCCGATCGAAATACCGGACACCGTTGCGTAGTGATAACCCATATACATGAGCTGATCCGCGAAGATAACCGTTTCTTTCAGCCCGGCATCCCGGTAGCACGTGTTGATCAGGTTCGAGATTGCCTTCTTGACCATCGGCTTGTTAACCAGGTCATAGGAAAGGCCGTCCGGAACAATATCAAACAGCAAAGCGCGACCAACCGTGGTATCCACGATCTTGTACTCTTCAGTACGCTCGCCGCTTTCAAGAATGGCGACTTCCTTTACGCGCACCCTGACGATGGCCTGGAGGTCTACCTGGCCCGCACCGTAGGCACGATGAGCTTCCTTGACGTCTGCAAACACCATGCCCTCGCCAAGCGCGTTCTTGCGCTCACGGGTCATGTAGTAGAGGCCAAGTACAACGTCCTGGGACGGCACGATGATCGGCTCACCGTTGGCTGGCGACAGGATGTTGTTGGTCGACATCATCAGCGCACGCGCTTCAAGCTGAGCTTCCAGAGTCAGCGGCACGTGTACCGCCATCTGGTCACCGTCAAAGTCGGCGTTGTAGGCCGCACAAACCAACGGGTGCAACTGGATCGCCTTACCTTCGATCAGTACCGGCTCGAACGCCTGGATACCCAAACGGTGCAGTGTAGGCGCACGGTTAAGCATGATGGGATGCTGACGAATCACTTCGTCCAGAATATCCCAGACCACACCTTCTTCCCGCTCAACCATTTTCTTGGCGGCTTTGATCGTCGTAGCCAAGCCCCGATGCTCAAGCTTGGAGAAAATAAACGGCTTGAACAGTTCAAGAGCCATTTTCTTCGGGAGACCGCATTGGTGCAGGCGCAAATACGGGCCTACAACAATTACGGAACGACCTGAGTAGTCTACCCGCTTACCCAGCAGGTTCTGACGGAAACGACCTTGCTTACCCTTGATCATGTCTGCCAGAGACTTCAGCGGACGCTTGTTGGTGCCGGTGATGGCACGACCGCGACGGCCGTTGTCCAGCAGTGCGTCTACCGCTTCCTGCAGCATGCGCTTTTCGTTACGCACGATGATATCCGGAGCGTTCAGCTCAAGCAGGCGCTTGAGACGATTATTCCGGTTGATCACCCGACGATACAGATCGTTCAGGTCAGATGTTGCAAAACGGCCACCGTCCAACGGCACCAGTGGGCGCAGGTCGGGCGGCAGAACCGGCAACACGGTCATCACCATGTCGCCCGGCTTGTTGCCGGAATACAGGAAGGCCTCAAGTATTTTCAGGCGCTTGCTGAATTTCTTGATCTTGGTTTCAGAGTTGGTCTGGGGAATTTCTTCCCGCAGCCCATCAACTTGCTCCTGAAGATCAATACCTTCGAGCAGCTCTTTGACGGCCTCAGCACCCATTCGGGCATCAAACTCGTCGCCGAACTCTTCCAGGGCCTCATAATACTGCTCATCGTTCAGCAGTTGACCACGCTCGAGTGTGGTCATACCCGGGTCGATCACAATGAACGACTCGAAGTAGAGCACGCGCTCGATATCACGCAGCGTCATATCCAGCATCAGACCGATACGGGATGGGAGTGATTTCAGGAACCATATATGAGCGACCGGGCTGGCCAGCTCAATGTGCCCCATGCGTTCACGGCGAACGCTTGCCAGTGCGACTTCAACGCCACACTTTTCGCAGATAACACCACGGTGCTTGAGGCGCTTGTACTTGCCGCACAGGCACTCGTAGTCCTTGATCGGGCCGAAGATCTTGGCGCAGAAAAGGCCGTCACGCTCTGGCTTGAACGTACGGTAGTTAATGGTCTCAGGCTTCTTAACTTCACCAAAGGACCAGGAACGGATCATGTCCGGTGACGCCAATCCAATACGGATAGCGTCAAATTCCTTGCTTTGGTTCTGGCTCTTGAGAAGATTCAGCAAATCTTTCATCAGTAAAAGCTCCGCATGGCGTTAATCTCGGGCGGGCACACGAAGTGCCCGCTCACGCTGCCAAAAACAATTCGGCTCACTCAGATTCCAGCTCGATGTCGATACCCAGCGAACGGATTTCCTTGACGAGAACGTTGAAGGATTCCGGCATGCCGGGCTCCATACGATGATCACCATCCACAATGTTCTTGTACATCTTGGTCCGACCGTTCACATCATCAGACTTGACGGTGAGCATTTCCTGCAGCGTATACGCTGCACCGTAAGCCTCAAGAGCCCACACTTCCATCTCACCGAAACGCTGACCACCGAACTGTGCCTTACCGCCCAGCGGCTGCTGGGTCACAAGACTGTACGAACCGGTGGAACGGGCGTGCATCTTGTCATCGATCAGGTGGTTGAGCTTGAGGATATACATATACCCCACAGTCACCGGGCGATCGAAGGCGTCACCTGTACGGCCATCGTATAGCTTGGTCTGGCCGGTCGTGCTCAACCCTGCAAGCTCAAGCATGTGCTTGACCTCGGATTCCTTGGCGCCATCAAACACTGGTGTGGCCATAGGAACACCACCACGCAGGTTGTGACACATCTCCTGAATTTCCTTGTCATTCAGGGAATCCAGATCCACTTTGAACACTTCGTCAGAGTGGTTGTAGATCTCATCAAGCAACTTGCGAAGCTCGGCAACCTTACGTTGCTCATCGAGCATTTTGCCGATGCGCTCACCGAGGCCCTTGGCAGCCGCACCCAGATGGGTTTCGAGTACCTGACCAACGTTCATCCGCGAAGGGACGCCCAGCGGGTTCAGGACGATGTCAACGGTATTACCGTGCACATCGTACGGCATGTCCTCAATCGGCATGACCGCGGAGATAACACCCTTGTTACCGTGACGGCCGGCCATCTTGTCGCCAGGCTGGATACGACGCTTGATAGCAAGATAGACCTTAACGATTTTCAAGACACCCGGTGCAAGATCATCACCTTGCTGGAGCTTGCCTTTTTTGTCGTCAAAGCGCGCATCGTGTTCTTTCTTGCGCTCCTCAAGGCCCTGCTCGGATTTCTCCAGCAACTCATTGAGACCTTCATCCTGCATGCGCAGCTTGAACCAGTCTGAACGCGGAAGATCTGTAAGATAGCCTTCCTCCAAGCTGGCGCCTTTTTTCAGGCCCGGACCACTGATTACGGACTGGCCTTTCAGCGCGCTCAGCAGACGCTCGAACGTTGCACCTTCAACAATACGGTACTCGTCCTTCAGGTCTTTGCGGTACTGATCCAGCTGCTCTTTTTCAATTGCCTTGGCACGCTGATCCTTTTCAATACCGTCACGGGTAAAGACCTGTACATCGATAACGGTACCGCGGGTGCCAGTCGGCACGCGGGAGGAGGTGTCTTTTACGTCAGACGCCTTCTCACCGAAGATTGCCCTCAGCAGCTTTTCCTCCGGGGTCAGCTGTGTTTCACCTTTCGGTGTCACCTTGCCGACCAGAATATCGCCAGGGCCTACTTCAGCACCGATGTAAACAATACCGGACTCATCCAGTTTGGATAGCGCGCTCTCACCGACGTTGGGAATATCCGCGGTAATTTCTTCACTACCCAGCTTGGTATCCCGAGCCACACAGGTCAGTTCCTGAATGTGGATAGTGGTCAGGCGATCTTCCTGAACCACCTTCTCGGAGATCAGAATGGAGTCTTCAAAGTTGTAACCGTTCCAGGGCATGAATGCGATGCGCATGTTCTGCCCCAGAGCCAGCTCACCAAGATCCACAGAGGGACCGTCAGCCAGCACGTCACCGCGGGCAATGGCATCACCCTGGCGAACGATGGAACGCTGGTTGATACAGGTATTCTGGTTCGAACGGGTGTACTTGGTGAGGTTGTAAATATCCACACCTGCATCACCAGCCTCGGTTTCCTCATTGTTGACGCGCACCACGATACGGGCCGCATCAACACTTTCGATCACACCACCGCGGCGTGCAGTCACACAGACGCCAGAATCCTGAGCTACTGTGCGCTCAACACCGGTACCAACCAAAGGCACCTGGGAACGCAGCGTTGGAACCGCCTGACGCTGCATGTTCGCGCCCATCAGAGCCCGGTTAGCATCGTCATGTTCCAGGAACGGAATCAGCGATGCGGCGACAGACACAACCTGACGCGGCGACACATCCATGAAGTTAACGCTTTCAGGAGGCATGACCGTTGTTTCGTTCTGGTGACGCACCGTAACCAACTCGTCCATCAGACGCTTGCCATCGTCCATCGCGGCGCTTGCCTGTGCGATAACGTAGGTGCTTTCTTCTATGGCCGACAGATACACCAGCTCATCCGTTACAACGCCATCCACAACCTTCCGGTATGGACTCTCAAGGAAGCCATAAGAGTTAGCGCGCGCGTATGTAGCAAGCGAGTTGATCAGACCGATATTCGGGCCTTCTGGCGTCTCGATCGGGCACACACGACCATAATGTGTCGGGTGAACGTCTCGAACCTCGAAACCTGCGCGCTCACGAGTCAGACCACCTGGTCCAAGCGCCGAGATCCGACGCTTGTGAGTTACTTCAGACAGCGGGTTGTTCTGGTCCATGAACTGGGACAACTGGCTGGAACCGAAGAATTCTTTGACCGCGGCCGCAACAGGCTTGGCGTTGATCAGGTCCTGAGGCATCAGGCCTTCACTTTCGGCCAGACTGAGGCGCTCACGAACGGCACGTTCCACACGAACCAGTCCCACGCGGAACTGGTTTTCAGCCATCTCACCCACGCAACGCACACGGCGGTTACCCAGGTTGTCAATGTCATCCACGTTGCCCTGACCATTACGAATGTCGATCAGCGTCTTAAGAACATCGATTATGTCGTCGTGAGTCAGCGTACCTTCACCGGTGCTTTCTTCGCGGCGCAGGCGACGGTTGAGTTTCATCCGGCCAACCGCAGACAAGTCGTAACGCTCTTCAGAGAAAAACAGGTTGTTAAACAGGTTCTCTGCTGAATCCTTTGTTGGTGGTTCTCCCGGACGCATCATCCGATAAATTTCAACCAAGGCTTCAAGCGGGCTACGGGTCGGGTCGATACGCAGGGTATCGGACATGAACGGACCGCAATCCAGGTCGTTGGTATAGAGCGTCTCAATGTCGGTGACACCAGAATCCAGGATTTTGGTGACAATCTCTTCGCTCAGCTCAGCATTACACTCAACCAGGATCTCGCCAGTGGATTGATCCACCATATCCTTGGCCAAAACGCGGCCATAAAGGTACTCGGTAGGCACCTCGAGCTCATTGATCCCGGCTTTTTCCAGCTGCTTGATATGACGGGCCGTGATACGACGACCTTCTTCAACAATCAGCTTGCCTTCGTTATCCTTGATATCGAATGTCGCAATATCGCCACGAAGACGGCTCGGAACCAACTCCAGCTTGCAAGTTTCCGCTCCCAGCGTGAACTTACTGGTGTCGAAGAACATTTCCAGCATTTGCTCGGAGGTGTAACCGAGCGCACGCAGAAGAATTGACGCGGGCAGCTTGCGCCGACGGTCAATACGAACGAAAACGGAGTCTTTTGGATCGAACTCGAAATCGAGCCACGAGCCACGGTAAGGAATCACCCGGGCCGAATACAGCAGCTTGCCGGACGAATGGGTCTTACCTTTGTCATGATCAAAGAACACACCGGGAGAGCGGTGGAGCTGGGAAACGATAACACGCTCGGTACCGTTAATAACGAAGGTACCATTCTCGGTCATCAGGGGCATTTCGCCCATGTAGACTTCTTGTTCCTTGATATCCTTAATCGCCTTATTGGACGACTCCCTATCATAAATAATAAGGCGGACTTTAACTCTCAGCGGCGCCGCATAAGTCACGCCCCTAAGCTGGCATTCCTTGACATCGAATACTGGCTCACCGATGCGGTAGCTCACGTATTCGAGCGCAGCATTGCCAGAGTAGCTGGCAATCGGGAATACGGATTTGAATGCTGCATGAAGACCGGTTTCCCGACGGTCAACAGGGGCGGCTTCCATTTGCAGGAAGTCCCGGAACGAATCCAGCTGAATAGACAGCAAATAGGGGACATCCATCACGGAAGGCAATTTACTAAAATCTTTGCGAATCCGCTTTTTTTCAGTGTAGGAGTAAGTCATCTGCATTCCCCAGCTTTAGACCTGATACCTGGTATCAAGAAGCAACCAATGTTTTGCTTCGGGGCCGAATTGCTCGGCTTATCGCGCCGTCTTGAACAAAGACTCTGGTATACGGTTAAAGATCTGACACCAACCTGAAAACGCATACCAGACTCCATAGCATATACAACAGAAAAAGGCCGGTGGCACAAAGCCACCAGCCTGTCTACGCTTGAAGCGCAGTTTCGATCAACAGCCGACTCTTACTTAAGCTCAACAGAAGCGCCTGCTTCCTCGAGCTTCTTCTTGGCTGCTTCTGCGTCGTCTTTGCTCGCAGCTTCCTTGACAGTAGTGGGCGCACCATCAACCATCTCTTTCGCTTCTTTCAGACCCAGGCCGGTCAGTTCACGAACAGCCTTGATAACGTTAACTTTCTTCTCACCGACACCGGTCAGAACAACGTCAAATTCGGTCTTTTCTTCGGCAGCAGCAGCTTCGCTAGCAGCTGCAGGAGCAGCAGCAACAGCGGCAGCGGCAGATACGCCAAATTTCTCTTCCATTGCTTCAACCAGCGCTACAACGTCCATTACGCTCATTTCTGCAATTGCGTTCAAAATGTCTTCGTTAGACAGAGCCATGACTTTCTCCCAAAAATATAAAAATGGTGTTCAACAGAATCAAGCAGCTTCTTGCTTCTGGTCGCGAACTGCCGCTACAGCGCGGGTCACTTTCGAAGGAACTTCGTTCAGTGTCCGTGCCAGCTTGGTGATTGGTGCCTGTGTTACAGCGGCCAACATGGTCAACGCTTCGTGACGTGTTGGCAGCTTGGCAAGACGATCGATCTGGTCTGCGCCCATCAGCTCACCGCCGACTGCCAGTCCTTTAATCTCGAATGCGTCTTTCTCTTTTGCAAAATCCTTCAGCAGGCGCGCGGCCGCTCCCGGATCTTCCATTGAGAATGCCAGTATCGTCGGGCCGACCAAAGCCTCGTCAATGCACTCAAACTCGGTGCCACGAATAGCAATCTTCGCAAGGTTGTTACGAACAACCCTGAGATGCACATTCTCAGCACGAGCTTTGGCACGAAGAGCCGTCATATCACCAGAGGTAACACCACGGTAGTCAGCCAGAACCACAGACAGAGCACCACCGGCAGTCTCGTTGACTTCAGCGACGATCGCTTTCTTGTCTTCGAGTCTAATTGCCACTGGATTTCTCCTCGATTTCGCCAGGGGTATTCCCGGCAAACCCATCATTGCCCTGGAAGCGACTACAATTTGCTTCCTACGGGCGCCTTAACGGTGTTTGGGTTCAGAGAGAACGTCTTCACACCGTCTGCGCAGGCGTTGCTTTAACCCTTATAGCCCGAGGACTTCGGGGGCCTGCGGTCTTTGACAGCCTTGGCTTCCGCCCAGACTACAAAGTAACTACCGATCAGGAAGTCAGATATCCAGACCGCTCTGATCGATAGTCAGGCCAGGACCCATGGTCGAAGAAATCGTGATCTTTTTCAGATACACGCCTTTCGCCGACGATGGCTTGGCCTTTTTCAGATCTGCGATCAGAGACTCAAGGTTTTCCTTGATGTTCTGTGCAGAGAATTCAACGTTACCCAGCGGAGAATGGATAATGCCGTTCTTGTCTGTGCGGTAACGCACTTGACCGGCCTTGGCATTTTTAACCGCAGTCTCTACGTCTGGAGTAACCGTACCTACTTTAGGGTTCGGCATCAGTCCACGCGGACCAAGAATCTGACCCAACTGACCAACAACGCGCATGGCATCCGGAGTGGCAATCACCACATCGAAGTCCATGTTGCCCTTTTTGACCTCTTCAGCAAGATCATCCATACCCACAATATCAGCACCGGCCGCAGTTGCTTTTTCAGCGTTTGCACCCTGAGTGAAAACTGCAACGCGGACTGTTTTGCCCGTGCCATGCGGCAGGACGGTGCTGCTACGTACAACCTGGTCAGATTTACGCGCATCGACACCCAGGTTAACTGCAACGTCCAACGACTCCTTGAACTTTACACTCTGGCCCAACTCAACCAGCAGTGATACCGCCTCATCAACGGAGTAAGAACGGGTAGAGTCTGTCTTTTCCAGAATCAGCTTCTGGCGCTTGCTCAGCTTCGACATGTTACACGCCCTCCACGGTCAGGCCCATACTGCGGGCGGTTCCGGCAATGGTACGAACCGCAGCTTCCATATCGGCAGCAGTCAGGTCCGGCTCTTTGGTCTTGGCAATTTCTTCGAGTTGCTCACGGGTCACTTTGCCCACTTTTTCAGTGTTAGGGCGACCGGAACCACTCTTCACACCGGCAGCCTTCTTCAGAAGAACAGGCGCAGGCGGGGTTTTGGTGATAAATGTGAAGCTGCGATCACTGTAAACTGTGATAACAGTAGGAATCGGCAAGCCGGCTTCCATATCCTGGGTCTGGGCATTAAACGCCTTACAGAACTCCATGATGTTAACGCCGCGCTGGCCCAGTGCAGGACCAACGGGGGGGCTCGGGTTGGCCTTACCGGCAGCAACCTGAAGCTTGATATATGCTTCTATCTTTTTAGCCATACTATTACTCCTATGGGTCCAAACGCCTCGCGGCTCCCCGTTGCAGACACAAAAAGCCCGCGACGCCTGAGCGCGCGAGCCTTCCGGTTAAAAGCCACCGATCAGTCTTTCTCGACCTGACCAAACTCCAGCTCTACCGGAGTTGAACGTCCAAAAATCAGAACAGCGACCTTGACCCGACTCTTGTCGTAGTCAACTTCCTCTACCACGCCGTTAAAGTCCGCAAACGGGCCTTCAACAACACGGACGACTTCGCCTGGCTCAAACAAGGTCTTCGGCTTCGGCTTATCCACACCGCTTTCAACGCGACGCAAAATGGCCTCGGCTTCACGCTCCGTGATCGGAGCCGGCTTGTCCTTCGTTCCACCAATAAAGCCAAGCACTCGTGGCGTATTCTTCACGAGGTGCCAGGTGCCGTCATCCATTTCCATCTGGACGAGCACGTATCCGGGATAGAACTTGCGCTCACTCTTGCGCTTTTTCCCGTCACGCATCTCCACAACTTCTTCGGTAGGAACAAGAATTTCACCAAACCTGTCTTCCATACCTTCAAGCGCGATGCGCTCAGCTAGAGTGCGCATTACGTGCTTTTCGAAGCCAGAATACGCATGAACCACGTACCAGCGCTTAGCCATTGCCCACTCCTGTTAGCCGATAAATCCGGCGACCAGCCAACTGATTATCGAATCCATACCCCACAACAACAAGGACACAACCAGCACAAAAACTACAACGATAACTGTAGTCTGAACCAGCTCTGGCCTGGTGGGCCACACCACTTTCCGGATCTCAACGCGCGCCTCTTTAAGCAATGTCGCAAAACGGCGCCCACGCTCGGTCTGCAGGGCGACCAAAGCCGCAACTATAGCAAGACCAACAAGAGCCAGAACCCGATACAGCAAAGATTCGGCGCTGAAATACTGATTACCAACTACACCAACGGCAATCAGTAAAAAAACAACTAGCCATTTCACTACGTCGAAACGACTGTTTGACTGAACGGCTTTTGACTCCATGGGAATCAACTTATGTATCCGGATGTTAAAAAAATGGCAGGCCAGGAGGGAATCGAACCCCCAACCTGCGGTTTTGGAGAC
>TARA_R110001606_G_scaffold35608_4_pt1 | contig 15375 bp, 10 predicted proteins | sample TARA_R110001606 | Tara Oceans TARA_R110001606 (sample SAMEA4398315) | marine metagenome | biome: Polar Biome; feature: [SRF] surface water layer (ENVO:00010504); material: water (ENVO:00002006), including particulate matter (ENVO:01000060) such as... | depth 5 m | reverse complement strand
TGCAACGCAATTAATAAATCCCGTTGCTGGTGGTTTTTACCAATATACGTGAGCTGCTGATCGCTATAATTAACTAAAGAGCCTGGCAGGTAAGGGCCAAAATGACCGATTAATGCTTTTAATGCTTGTTGGGCAAACAGGTTGGGAGTACGGATATAAATATCAGCCACTGCTTTATAGATGTCGATATGATCATTTTGGGTACGATAAGTAATGTTCATCGCAATAATATTTGCTAATGCAACTAACGTCGTTGGTCCATCATAGATCATGATTTTTGGCGTGCTTAGCAAGGCCTGCTTATACTTATTTAAGCGCGCTAAAATACCCGCAATATGATCAGTGGCAATGTTAGCTGATTGCAGTAACTTAACTGCTAGCTGATGACGCGACTGCCATTGCTTTTTTTCTTGTTGGGTAAGAGGTTGGCGCAGGGCCAACTTATTGGTTTGTGTTTGCACACATAAATAGTTAGTTAAACACACACAAATAAGCAATTGGCTGATTTTACTGTCGTAACTTAAACTGCGACAAAATGCGGCGACAATGACACATTGATTGACTACTAAGTTGGTTGTATAACCTTGTGTTTCTGCATATAGAGTAAGTTGGGCTTGCATTGCATTTGGATGTGAATCATAGAGTTTATAATATTGCTCAGCCAGTTGTGTTAACAGCGGATAAATTTGTGGCCACTGACTTCTATTATGATAAAACCTTAATAATTTGTCAGTCTTTTCAAATAGGCTGGCAAGATCTTGTGCGCAGAGTTCATCCATAAATAATCAATTACCCGCGTTGCTCAAATGCATCAAATGCACTTGGTCCCCACAAAATCAATTCGCCATTTTTAAACAGTAAACCAGTACACTCATCCATAGTCGTGATCCCATCTGATTTGATATGTTGAGTACGGTAAAAAATAATTTGCCATACCTCTTCGTTATCACGTTTAGCGAATGTTAGATCTGGACTGCCTAAATACTCTAATACAGTGTTTAAGTTAGTCGGTGTTTCGATACTTAATTTAGCGATATAACGTTTATTGAACGCTTCTCGGTCCTGCCATATCATCGCTTGCGGATCATCTTTATAAAAAGTAATGACCAAAGTAGCGATTAAGGCATATACACCTAAACCTAATATGAGATAGCGAAAAAACTTCTTAAACATTGTGCACTCTTACGCTGAGACTTAAATTCAGTATACGCATAGTTCAAATTCAGTGCTACGTGAATGCGATTAATTGAGTCTTAACTGCTTTAAACTAAAGCCTAAGTTAATATCTGTACGTAAACCAACCAAATGTTTCGAGGTAATATAGTCAGCCATTCCTGTTGCTAACTTTTTACGTACTGCTGCAGAGAGCGTTTCATCCTCTATTGCGAATGTTATATCTGCGTGCTTACTAATAATCTCTTGTGCTGTTTTAGTACCAATTCCCTTAATACCAGGGATATCATTAGTTTTATCACCAGCCATTGCCCAAAAATCAATTAATCGAGCTTGCTCAACACCAAAACGTTGTACGATAGAGTGATGATCTAAATATTCTTTTTTAAAATAATCATAAACATTAATATAATTATTTAAGCTAGGTAGAAACCCTTTATCAGTGGAAACAATTGTACAATACAACTGATTTTGCGCCATTTTATGGGCTAACGTGGCGATAATATCATCAGCTTCATCATTTACTGGGGCAAACACCACAATACCCGTTTGCTCAATTGCCTGTTTAAATTTATCTAATGAATTTTTCAGAGTTTCAGGCATGGGGGCACGGCTGCTTTTATATTGAGCGTAATAATGATAACGCCAGCTTTTATCACCATCAAATACAGCAATAGCATGTGTTGCTTGGGTGATCTTTATAAGTTTTTCGCAAGCGTGAGCTACCCGCGCGCAGCAGGTATTTATCATTTGCTCATCACTGCCTTTATTTTGATTACTATCAACTGCATAAATGCGCCTAATTAAATTAAGCGCATCGATTAAAAGTAACTGACCTGACACGAATACATTAACCCTTATGCTTTGACTTCATAACATGGAACATATTGACTGCCTGGGAGCTTCATTCTTCCTTGCTCAACAAATGCTTGCAGCAGTTTATCCATGGCTTTCATTAAAGTCGGCTCACCGCTAATGATAAACCGGCCATGTTGTTTAATGGCTTGAATGCCTTCGTCTTTGACATTACCAGCAACAATACCAGAAAATGCACGGCGTAAATTAGCGGCTAGTAATTGCTTTTCTTGGTCTAAATGTAAATCAAGCCCAGCCATATTGGCATGAGTTGGCGCGAAAGGTTGCTGAAATTCATTTTCAATTTTTAACGTCCAGTTGAAGTAATATGCATCGCCCTGACTCTTGCGGTAATCACGCACATTTGCCATTGCAGATTTGAGTTTGATCCCAACTAATTCTGGGTTATCAATAATAACTTCAAATTTATCAAGCGCCTCTTTACCTAACGTCATTTCAATGAACTGGCATAATTCGCTAAAGTAATTTTCACTTTCTTTCGGCCCAGTTAAAATAACCGGTAACGACTGTTTGGCATTATCAGGGTGAAGTAAAATGCCAAGTAAATACAATAACTCTTCGGCAGTGCCAGCGCCGCCAGGAAAAATAATTATAGCGTGGGCGGTGCGTACAAAGGCTTCAAGGCGTTTTTCAATGTCTGGTAAAATAACTAGTTCATTGACGATCGGATTTGGTGGCTCTGCGGCAATAATACTAGGCTCTGTTAAACCTAAATAACGGTTGTTGGTGTTGCGCTGTTTTGCATGTCCAATGGTTGCGCCTTTCATCGGGCCTTTCATGGCACCGGGGCCACAGCCAGTACAAATATTTAAGCCACGTAAACCAAGCTCGTAGCCTACTTGTTTAGTGTATTTATATTCGTTTTCATTAATTGAATGACCACCCCAGCAGACAATCATACTTGGATCGCTATTTACGCGAAGCGCTGCGGCATTACGCAACATATCAAAAACCATATGTGTAATGGCTTTTTGTTCGGTTAAATCTTTTTCGTATTTTTGACAAATAAATAAAATATCACGTATAACTGAGAAAATATGTTCATGAATTCCGGTGATTATTTCACCATCAACAAAAGCGGTAGTCGGAGGGTTAAGTAGCTCAATTTTTATGCCTCGCTCACGGCTTAGTAAGCGAATATCAAAATCTTGATATTTATTGTAAATCTCTGAGCTTGAGTCAGTATGACTGCCAACATTAAGAACAGCTAGCGCACAGTTTCTAAATAACTTATAGCGTTCACTGTTAGACGATTGTTCTAATAAATCAACTTCGAGCTGCGACAGTAAATCTAACACACCTGTCGGGTTTAACTGTATTAACATAGGCGTTCTCCTTGCTATAAAAAGCACTGGGTCGGTCGTAGTTATTCATTGATACACAAGCGATCACGACCGGTATTTTTTGCTTTGTAGAGGGCATCATCGGCGCGGTCAAAAGCGCCCAATGGGGTATCACCTTTTTTAAACTGAGTGGCACCGATAGAAACCGTTATCTCTACTTGTTTATCTCTGAACTTGAACGGAATTCCTTTCACCGCTCTTCTTAGTTTTTCAAGGGGTCTTTTAGCATGCTCTAAGGGCATACCTGGCATTAATAAAACGAATTCTTCACCGCCGTAGCGAGCAATGAAATCAGATTTTCGGATTGACATTTGCAGTGCTTTAGCAATCACTTGTAACGTTTTATCTCCAGCGCTGTGACCGTATTTGTCGTTGATAGACTTAAAGTGATCAACATCAATCACCACTAAGGTGACATCTGATTCTTGTACTGCAAACAAATGAAACTCGTGATGAAAACGTTCGTCAAATGCAGCTCGATTTGGCAGTTTTGTAAGTCCATCAAGCAAACTTTTAAAACGTTGCTCATGCAGGCGTTTTTTGTATTTAGATAATTTTGTTTCGAGGCTGCCAATACGTTGATTTATTTCTTGGAAACTGCTTAATAGCATTTCACGGTCTTGCTGTTCAAGGCGCTCTTTTTCAATTAAGTCTTCGCTTAACGATTTTAATTCGTTATCAACTAAGGCTTTTAATGATGAGATTGAAGTGGCATTTTGGGTTTGTGCCGTCAGATTATTAATTTTACCTTCAATGCGCTTATTTAATGCTGTAAATTCAGCTCCCATTGCTTCTGAATGTTTACTTGTAGAGACAATCGAGTGATGTAATTCTTCGAGCGTTTGGTTCAATGACACTAAAAAACTTTGTGCTGATTGTCGCTCTTTACTGATATTACTGGCAATGATGCGAATAATATCTATTGCTGAGGTCAATAAATCATCAACTGAATCTGTTTCAGAGATATTATTTTTGATAGTTTTTACTTGATCTGCGGATTCATCTTCAAACACTAGATCATTAGCTAAATTTAATAACTCTTTTGCTAAACTGGGTTGTACAGCACTTTGTTGACCATCTGCAACAGTTAGTTTTACTTGTAATGCTTGATGATAAATAGTCACTAAACGATTAAGTAGCGGAATAAAATCCCGTGTCGATTGCACATTATTCAGTTCATGGTCTAGTAAATGACGCAACGTTCGGCGTGCATCATCCGGTAACCCTTTGGTTTTTTGTAGTAACTTGCCAGCATCGAGCACACTGTTATGAAGTTCACGCTGATGTGTAGCCTGTTGTGCTTCTTGGTTTTTTAGTAGTGTGAGAATCTCGTCTATGAGTGGCGCGAATAACTCAAAATCCACCCCTTTAGCCAGTGCACTACGAAACTTAGCTAAGCGATTATCAAGTTCAATATCCATCCCTTTACAGCTTAACGATAACTTAGCTGCAAAGTGTGTCAATGTGTCTACCTGATGTTTACGTGCATGTTCAACGACCATGCGAGTATCAATGGCTTGTTTAAGTTTTTTGTTTAAAACTTCGAGCTGTTGTGACACTAATAGTTACCGCCATTGATTAAATCTTTCATTGCTGTAAGTTTACAACAAAAATCGCACAAATGTAGTCAGTAAGTCAAAAACTTAGCATTTGTTGATGATTTTTATTCATTGAACCTATCTGCACGTGTATTTATCGCTTTTAATTCACATTTTCTATCATCATTGTTACGCTCAGGCACAATAAAATTAGTTGATATATGAATTAAGAGCCGCAATGAAAAAGTTTTTAGCATTATCGGTATTAGCCGCATTATCTCACTCGGCATGGGCCGATGTTAATTATTCGCTCGCTGTTACTCAACCTGAACATCATTTAGGCAACGTTAGCGTAGAATTTCCACAAACGGCACAAGCACATTTAGATGTAAAGTTGCCAGCTTGGCGAACAGGCCGTTACGAAATTTTGAACCTTGCAAACGGTGTGCGTTTTTTCGAAGCAACAGGTGAGAATGGCAAAGCATTAAGATGGGAAAAAATTGATGCTAGTACATGGCGAGTACATTTAGATAAACCAACGGAAGTTAAAATTGATTATCAAGTGTATGCCAATGAGTTAGGTAAACGCGCACGTCATATCGATGATAGTCACGCATTTATAGATGCATCAGGCTTTTTTATGTTTAGTGAATCATTTCGCCAAGAGCCAGTAACGGTCAAGCTAGATGTGCCGAAAGCTTGGCGCTCAGTATCAGGTATGGATAGTGCGGGCTCAAAGCATAGTTTTAAAGCCGCAGATTACGATGTATTAGTTGATTCGCCGATTGAAACGGGTATTAATCAACACCACACCTTTGCAGTTGATGGCCGCGATTATGAATTAGTGATTTGGGGAGAGGGCAACTATGATGTTGAGCAAATGCTTATCGATCTGAAAAAATTAGTCGCTACTGGTAATATTATTTGGGATGCCTACCCGTATCAACGTTATGTATTTATGGTACATGCAACCTCAGGAGCAGGTGGCGCCACCGAGCATTTAAACTCAACGATTATCCAACGTCCGCGAGATCGTTTTGGTTCACGTGAAGATTACCTTGCTTTTATTAGCACCGCGGCACATGAATTTATCCATACTTGGAATGTAAAAGCATATAGACCTGAAGGTTTAGTTCCTTACGATTACACGCATATTAATTACGATAAACTATTATGGATAGCTGAAGGCTCAACCAGTTATTTTGAAGATCATTTAATGGTGCGGTCAGGGATTGCCACGACTGATGAATTTTTAAACGTGTTAACGAAAACCGTCAACCGTCATTTATTATCGCCAGGGCGTGAAGTACAAAGTGCCAGCGAAACCAGTTTTGATAAATGGATAAATCAAGGTGGTGACCATGCACGTAACTACAGTACTAATATTTACTCCGAAGGCTCATTGATTTCGATGGCCCTTGATATTGATTTACTTGAGAACAGCCAAGGTAAGCAAAGTTACCGTGATGTTCATCGTGCACTTTACAATCAATATAAAATGCCGCATGGCTTCACTGTTAAAGACGTGAAAACTATTTTAAAACATTTAACGGGCCGCGATTACAGCCAGTGGTGGGCAAATAATGTTGATGCACCAGCAGATATTGATTTTGACGCACTGTTTAAAAAAGTTGGCTTAATGTTAGAGCGTCCAAAAGATGCAAAAGCCGTTGCCAGTGTTGATGCGATGGCAAAAAATACTGGTGAGTTATTAACTTTAACTCATGTGCGTCGCGATGGCGCTGCATGGCAAGCGGGTTTGACCAGCGATGACAAAATTGTGGCAATTAACAAAAAGCATGTTGGTAAAGATTTAAAATCAAGCTTAGAAACATTTAAAGCAGGGGATAAAGTAACCGTTGATTTTATACGCCGTGATGCATTACGAAGTACCACGCTAACGCTAGCACAAGGCTTCGATAAAGATAAAAAGCTGGTTGCTGACAAACAGGCAACTGCACAGCAAATGGCATTATTTAAAGCATGGATGGGTGTAGAGCACCCAAACCTCGCTAAAAAATAAATACTATTTAATGATTCTAGGTTATGAGTAAAAAGGAGCTGCGGCTCCTTTTTTGTACTTAGGATCATCGGGTAAAGCACGCTTAGTCTTTTTGATAAATGCCGCCGTTGCAAAGTGATTATTTACCGCGCTACTGAGTTGCTGACCTTTACGGGCTAAAAATGATTTTTTTACGCTGGCATTGCTACGCGACTTTATATCACTTACTTGCTCACAATCTTGAGAGACTGGATACGGCAGTAATGAATAGCCTGTTACTTGAGTTTCCCATATATGTTGTAGGTCACAATCAACAGGGCGGGCAAATGTCTTAGTAGCTGCTAATAATTGTTTCGCACCTTGATAACTGATTGCAGAAGCACAACATCCTGTCATCAACTTTTTATGGATCACTAATTTTTGCTCAAACTGCAACGGCACTTGATAGGCGATTTTGCGAGTACGGTTTTGATAAGCTGAGAGTTTTATCAGTTGCCAAGTGAGCGGTAATTGTTCAATATTTTTAATTGCACTATTAATACTCGTATCTAAGATAAAGTCATCTTCGAGCACAATTGCGTAATCAAGTTTTCTATCGACAATGGTTTGCCATGCTTTGCGATGGCTCAAGTAACAGCCAATCTGCCCAGCACTGAGCGGGTAATGGTATTTTTGTTTGTTGAGGCTAGGACTGTAATTAATTTCTTTTTGCGCTTGTGAAAGCATGGCGCCATCAATTGCATCTATACGCTCAAAACTTAGCCCATGTGCAGCTAATTGTCGCTGGCTGTTTGCTAATCGCTCCGTTGAACGAGCGAGGTTGATCAAAAAAATAGCAGTCATAATTAGGCCGTGCATTATTAATAATATTTAAATCCTAGCTATTGAAAATGACCAAATGATTGCATTGTTGTGTTGTTTTTATTGCCAATAGAGCTCGAAGAAGTATTTGTTTTCAGTATTTTGTTACACAATAGTGCAGCTATTTTGTCGCAGAAATATTGACCTTGCTAAGGCTGCACGCGTAACCTGTTATAGAAACAATAAAAAGGATAAAAAAATGCGTTTAAAACCACTCATAGCATCACTTGCTATTGTAGTATCGGGCACAACATTTGCTGATGAAGGCATGTGGCAACCACACCAACTTCCTGATCTAGAATCAATTCTAAAAGCCAAAGGACTAGAAATTGACGCAAAATCGATTTCTAAATTAACCGAGTTCCCAATGAATGCTGTGATAAGCCTTGGTGGCTGTACCGCATCCTTCGTATCGCCAAAAGGGCTGGTGGTTACCAATCATCACTGTGCTTATGGTTCGATTCAATATAACTCAACACCAGAGAACAATATTTTAGAAAACGGTTTTTTAGCAACAACACCGGCTGAAGACTTACCAGCGGCACCCGGCTCTAGAGTGTATGTAACTGAAACAGTTACCGATGTGACCAAAAAAGTAATAAAAGGCACTGAAAAACTCAGCGCAAAAGCGCGCTACGACGCGCTAGAAAAAAATGAAAAAGCGTTAGTGTCAGCATGTGAAGCTGACGACAATTATCGCTGTAATGTGTATTCATTCCACGGTGGTTTAGAGTTTTATTTGATCAAATCACTAGAAATTAAAGATGTACGCTTAGCATATGCGCCTGCTATGGGCGTAGGTAAGTATGGTGGCGATATCGATAACTGGATGTGGCCGCGCCATACCGGCGACTTTTCATTTTATCGTGCATATGTAGGTAAAGACGGCAAACCGGCTGAATTTAGCGAAGACAATGTACCTTATGTGCCTGATTCATATCTAAGTGTCAGCGCCAAAGGGGTCCAAGATGGCGACTTTGTTATGGTAGCAGGCTATCCTGGGCGCACTAACCGTTACCGCATTGCTGCTGAAGTTGATTATGTATTTAATACCAGCTATCCAAAATCACGCGAGCATAATTCAAAATATGTCGCTTTGATTGAAGAAAATTCAGAAGATGGCAGCAAAGCGCGCATCGCCTACGAAAGTACTATAGCGGGCTACAATAACTATATTAAAAACTACGGTTCAATGATCGAAAGCTTTAATAAAGGCACGATGTATGAACGTAAAAAGCAATTTGAACAAGATCTAACCGCGTGGATAAACAGTGACCGTAAGCGTAAAAAACAATACGGTAAAGTGTTAAATGAATTGTCGGCGTTAGTGGCTCAATCGCAACAGCACAATGAGCGTGATCGTATGCTTGGCTATGTGCACCGCTCACAAATGATCAGTACCGCACGTAGCTTATATCGCCTAGCTTATGAGCAACAAAAACCTGATAGCGAACGTGAATCTGGCTATCAAGAACGCGATTTACCACGCTTTGAAGCCGGTTTAAAGCGCATGAGTCGCCGTTTTGATGCAAACGTTGATAAAGCCATTTTATTACATTTTTTAGAGCTGTATGCCGCGTTACCTAAAGAAGAGCGTTTTGCAGAAGTAGATAAAGTTTTTGAATTAGAAAATGGCTTTGATAAAACCAAGCACAGTGCACTATTAGCAAAAATGTATGCTAATTCAACGCTAGATAATGAAGACGTTCGTATCGCGTTATCTACGCAATCATTTGCTGAACTTGAACAAAGCCAAGATGCATTTATGCAATACGCGAAGGCCATCTTTGCCGTAATGAAAGCTGAAGAAGACAAAAACAAAGCACTTGCCGGTAAACTACAAGCGGCGCGTCCACAGTTAATGAGTGCTATCATAGCGTTTAATGAAGCACAAAATAAACCTGTGTATGCAGATGCGAATAGCACATTACGTGTAACGTATGGCACTGTTGGAGGCTATTCACCGCAAGACGGTTTGATAGCAACACCGTTTACATCACTTGAAGGGCTACTTGCAAAAAACACCGATGTTGATCCATTTAACGCGCCTGAAAAACTGCAACAGCAAATCAAGGCTAAAATATTTGGTGATTACACCGGTGGCATGAATACCGTACCAGTTAACTTTTTATCAAACGTAGACACGACTGGAGGTAACTCAGGTTCACCAACACTTAACGGTAAAGCCGAACTGGTAGGCTTACTGTTTGATGGTGTGTACGAAAGTATTATTGGCGATTGGGATTATAACCCAGCACTTAATCGTTCAATCCACGTTGATTCACGTTACATGCTGTGGGTGATGGATAAAGTAGATAACGCACAAAACCTATTAGACGAAATGAAAATCGTAAAATAAGTAATGAGTAAAATAGTAGGGCGCTTACCATAACGGTAAGCGCCTTTTTTAATAAGTATAATTTGTAATGACTTATGTCTACTTTTTGCTATGAGCGGAAGTTGATTTGCCGAAGCCGAACTGGCAATAAAGCACAAACAAAGCAAGTACTTACTTTATAAATGAGCTCAGAACACCGTATAGGGTAGCAATATCAATTGGTTTTGCTATATGCGCATCAAATCCTTGGCTTAAATAATCAGCAACGTCATCAATCATTACATTTGCGGTTAGTGCAATTATCGGTATATGCTTATTGAAATTAATGATATTTTTCATTGCTTCAACACCATCCATTTCAGGCATTTGTATATCCATAAGTATCAAATCAAAGTCCTTTTCTTTAGCTGCTTCTACTGCCTGTTTACCGTTATCTACAATAGTTAATGATGCATTAGTGCCTTCGAGCATTGACTGAATGACAATTTGATTGATTTCGTTATCCTCAGCAATCAGTATTTTCTTTCCCCTCAACGGCGGCGGAGTCATAGATTTTTGTACGAAAGAGCTGACACTCTTATTGGTTATAGTTAATGGTAATATGACTCTTATAGTGGTGCCTCTACCCACATTGCTTTTTACATCGATAGTGCCTCTCATCATAAGAATAAGACTGAGGGTAATCGACATACCCAGCCCAGTTCCACCAAATTTACGTGTTGTTGAGTTGTCTGCCTGTGAAAAACGATCAAATATACGAGCTTGAGCTTCCTCACTCATTCCAACTCCTGTATCAGCCACTTCAAGACTAATAGCCTGCTTTTCTTGGTAAAGAGTTTCGCTCAAGTGAATGTTTACGCTACCCTTTTCAGTAAACTTAACAGCATTCGACACAAGATTGAGTAATATTTGCTTAACACGGACAATGTCTCCTAACCAGTGATCATTAAAATTTTCATCAATATTACTGACAAGTTTAATACCCTTATTACTGACTATGCTGTCCACTTCAAATTTCACAGATTTAATTATATCGCTAATCGAAAAAGGCTCTTGCTCTAGGCTTAGTTTATTGCTCTCTATCTTTGAGTAATCCAAAATATCGTTGATAATGGTTAACAGCGATTTAGAAGACGATACTGCATTTTTAAGCATTACTTTGGACTTGGCATCGAGATACTCAGTATTGACCATCTGCAGTCCGCCTAAAATTGCATTCATGGGCGTACGTATCTCATGGCTCATATTTGACAAAAATTCACTTTTCGTTTGGGTTGCCTGCTCAGCTTTTTGCTTAGCTACTTCTAGCTCATTTATCGCATTTATTTTATCTGTAATGTCGTAATTTACACCGATGACTTTTAGAGCGTTGCCATCATTATCTCTAATAACTTCTGCGCTAGCTTTGATTGTTCTTACCTGCCCGTTTGGATGTACTACTCTAAACTCTGGATTAAAAGCACCTAAACCTGATACGGCATCCTCTAATTGTTTGTTAGACTCTTCCATATCATCAGGGTGAAGACTATGAGTCCAAGCTTCATAAGCACCAGAAAAACAATTCTCTGTAATGCCATACAGCTTGTACATCCATTCATCCCAGATTAATTCTCCCGAAATGACATCCCACTCCCACACACCAATTTGAGCTGATTCATTTGCCAATTTCATTCTCAGAGAACTGGTTTCAGCTTGGTTTTTTGCTATTTGTAATTCGGTTTCTATCTGTTTCTGATGGGAAGTATCTTGGATGACAGAGCAAATCAGCTCATCGCCATTTGCACTCTTAATTATAACGCCCGACAATTGTACGGGGTATTCATAACCCTTTTTATGAATATATTCTTTATAGTAAGGTCCGTAACGGCCTGTTTCTGAGAGGGATTTTAGTTGTTCTTTTTCTTGTTCTTCGTACTTTTTTGGTGTCAACTTCCAATAGTCCATTTGATTTAGTTCGTCTTTGTCATAACCACTAAAACGACTCAGTTCCTTGTTAACATACTCAAATAAACCATTATCTAACCTATTAATTGCAATGCCTACCGGCGCTAAGCTAAAAAACTGTTCAAATTTTTCTTTTTCCTCATTGAAAGCGTAGCTAATTCGTTCTATGTCTGTTGAAGCACTATGCAATTTGTTTTGCGTCTCAACTAATTCACTAATATCTCTACCTATGGCTAAAATAAAAGCATCACCATCCACATTTAATACAGTCAGAGATACAAGGCATGGAAAAGATGAGCCGTCTAATCGAGAGTGAACCCACTGAAACAGCTGTGGCCCTTTAGTCAGAGTATTTTCAATGTGTTCTGCGGCTATTTCCTCTGAACGTCTGCCACATGGTTGATACTCAGGTGAGATATCAGAAGGCTTTAAATTAATAAAGTTGTCTTTACTTTCGACGCCGTGCATATTGATTGCAGCTTGATTACATTCTGTGAATTTACCAGATTTCAGGTCGATTATTGATAGTGCGTCCCCAGATACTTCAAACAACTTCTTATACTTTATATTTCCAGCTCTAGCGTTTGCAAGCTGAACTTTAAGCTGGTCAATCTCCGCTTCGAGATCGTTTGTGGGATTACTCATAAGAACTCACTGTTAATTGTGTTTTTTCTTTTCCTATATATAACAATAGCTATAGTCCATTTTTTGTAAAAACAGAAGTTTTAAATAGAGAGTATTGAGTGGCTATTTCCTTATAGCACCGTTTGACGAGAATCAATGTTTTTTCAAATAGCGACAAACTACGAGAAGATAATTATAGTTGCCTGTAATGATGAGTAAAAAATACAACAGATTATTGTTCTTTTTATTTTTTATAGCTGAAAAGTCCAGAGGACGATCTGGAGTTAAGATACGTTCAATCAGTCTATGCACGCTTCACAGCCTAAACCATAATAAACAGCTATGTCCACTTTCTTAAGAACAGCAGGTGTTCGTTTAAGGTGGAACAAACTAACATAATTCTCTTAGCAGAATTTAACTTAAATCTAATTACTTCAACATCCTTTAATATATTTCATGTGCACTTTATAACCAATAAATGCTAGCTTAGTGGCAAATTAATTGAAGGAAATAATTATGAAACTTGAGTCTTTAGCGCTGCATCACGGTTATGAATCTGAACCTACAACTAAATCGGCGGCGGTGCCGATTTACAATACATCATCGTATACGTTTGATAATACTCAGCATGGTGCTGATTTATTTGATTTAAAAGTACCCGGGAATATTTATACTCGTATTATGAACCCGACTAATGCGGTGCTTGAACAGCGTATTGCGGCCATGGAAGGGGGCATTGGTGCGCTTGCTGTGGCCTCTGGTATGGCGGCCATCACTTACGCAATTCAATGTTTGTGTGAAGTGGGCACTAATATTGTCAGTACCAGCCAAGTGTATGGTGGTACTTATAACTTATTTGCCCATAGTCTACCTCGCCAAGGTATTGAAGCGCGGATGATTAAAGCGGATGACTTTGCCGGTTTTGAAAACGCGATTGATGAGAATACCCGTGCGGTTTTTTGTGAGTCGATTGGTAACCCTGCAGGGAATATTGTTGATATCGCTCGATTAGCTAAAATAGCCCATAGCAAAGGCGTGCCGCTGATTGTAGATAACACAGTTGCAACGCCCTATTTATGCCGGCCATTTGAGTTGGGTGCCGATATTGTGGTGCATTCGCTTACTAAATATATTAACGGTCATGGTACTGCTATAGGCGGCATGATTGTTGATTCGGGTAAGTTTGACTGGAAAGCCAATGCCACTCGTTTTGCGATGATGAATGAGCCTGATCCGTCGTATCATAATGTGGTTTATACCGATGCTTTTGCTGAAGCGGCGTTTATTGGTCGCTGCCGCGTTGTTCCACTTAGAAATACCGGTGCGGCACTTGCGCCTAAAAACGCCTCTGACATTTTAATTGGTCTTGAAACTTTAGGGCTAAGAATGCAGCGCCACTGTGAAAACGCGCAACAGCTTGCTGAATACCTAGATAATCACCCTAAGGTGCTTTGGGTTAATTACGCGGGGTTAGCGTCAAGTCCCTATAACGCAATGAGTAAAACAACCACTAGTGGCAAAGCGTCTGGTATTTTAAGCTTTGGGATAGCGGGTGGCCTTGAAGCTGGCACTCGCTTTATTGATGCGCTGAATATGATTTTACGTTTAGTAAATATCGGTGATGCAAAGTCATTGGCTTGCCACCCAGCATCAACCACGCATCGACAATTAAATGATGAAGAATTGGCGAACGCAGGGGTTAGCCGCGATTTAATTCGTTTATCAGTGGGTATTGAAAACATCGACGATATCATTGCTGATGTAAGCCAAGCGCTCGATAAAGCTTAGTAATGTTAGCTACAGGGGTAAAGCGTGATCCACATTAATGTTTAAACATGCATTTTATGTTTTGCTTGTAAGGTAGGTTTTATTTATGACCTACCGCACAAATTTACGTTTATATTCGTATATTGATTTAAATAAAATGGAGTGCCTGTACATGAAACTATTAATTTTTTTAGGTTCAGTTCGAAAAAGTTCGCCACCTAAGCCGGCACGTCTCGGTGAAAGAGTTGCCAAGGCATGCCAACGCTGTTTGCTTGAGCAATACAGTGACCACGATATTGAACTGATAGATCCGCTAGACTACGATCTGGACCCTATATTTAAACCGCACTTTGCTTATTCACAAGCCGAGGTGCCTAAAAAACTCGATGACCTAGCGGAAAAAATTAAAGCCAGCGATGGTTTTATTATGGTCAGCCCTGAGTACAATCATTCAATGAGTCCAGCATTGGCTAATCTATTAAACCATTTTGGTAGCTCTTTATTTGCTTACAAACCCAGCGTTATTGTTACGTATTCTGCGGGGCAGTGGGGTGGCGTTCGTGCCGCTGTTGGGATGCGCAGTTTTTTAAGTGAACTTGGGTGTTTGCCGGTGTCGGCTATGATCCATGTGCCAAAAGCGCAAGATGTATTTATTGAAAGTGGTGAAACAAACAAAGAGGCAGAGCAAGCATCATGGCGCGAATATTTTTCGCGGTCGTTTAATCAGTTACTGTGGTGGGCTGAGGCAGCAAGTAAGCAACGTGAGCAGCTTGACCCTAAGCAATTAATTAAAGACTTTAAACGCGACCCGTCGCAACGCAATGCACCTTAATAAGCTATGGGGTATTAGCATCCTCTCTAGGAGTATCTAAAATAGCTTGTTTCTCTTGGTCTGATAAAATGATCCAA
>TARA_R110001606_G_scaffold70001_1_pt1 | contig 15381 bp, 37 predicted proteins | sample TARA_R110001606 | Tara Oceans TARA_R110001606 (sample SAMEA4398315) | marine metagenome | biome: Polar Biome; feature: [SRF] surface water layer (ENVO:00010504); material: water (ENVO:00002006), including particulate matter (ENVO:01000060) such as... | depth 5 m | reverse complement strand
GAATCCGGTGATTAATCTTCTTATTTCGGGTGCAAGTTCTTTTATCTCTTTTGCCGTTAGTAACATCAATTCGGTATAATCACCATCGGCCCAATTCAGAAGTTCTTTTAAAACATAATCGGAATCAACTTCAGTACGCTTTGAACGGCTTTCTTTTAGTTCAGCAATTTTTGTTTGAATATTAACATTTGTTAACAGTCTTGAAGATTGTGCTTCAGCGGTCTTTACACTATAACCAACGCGAATTGCGGCTTGTGTTGCATTCAAGTCAATCAAGTACTCTTTACAAAACATTTCTTGCTTATCCGTTAGCTTTCCCATTTACCAAAGTTAGTGAATTAAGAATTAAATACTGTTTTATCTAATTTAAAAGTGCCTTTTCCATCTGCATTGAATGAACAAAGGATATATTTCTTTGTTTCGTAACTGATATAAATCTTTTTCTCTTTGTATGTATAATTTTGTGAAAAATCCATTGGTTCAAAATCTTTTATCATTCTTCTCTAATCTTTTACTTTTGTTAATAAATCGGTTTGCGAAAAACCTTCTTAATTTTAAATACTTTATTCTATTTTTAACATTTACACCGCTGAAATTTGCTTCACCGGTTTCGTATGCAATTAAAATCATACGATCCAAATAATCAATTCTTGGCCTTCTCACTTATCAATAATATTTGCAATAACTGAATTATTACCGTTTAGTTCGAGAATAACATTTGGTTGAATTGGATTCCTGGAAACAAAATTTCTTTCTTCATTTATTTCAATTAATGCGTTTTGGTTTAATTTTCTATTTTGCCAAACTCCATTCGGGCATCTTGCTTTTATTAATGAAGCCTTTGAATCAGTTTTACAACCACAACCACCTTCCGGCCTTCTACACCATCCGGAATAGTTACCTTCGGCATCGTAACCAATCGCGCAGCGTTTACAACCGTAATCGGTGCGGAATGTCATTAAACTTTTATTTAATCCAACAACTTTGTTTAATGTTCCTTGTATGATTTCGGCAATTTTCATTTAAAAAAATAGATTCCAAACCTTTACGCAATACCAACCAAGTGAAAGAACAATAAATGGAGTAATTGCACCAATTAAGCCAATTACAAAAAGGCCTTTTAAAATGTCTGTTAATCTTTTCATTTTGCTCATATTCTTATTTTATATCGTTTCTGTTTAAATGCTTATCAAGTGCTTTTAAAATAGCTTTATCATATTGCACGGTCCACATTTCACCGTAAAGTGATAAATTTATATTTCCATCTTGGTTAATGTAATAGGCAACAACTCCGGTAATATCAAAATTGAAATCAATAATAACTGATTCCGGATCCGGTACATCGTACCCAAGTTGGTGCGCTTGTTCAATGTCTTTAAAATTGGCAACAAATTCTGTTTTAGCTTTCATAATGTTTTACAAATATACTTTTTTATAAATTGTTTAACGCAAACACAAGAACAAAATTTTGATTGTTCAATTGATTTGCTACACGATAAACACCTTTTTATTTTTCCTTCGGCATCAATATAATCAATTTCGTTGAATATATTAATTTGCTTCATTTTGCTTTTAATTCTTTTACTTTGTCTTTAAAGATAATCTTTATTTCAATAAGTTCGGGTATTGAATATTTTTTTAAACTGTTTTTTCTTTGCTCTAATTCGTCAAATCTTTGTTGGCCTATCTTCTTAATTAATCTTGGATAATATTCTGCAAGGTTGCCGGATTTGTTTTTGTTGCAATTAAACCAACATTGAGAATGTGCATTGTCAACATCAAGCGCAACACTTTTGTTTTGGCCTTGTGGAAAGTAATGACCGGAAGTTAAGCGGTAAGTTCCAGGAGCAGCATCACAAGAAATACATTTTTCGTTCTTGTCGCGCTCTCTTATGTAGGAATTAAAGACTTTCAACGCTTCTTGGTAATAATCCATCCAAGTTTTCATTTGTTGTCTTAAATCGCGTGTTTCTTTCCTTTGCTTTTTTGCTTCCAAAACCTTAGAATATTCAATTGCACAAATTGGTGAACATACGGCTTGTAAAGGCTTCATTCTTTCAAATGGTGTTTTGCATTGTTTACATTTATAAAGTCGCTTAGGTTTCTTCTTAGGTTGCTTTTCTTCCTTGTGTTTACATTCGTTAGAACAAAACTTTTGATTGAAATAAACAACTTCAAATTTTATGTTACAATTATTACACCTCATTTTTTAACATTATCTAAAAAACATTAAAACGCTTTTTTAGTTTTGTGTTAGGCTTAATTAATCATTATTATAATGCTTTAAATATTTCTGTTGTTCTAAAAGACAGTTTTTAATTTCTTTTTTGTTTATAAAGTAAATATATCTAAATTGCCTTAATTGCATCTTTTTAGCTTCTTTTAATTTACTTTCAAGTTTTGCCTTTGCTTTTCTTTTTCCGTTTGTTATAATAGAATTATGGTACACTTCACCATCTATTGACCAAAAAGTAGAAACGTGTAAACCGTAATAATTAAAATTTGCTGCTTGGTAAACTATCCCCAAACCACCACAACGCTCATCCGCAAAACTTTGAATCCATTTTATAGTTTTTAGTTTTCCTTTTATGTATTTAACACTATAAGATATGGCCTTGCTTTCGCTATTCCTTTCTGCTTTATCATCTAACCACATTCTGTTAAGTTCTAAATATTCAGTTGTTTTAGTTCCTTTTACTATACTTTTACAACTCGCTGGATTCATAGCATAACCGTATTGTAAAACACCAAGTAATTCATCCTTTATAAATACACCTAAATTAACCCTATTATGAGCAATTGAATCACCTTTTTTACTATAATGGTTTTTAATAATAATATCATAGGCCAAATCTCTTTTTATTTCTTTTACATAAAAATCATCAGTACCATAACCAATTATTTCTTTATGTCCAAACATCGGAATTTGGTCGCTATAAATAAATCCTTTCATTTTGTTTTTAGTTTTGTGTTAATTAAATTTATTCAATTTTCCGATTTGTAAATTATAGCAATCATCCTTGAAGGTCCAAACTCCATTTCCTTTTGGATCAATTTCATTCTTCTTGTTAAATGTTGATATATTATAAAAATCAATCGGTTTGATATATCCGTATAAATAAGCATTTTTTAAATCATCAGAAACACCAACAAAAAAATAATAATTACATTTTTGCGTTGTGTTAAAATCAAATATATTTAAATTCCAATTATTGTTTGGTGTGAACCTGGAAGTAAATTTTTTTGTTTTAACATCAACTTTGTAATTATCAATAATTAAATCATAATCATAAGTTGAATTAAAATCTAACTTTAAACCTTTTGCGGTGTAAATATCAAATACAATTATTTCACCAATTGCACCAAATAAATTTCCTTTGCCTTTTGTTTTTGAACCTTTCAATTCTCCGAATGAATAAAGTTTTTTAGCGCGTTCAATTTGTTCTTCTGAAATGTTTATTTCCTTCATAAATATATTTTGTTTTCTTCTTGCATTTGCTGGACCAAAAAATAATTCTGTTTAAATTCTTCAGCATCCATTAAATAAATTCCATTATCTGAAGCAAAGTTGCGGAATCTTTCAATTGCAATATTCATTTCGTCTTTTGAAATGTTTTTTGTACTCTTTAAATCTTCGCGAATTTCACCGGTTTTTTTATTTGTTCTTTCGTAAATAAATAAATTAGCGTTTACAGTTGCTTTGAAAATTGTTTGTTTAGTGTATTCAATAGTTTCACCGTATTCAACCGCAAAGATTGTTAGGATTGCGTGAAGGTATGAATTTTGTTTAACCGATCGCATTGCTTTTTTTTCAGTCAATTCAATTTTAGCACCTTTTTCAATAAGTTGTGAAAGTTTTGTTTGTGCTTTCTTTGCTTCAAATGGTTTTGATAAATCTAACAACATACAAGTTCTAAATCTAAGGCATTACAAATCTTTTCTAGGTTATGGAATCGAATTTGTTTATCACCGTTTATAAAGCCGCTTAAAGTAGCATATCGAACATTGGAAGTGTTATGCAATTGCATCAAGTTCCAATTCAATTGTTTCATTCTGTTTTTAATTGTTTGTTTCATAGTTTATAAATTATTTAAAAATGTTAATGTGTTTTTACAAATTGCTATTTCCATTTCTTTCAATTCAACCCCTTCAATTTTATGTTGTTTCATTAATTCCAAATCTGCTTCGTATTTTGCAATTTTTTTCTTTGTGTCAAAAATGTTTAGTTCTTTAATTTCTGATTTTGTAAATGTTTTCATCTTTCTATTTTTTATAAGTTCCTTGATTTATTATTGATTTAATATCTGATTTTGCATCTTGATAACTGTTTACAAAAAACCAACTTTCATCGTCACAATCAACATTAAAACCGTTTACAGTAATTTCAAAACAATCTGATTTTTCTATTACAGAATACTTAACTCCTTTGTAAGTGCTTAATTCTCTTATTAGTCCTTTTTTAGTTAATCTCATTTTGTTTGTTTTAAATTGTTTTTTGTTTTTGTCTGATACAAATATACGTTAAATAGTATAGCTTTTACATTCTTTCAAAAGTATTTTTAACTTTGTAGGTTTTATAGGTGTTACAGAGGCAAAGTTTTTTTGTTAAATCTTCACATTTTTCAATAATCTTTCATTTATTCGCTTCAATTTCTTCAATTCCGCTTCCTGGATCCCTATTTGAACCGCTTGTTTTGTCAACATCAATTCATTTTTCTTGTGTTCTTTCGCATAATCATTGTTTAATTCAACCAATGAACCAATGAATTTAATTGATTCGGTTATATCATTAATAACGGCTTGTGCGTTGTTTGGAATCGGTTTAAACGCTTCTTCTTTTGTTTTGGGTGCTTGTATCGTGTATTTCTTTTTAAGCCCTTGCACGATCTTTTCCAATTTCGCTTTGTTTTTTATTATGTCTATAATCATTTTATTTGTTTTTTATTGCCAAATATCCAAACCGGGTTCTTCCCAATTTTCAACTTTTCCTTGTGGTTCAATTCTGTTGTTTATATCGAAATCTTTGTTTGGTGTTAATTGTTTTGGTTGTTCAATCTTTTCAACCTTTGCTGGTTTACTTCTTTCCGTTGCGTATCTTTTCACGTTACCATTCACCGTTTGTTCGGTCGTGAAATATACTAATTTTTCAACATCAAATTGCAAAGAACAAAATCCAACATTTCCACAACTTCGCGGTTTAACTTTATGCACCGAAATATCTGCATTTGTTGTTTCTGTGCTTTCGCGGTGAACAGTTACCATACATTTACCGGAATTAAACCATTCAGAACCGCCTTTCAAATCGTATGGAGTTGGTGCTTTCCTTGTTCCGTTCTCTTTTTCTGTTAGCTTCGGGTGTATAACCGTATGAATGTGAAGGTTGTTATCTTCAGCGGTTTGATTTCTGTAAGGAAGTACCGCTTCTAAATACATTGCATAACCGCCAAATTCATTGTATGGGTGGCTCATATCTTTCCAGGAATCAATTGAAGCCGTTTGAATTTCATCTTTCATACTTGCGGCCAAATCATAAAATTCGAAAGGTGTTAATTTTGCTTTTACATCGGCTTTCGTTAAAACTTTAAAATGCTCCAATAACCATTCAGTTTCGCGGTAAATATCTTTATCAGAAATAACATTTTTATATTTTGGATTAAAACATTTCGCGGTTTTCTTATGCAGCAAATCAGCAATTATTTCAACATTACTTCCAACATCCGGAAAATATACAAGGTGCTTCCAGCCATAATAAAGCGAAGTATTTAAAAGTAACTCCATTAATACTTGCGTTTTTCCACTTCTTGGGAATCCGGTCCAATCGGTGCAAGTTCCAAGTTGCATTGTATAAAGGTCATTCAAATTCTCAAAACCTAAATACTTCCCTCTATCATTGTAATTGTCGCGATATTCAATTAATGCTTCGGTAACTTCAACCGCTTGTGTGAGTTTAAATCCTTTCTTCATTAGTCAAAAGTATTTAAGCGTTTAACCTTTGCTTTGTACGTGCCTTGTAAATCTCTTTTGAACCAGGTTGAAAGTCTTGAAGCAATTCCAAAAGTTTTTTCTTTTTCAAATCTCATCTTTTTATCCTTCGGGCCGTGTTCGGTCCAATACATTTCAAAATCAATAAAAAGTTGTTTAGGGTATTTATTCAGATTCTCTTTATTAAAATCAGTTAATGATTGTCGAAAACTTTGTTTTCGTTTTAATATATCATTTACTTTCTCATTTACACTAACATTAACATTAACACTATCATTAACACTTACAGTTGATTTTGTTGAACTTTGTTGAACAGATTTAACACTTGTTGATTTTGTTGATTTTTGTTTCTTTCTAACTTCAGCACTCTTTTTTCCGGCTTCGGAACGCTTAACTTTTACATCTTCAAACTTTCTTAAATCGCGTTTTAACGCTTGTTTTATAGATTCAAATGCAAGTTCAGTAACAAAGTCACCTTTTGGTTCTTCATCATTGCAATAAGCGTAAATGTGTTTAATCAGCAATCCAGCTTGTTCATCTGTTAGCTTTGAGAAAATACCGATTTGGTCGGTGTATAATACGAATGATTTTTTGCCTTTGGCCATAGTAAGTTTTTTTATTCAAGTTGTTAAAAAAAATATAGTAGCAGGAACTTGAACCTCGTTGAACAACATCGCTAAATATTGACTACCTAACAAAGATAATCTTTTACTTGTACATTTCAATTACTTTTTGCATAATATTTTTGTGATGTTCTTTTGATTCAAAATCGTATTCAACCAAGTTGTTTATTTGCTTAATAGAATGAACAATTGAACTATGATGTTGACCGAAATAATCAGCAATTTTCTGAAGGCTTAACCGTTGAAATTCTTGTTTTAAAAAAAAACTTGCAAATTGTCTTGCAACAATGATTTCTCTTTTCCTGGATTTTGATTTCATCATTTCCGTTGGTACTTCAAAATAATTAAATACTAATCTAATTAAATTTTCACATTTTTCCGGAGTTGGTTTATTTCTTTTTAGATCCAGCAAATGATTTGTTGAAATAGTTGCTTTATATTCTTTTATTCCTTTTTGTGTTAAGTAATGCGCGTGATACATATGTTTTTAGTTTTAAAAGAAAGGAGCGTTTTAAACTCCCTTCTATATTGGTTCAAATCCTATTTTTTTAAATTCAGTTAATCAGAAAGGCAAATCATCTGCACCTTCTTCAATTGGTTGCGGTGCTTCCGTTGTTTCTGCAACATCCTTAACACATCGCCAAGATGAAAGGTTGGTGAAATATTTACCTTCCCATTCCCGGCACTTAATATTGAAATGAACAGTTACTTTATCACCAAGAACATTGTACTTTCTAAATTGCTCTATTTTGTCCGCGCTGAATATTTCAAATGAAATTATATTATCATATTGCTCACCGGTGTCAATGGTATAAAACATTTTTTGCCAAATTTTATCACCTTTGCCGCCTTCAATAGTTTCTCCTATTGTTTTAATTGTTCCTTTGATTTCTAAATTCATAATTTTAAATTTTAATTGTTTATATTATTTTATTTTTTTTATGTAATAGATGTTTGTTCAATCATTTCATCCAATACTTCTTCTAAATCTTCACCGGCTTCATTTTGCCAAATTTCATCAGTCATTGATAAATACCAATGATTAATTACTATTAAAATTTCAAGTTCAGTTAATTCAATATTTTTTGAAAGATAACCGGTAGTATCTATTTTTATTTTTTCCATTGTTTATATTATTTGGTTGTTATACACTCTTTGAATTGTTGTTTTATTTATTTATATTGTACGATTTTTTTAATTAATTTTAAGATTTAGTTTTTCAACTATTGAAACACCTTCAATTTGCTGGCCTTCTTTGATAGCTTTCTTCAATGCTGCTTTATCCGCTTGTTCAGTTACTTTTATAACTTTAAATTCCTTTGGTAAAGCGTTTACGTTTTCAACTTCAACCGTTGAACTTTTGCGTGTTCCAAATGAAGATAAACCGCTTTCGAAGTCACCAAACAATTTAACCGCATCTAACAACCTATTTTTTAAATTCGTTACAAGTGTATTGTTTCGCTTTTTCATTGCTTGTAACCGCTTAATTTCTTCGTCTATTTGCGTGTTAAAAGATTCTTTTGATTTGATAACTGATAAATATGCAATTGATTTGCTTTGCAGTTGCCCTTCATTTATTTCAAGTTGTTCCGCAATTTCTTCAGTTATTTCACCTTCAGCCATTTCAATTTGATTCATTAAAGAAAGGTGTTCTGTTTCGATTTGATAAAGTGATGTTTTCATTGTTATTTGTTTTTAGTTTTAATAAATGGGGGAATTTCACCCCCTATTAATTATAGGTACATAATAACTTCAGCCATTTTTGAAACTCCGGTATAATACGTATTAACATAATCAAAATGTTCTTTTACCATTTCAGTTGCTTTTTCTTCATTGTTTCCCCATTTTGTTAATCTTGCTACAATTTTCGCTTTTAATGTTTCTTCGTTTTTCATAATGTTTGTTTTTTGTTTGTTTCTTTGTTGACACAAATATACGTTATTTAGTATTAAACTTCCAAATCCTAAAGCAATTATTTTCATTTTTTTTTAAATTAATTTCAACTTTGTAGGTTTTACAAGGCTTTCAGAACTAATTTTTTTTTGTTAATAATTCGTATTTTTTGATTTGTTCGGTTGTTATAATGTACTTTTTTGATAATTCACTTGCATCAGTACCTTTCAAAAATTCACCATCCGCATCAGCCTTTGTGAAAACTTTCTTTTCAATTGGTTGTGGGATTTCTGCTGAATGTGTTGTTTCAGTATCATCAATTTTTCCAACCGGTGTAAGGAATGTATAAAGCAAACAGTTCTTTAAAGCATAAGTTGTTGCTTTTCCCGCACCTTTATCTTGCGCATCAACACCGTGACCATAACCAGCAAGTTCTATTGATTCACCGCTTGTATGAAGTAACAAGTATTTTGTTTTTACAACTGTTAAAACAGATTGTTTTTGTTTAACACCGTAATCTGTTGATTCTTCCCAACGGTTAACTTCTGTACGTTCTTCAATATCTGTTGGAACAATACATAAACCATTCTTTGCAAGTGTTTCATTAAACACCTCTTTTACATCTTGGTCTTTAGTTCCGTTGTATTTGTGGTTTCCACTTCCAACAACAGATTTTTTTTCCATTCCTTTCACTTCTTGCATTACTGCAATAATTGCTTTACTAATGTTTTTCATTTTATTTTTTTTTTAGTGTTTTATCTTTGTCTGCAACCACCTTTTAATAAAAAGTCGTTTAAATCTTTTAAATCAGTTCCTTTTTCTTGAAGCGAACCTAAAAGTTGTTCAAGTTCATCTCTCAAATGGTCCGGCTCTAAATTTAATAAGCTTTCAAGACAGTTGTTACATTCGTTTTCCAATTGTTCTAAGTTTTTGTTTGAATTTTTCATTTTGTTTTGTTTTTTAGTTTAAATCTTTTTTTAATTGCTCTAATGTTATTTCTTCTTCATCACCTAAATCTTCAAAAATAAAGTCAGTTATAAAATCACGCTCTCTAATATTTACAACATCATTTAAAAAATCGTATTCATCTAATAAAATTTCAAATTCTAATACTTGTTCGTTTTGGATTGAAATGTAAGTTCTCATTGTTTTTGTTTTTAGTTTGTTTCTTTGTTGGTACAAATATAAAAAAATATATTTAATAAACAAGCATAAAAGAATAAAAATTTATATTTATTTTTTTTTCAGTACAATTTCAGCATCATAACCAAAGAATAAAAATATCTTTTTAATCCTGGAAAGATTCCCATTGTTGCTTTCTTCAATTGCTTTTATTGTTAGAACATCAATTTTGGTTGCGGTTGCAATTTCCTTGCGTGTAACCTTGTGTTCTTTTTTTAGTTGTTTTATTTTATTTCCTACTTTCATTTTGTTTATTTATTTAATTAATCTTAAAATCTTACAGTAAAAGAAACGCAGCATCTAAAGTTTGACATTCCAGCCGCACTAAATGAACGTATATTAAATCCATTCGGCATTGAAAAAATTTCTTTTGTTGTAATCTGTAATCGAAAAGTATCTTCAAAAACGGTGCTTTGAATTATTTCATAGCTTTCAACCTTTAGTTTTGTAATTTCTTTTTTTAAGTCGTTTAATGTTTTCATTTTGTTTCGTTTTTTAGTTTTAAATATTTATAATATAATTCGGTGTTGAAATTATCCCAAAAAGATAAAAGTGCTTTTTTATTTTTCATATTAATAGAGTTCTTTTTTATATTCAATTATTGAAGGATTAATTTCAAAACAAATTTCGTTTAATATGTCGCGATCCGTTCCAATTGATTGACCAAATAAAACATTTACTCCATCATATTTTTCAATCATTTCAACTTCAATTAAATCTTCGCCTTTAAAGTGTAGCGCATAACTCCATTCCAGCGCATTGTATTCGATATAAACAATCGCTTTTCCGTTTATGAACATACAACCAATTGATTTTGGTTCTTCTCTTAATAGTTCTTTTAATGCGTCTTTCATTTTAATTTGTTTTTAAGTTCAATAATTCGTTTTGTGTGCCATTGATAATAATGTGATTCGTAACCAAGTGATTTGAATTGTTCAACCTGGTTTAATAGTTTCTTTAATTCTTTCATACGGCATAATAATAATCAGATTTCAAAAAGGCTTTCCAATCATTTTCAATATTCATTTCTTCAGCAAAAAAATCATCATCTGACATTTCAAAAGTTCTATATTTTGCAAATAGTTTTCCATCAACATATTTACGAATTGTGAAAGTTCTTTTGCTTTGATTTGCTTTTGCGGTAATTGTTTCGTTTTTCATTTTAGTTGTTTTTAGTTGTTTATAAATGGGGGAATTTCACCCCCTTTATTGGTTTAGTTTCTTTTTGGATTTGCAAGATATTGAATTGCATCTAAATTATTTATATGAGAAAAACCGTTTATTTTTCTGTAAATTTTCAACCCTTCATAAACAGTTTCAAAATTCCCACCGTTTTTGAATAATCTTTTAGCCTCTTTTGTTAATTCTTGTTTTTGTGTTTCGATTAAGTTTTTCATAATGTTTGTTTTTTGTGTTTGTTTGTTTCTTTGTTGGTACAAATATAGAAAACTATATTTAATAAACAAGCATAAATATAAAAAAATATACATTTATTTTTAACCTTGTAGGTTTTATAGGCCTTTCAGAACGAAAGTTTTTTTAAAGTTTTTTTGTATAAAAGCAGAAAGTCCGGTAACAAGCCGAACTTCCCTAAACTAAAAACAAATAAATATGAAGAACATATTTCTACAAAAGTAAACAAAATACTTTACTTTCTATAAACATAAGTAAACAAATACGCTTACTTTCTTTTGTCATATTCAATAAAATAATCAGTATGTGAAATTTCATTATTGAATTTTGGTATTACTTGGATTGAATAACCACTATAAGAATCACCGAAATTGTGCTGAATCCAGGAAGAAGGCGGTGCAAAACTCATAAAATTTCGATAGTCAAACTTCTTTGTTCGCTGATAGCCTATTTGGTGCAAATCACCTTTTTCAACGTGTATAAACTTTGAATTGATTTCATAATGTTCGATATAATCATTAATCAATCTAATAGCTTTGTCGTTTAAAACAATCGGAAGGCCGCCTTTCATCTGTTCCTTATCTTTTCCGTGCGTTAAAACAAAACAATGATCACCATACGTTCTATGTTCAATAAATCTTTCCAAAATATCAACCTCAACAATATCTTTGCTATACATTAAATTGATTATTTTCTGAATACCTTTATTAATAATAAGCGCAAAATCTCCCGAATGATTGTCATTGCAGATACAACGCAATATTATTTTATTTGCAACATTCGCTTCAACCAATGATTTAATCAAGTTCACATAAGCATCAACACACACTTCAAACACTTCAGCGTTTGACATATTTTGCGGTAAATTGTGACCGCCGCGTGTTGTGTAGCCATTCCAACCATCAGCCAAATCACCTAAATCATCAAGTAATAATAAATCGAATGTTCCAAAAGTTGCGTGTTCTTTTAAAATAGAATTATAAACTTTTGCAATTGATTGATTGTAAATATCTGAATTGTATTCGTATTGAAAAAGTGAATTGTTTCCTGGATTCGGATTCATTCCAACGTGAGAATCTGTTATTGTTACTTTTAAAGCCTTATTTGATTTCTTTGATGGTTGTGTTCGCTTTATCGGTGTAAAGTGTTTTAAATGCCTTTCAATGATTGAATCGAATACATCACCGATTTTTATACTTTCATCTTTTTTTTCTTCTCTTACTCTTAAAGAAAAATGTTCTGATTTGTGCCAATAATCGGAAACTTTATTGATTGAAATTCCTTTTTCAATACATTCATTAATTAAACCTAAATCGTAACCGCGATAAATATAAATTTTTTCAAGTTGTTCAGCGTTTAAAGTGTATTTTGCGTTCTTTTGGTCTTTTGTTTCCGCAACATTTAAACCTAAATATTGTGCTTCTTCATCTGTTAATCGTAACCGTTTTTTCATTTTATTTGTTAAAATAAGAGTTGCGTTGAAACTCCCAAGATTGCGCCAAATATAATAAAAAGTTTCCGATTCTTCTTCATTCTCAAAATCTTAACCCTTTTATCAATTAATTCACGGCCTTGTTTTTCAATAACAATTTCGTGACTTTTTATAATTGCAGAATCAATTTTAACAACTGAATTAAGCCGGTAAATAATTGAATCTTTTATTGGCAATTGCTGAAGGTCGGTTATAATTTGCCGCGCTTGTTCATACGTAAAACATTTTAAACTATCTGTTAAAATAGCTTGTGAAACTACTGTCAATTTGGTGGTTAGTAGCATTGTGAAAAAAAGCACTATCCAAAATAATTTTATCTTTAAACCTTTCAATTTCATATTTTAAAGTTTTTTTATCATTTTTTAAAGATTGTATTTCAAGCAAATAATTAACCTCTTGTTGTGTGTACCCTTCAATAGTTGCTGAAGTGCTTTTAAATAGGCTTAAAATAAGCGAGAACGCTATAATTCCAAGTAACAATAAAGCTATTAAATCCAGCTTCTTCATTTCTTTGCACCTAAACCAATTAAAGAATCTTTTGAACGTAATAATAATAAAGCCAAAGCACCAACCGCACCGGCTTCAGTTTCTGTATGTTCTTTGCTGATATACAAAACAACCGCAACGCATAAAATTGTCAAACCTAACATTGTTGTAACAATTCCACTTTTAAATAATCTTTCCATTTTTTTAAATTTTTGGGTGAATAAATCCTTTTAAAACTAATCCGTTTTTTCTTCTTTCAAAAGATAAACTTCTTTTTTTACCATCTGCAACAATGTAACCTTCGCGGCCGCCTTTATCATTTGTATTTCCATCAACTGTAAAAACAAAACTTTCATTCCAATATTCAACAATTGCCGCGTGACCATAAGCCGTTCCACTTCCATTTCTGTATTTTTGCCAAATAGCAATTGAACCAACTTGTGGAGTTTTTGAAGTCCAACCGATTTCGCGGAAATGTCGATAAGTACGAACGGCACCACCGGAAAATTCAGCATTTGCAATTTTAAAATTTTCTGCAAAATCATCATAACTTAACCGCCAACACAACCAACAAAAATAAACACACCAAGCGTGACCGTTTTTAAAGGTCGTAAAGTGCCGCATCAAAGCATCAAAATCTTTATTTTTAAAACCTTTGTTTCCTGGAATTTCTTCTTGACCAACAAATTCTTTTGCGTAACTCAATGAACAACCGCCTAATGTTTCCATTACTTAACATTTCGTTTAACTCTGTTTTTCCTTCTTTCTTCAAACTTTATTTCGTCCGCTGCTTTGTTAGATTTGCCAAAATATTCTGTTTCCATACTCGTTGGAATAACAGATATATTCTTAAGGTCATCCGTGTTATCGATATTATAATCAGAAACAAGTATTTCATTTGCAAGTAAAATTAAATCAATTTGATCGCGTAGGCAATCGGGCCAAAAATACGGCTCCAAAGTAAATTCGTGAATTAAAGAATCTTGTATTTGTGTTGTTCGGCGGTTTTTATCCAAATAATTATCTTGTTCTAATCTTCGTTGCTTATTTCCGAAGAATCCAGGAATCCGAATTTGTTCGGTCCAATTTGTATTGGTGTAATCCAATCCTTCGCCGATAATATAACCGTTTTGCGTTGTTTCAATTCTTACCGTTTCATCAGCAAAAAAGTTTGAATATTGTAAAAGTTCAAAGAAACAAGAACATTCTTCAATCTCTTTAAAACTTGGCGGTAAAGAATTTGAAATTGTTGTTTTTTTAATTTTGTAACCACCATCACCGTGAATACTTAAAACTTTTTGCCATTCTAATTTGTAGCCTAAGTAATTTGCTTGAAAACTTGTGAATCCATTTGCTTGTGAAAAATAATAAATCGGATAATATGTTCCATAAGTTGAATCATTTAAATTTGCTAAAAAGTTACAATTTTCATCAAATAATTTAAAAGAAACAGTTGTTCCCGGTCGTTGATAAGCTAAAAATGAACTAAAATCATTATTTTGCAAATCATCAGAAAATAAATCACCGAACACCGGAAGCGCACCAACGCATTCAGAAACTAAAGTTGTTGCAATTGTTGTTGCTTCAGTATCTAAAGTTTGTGTGACTAATTGCGTTGACATTCCGTTTAAGGGCGTCAATCTTGTACCTGGAACTCTTTGGATAATTGCCATAATTATTTTTTTATTTCATCTTCTTTTTTTGTTTCAATCGGTTCGCTCCATTTGTCCGTAGACATTAATTCCAAAGTTGTGTTATGGTCGTAAATTCCAACCGGAATAACTGAATCATCAGTTATAAAAGTTGGAGTATATCCTTCTTCCCACTTAATGACAAACTGCGTGTCATCTAAGCTTTTACGAATTGTTGATGATGAACTTTGCGCCACTTGGCTAAAGTCAATTAATCCAATTTCTGCTAGTTTAATTATTGCGTATGTTTTTTTATTCATTTTTATTATTTTTAAAATTATGCTGGAACGTTTGTGGTTCGATCCACTAAATCCATATTGAAAGACAAAGCATTGTTACTACTATTTGGTGCTTCTCCTACTCTGTCTTCTATTGTCATATTTGCAGAAATGCCACCTCCGCTATAATTAGGCGCTTCCCCAACTAAATCGCTTATATCCATATTTGCAGATGTTCCCGTATTACTTCCTACTTGGTCGGGAACAGTCCAATCAGTTCCGTTGAATGAAGCATCTTCTCCCATTCTGTAATTGCTTACAATACCACTAACTGAAGAAACATCAATAGGTTCACCGCTACCATCCCATACATCGCCGATTGAAATAGCACTATCGAAAAT
>TARA_R110001606_G_scaffold98946_1_pt1 | contig 15404 bp, 16 predicted proteins | sample TARA_R110001606 | Tara Oceans TARA_R110001606 (sample SAMEA4398315) | marine metagenome | biome: Polar Biome; feature: [SRF] surface water layer (ENVO:00010504); material: water (ENVO:00002006), including particulate matter (ENVO:01000060) such as... | depth 5 m | reverse complement strand
CCACCATTACAATCTCCAAACTTAGAAACATCTTCTGGGTCTTCAAACACACCTCTAATGTTTATATGTTCAAGTCCATCTGCATTATAAATATACAAATAGTCTTCTATCATATATGCTTTGTACCTACCTTTTGTGTATTTATCATAAGGTAAATATTTTATTGTGTTAGACTCAACCATAGGTATGCGACCAAATCCACTGACATCTCCAACGTACGTAATAGCTTCACTAAAATTATATCTAACTGTTTTAGGTATAGGCTGAACTGTTTTGTATACACAATCCGTTGCAGGTAGGCTGCAGCATTTACTAGCGTTTACTCTTTCTAGTTTTATGCATCCTAAGTCTTGTTCTACATGCCTACTTTTAAATCCGTTTTTAGCGTAATCTCTCCTAATAAAAACAGCACGATAATGCTTAATATTAAATTTAATTTGATCTAATGAAATATGTTCATCATGATTAGATCTACCGCCTCTAACAATGTTTAATAAGTTATATGCTATTTCGTTTAATGTCATTTTATTTTTTTACTTTTTCTAATGATCTACCACCAAAGTACGCACCAATTACTGTAATTAAAACTAACTGTAACAAATCTACCCAACTGGCTTTTACTTCAAATGCAATTACTCCTGCATCTATAAATACTAATAACACTGTTGATACAACTAAAAATATAAGAACTAAAGGCCTTATGTTTTTTGATAGCCAAGAATCTGAATTCATATCCATAGACCACCTTGCAGTTACTTGCTTTTGCATTTCAGCTTCGTAACCCATTATCATATCTTTTATTTTTTTTTCAGCTTCTAACTTTTCTTCTTTAGAAGTAGTCAAGTTATCTAAAACGCTTCCTACTCCTTTTACTAACTCTGCAGCTCCGCTGCTAAATATTTTTTTTAATATACTCATAATTTTATTTTAATAACCTTTAAGTGTTCCGTTTACTAATCTCCTGTTTTTAGATTTAAGTTTTACATACCCTATAATTTTATATATAGCAGACACATTTTCTGAACCTCCGGAAAGCTTTAACTTTAATCCATACTCCAAAGGATCAAATAAACATAACTCATCTGCATTTAAAGTGATTGATGACCCTACAGGTATTACTGTATCTTTTAAAATATAATAATCATTTTCAACTTCTGTACCATCACTTTCTGTTTTATCAAAAACACTTAAACTTACAGTAGAACTAGTAGAGTGCGTATTTGCAATAACTAAATGTTTTAAGTATGGGTTTTCAAATTGCTCTAAATTGGTATTTATATCTTTATTAACAAAAGAGTTAAGTGGATTTTTTAAATATGGAAATATTACTACTGCAGTGTCCCCTGATATGTTTCTACTTTCTATCATTAAGTTGTTAAATCAAATTCCCAAATGTTTGTACCTACAACACCAGCTGCTGTAGGATCGTCTGTAGGATCAATCTTACAAGCTATAGCGTCTCCCTTACTAAACGTAGCATCTGAATCGTAAGTGTAAGTGTAACTAGTTGCTGCCGCTGCAACGTCTACTGTTTTAGTGTCAACAGTGCTTCCTTGATCAGGTTCTTCTGTTCCATCCCCTACTTTGTACCACGTTAAAGAAGTGTTACCTAAAACCTCTTCACTACGCAAAACAGTTTTAATTAACTTACCATCGTACGGAGCAACAAAAGTGGTGTACTCAGGATCTGCGTCTGTGTTTCTTTCAAGTATATAATACGAACCAATAGGTAAATATCTAGAAAAAGCAAATCCTAAATTCACACCAAAATTAGTAATGTGAGTATGCTTTTTTAATGTTTGTATTTCAACTCCTTCAATAGTTGCTGTACCAGAAGCTGATCTTGCTATTGTTGTGTCTGACGCATGACCTAACTCTATAGTTCCTAATTGCACAGCTGTAGAAGTTGATGCTGTTAGATTTGTTGCTGCCGTTGCTGTAGCAGCATTAGTTAATAAGTTACCACTATTATCTAGTGTAGCTGTACTCCCCATTGTAAGTGTCCCAGCAATAGTTGTTGTTGAAGCAGACCCAGCCGCTATAGTTACATCAACCTGCCCATCAGTAGCATGCTCTCCTTCTATTAACAACCCAGTAGTTAATTGGCTTTCAGTACCATTGCTTTCTGCTACTTTAAAAACTAATCTACCTGCTTCATCAGTGTTAAGAGACTCAGATACTTCACCAGTAATTGAAGCAAAATCTGTTTGTTCTTCTGTACTGTTATCACTTACAAAGGTTATAGTACCTATGTCATCATTATCTAATCCTCCTGTACCTTTATTTTTTACAAATGAAAGTTCTCCTGGCCCAGTGCTTGTTGTAGTAGATTCTATTTTAACTACAGGCTTATTGTTGGTGCTAGAAGTAAAAGCAACATTTTGTGAATTTACAATAAAGTCTCCACCAAGTGGTTGAAAATTCATATCTCCAACACTAACAATTAAGTTTGCATCTATAACAATATTATCAACTTGTAGTGACGCAAGAGTTCCTACTTGAGTTATTTGTGTTTGACTAGCATCTACATTTAAAGTAGGTATTGGCCCTGTTAAGTCTGTACCACTTAAACCTGTCCCGGCTACAATAGATGTGAGATCACCTGCAACTGAAGTGTTTTTACTTACCTTGCCGTCCGCATCAACAACTAGAACATTTGCTTCTGTTGTAGTAGCTAAGTCTTCTAAGTAAACATCGCTACGAAACCTTGCTATAAGATCTACTATATGTTGCCCAATCCATTTCAATTATATATTTTTACTTTCTATTAATGTATATGAAAAATTATTTCCCCACACTTCTCGTGCAATTTGACAAATATCTAAAAATGAATGCCAGTCATCATTAGACGCAATTACTTGACATCCTGCTGACCACTTATCTACGTTAGTAGACTTTTTACCTTTTATTGAAGTTGCTCTGTGAATATTAATTCCAAACAAACCTGTATCAGTAGTTGACTCATCAAAGTCATACTTATCATTTTTATTTCTATCCCTGTAAACAGTTACATCGTTTTGCTGACCTAACGCTAAGTATTTACCTCTATGTAATCTTAGTTTGTGTGAGCTTCTATACTGTCCAGGTTTTAAAATAGCGCAACCCTTAGAGTTTAAATTGTTATCCATCCAATCATCTCCAGGATCTGTTGTGCAATCAAACTCATGATAGTTCCATTTACCGTTTTCATCTTTATAAGATATAGTTATTATATCATCAAACTTGTTTGTAACCATATCATCTGTATTAGAGTTTCTAATACCAATAATATTTACATCATAGTTATCTCCTGTAAAATACTTATATCCAAGTTCCTCCATAGAACGTTGTATTTGCTCTCTTGTATATTTTGTAAATTTCATTTATCTATCCTTTTGTAAAGTAAGCGTATTCTGCTACTATTGTAGACGCAGAAGCCTGTAATTGTACCCCTAAAGAGTGTGCTCCAAAAGGCATAAACATAAACTCTCCTGCAGACAATTTACCTATTACTACATCTCCTGTTAGCTCTACGTTTAATGTTGAAGTTACAGCTGCTCCACTTGCGTCTACCCCTGTGTGTTTTACGTACACATAATAAGTTTGCCCGTCAGTAGCAGGTTGAATAATATTGTTTGCACCTGTAGTAGATACAGATGTTCTAGCTACTGGTATAGAAGGGTTTGTTGTAGTTAAAGTATCTGATACACTAAGATTTAAAGCGTCACTTGTTATGTTAGTGCTGCTTAGTGTTAATTTTGCTGTTAATGTTGCCATTGTTATTTAATTTTATTTGTTAATTATTATTTTTTTATCTATGCTCCCATCATCATAGATGTACAGCAAAAGTTGATTGCTAGTTTTATTTACTTCTTCTCCTAACAGATTTGTAATCATTATTAAGTTTTTATTTGTTGTAGCTCTTGCAATAGGTTCAGGCCCAGTCCAAGTAACTCCACAATAGTTGTATGTTGATTGGCATGTCTCATCCCACTCTACACTACAACAATAATCGTCTACATCAATTACCCATTGGTAGCAAAGGTCATTAAGCCAATAAGGATTACCCGGACCAGTGATACAATCAGCATCATATAAGCAATAAGAATCGTCATTAACATTAGCTTCAATATTATAGTTGTATGCATCTTGATCCATACATCCTTCAACCACATCAACACACGAACCATTGTCTGTGTTAGCCAATACATCATAGTTAACAGCAGTACTGTCGGTACACCCATAAATATAATCAATACAACTAAAATCTTCACTGTTAGATTGGGGGTTATAGTTAAGTGCACTAGGGTCAGTGCAACCATAAATAAAAGGAATACAAGAGTTATTGTCAGCATTAGCTAAAGGATTATAATTAAACATTACAGAATCTGTGCACCCAAAAACATAAGGTTCGCATCCCCCATCATTCGTATTGCATTCAGAACAGTAATTAAACATTGTTGGATCTATGCACCCATATATAACAGGTGTACACGAGTTATCATTTACGTTTGCGTTAGGGTTATAGTTAAAAGCCAACTCATTTGTACATCCTTCTATAACTTCAATACATGAGCCATTAATTTCTGTATTAGCCTCAGCGTTATAGTTTAATGCTGTATCATCCATACACCCTAAAATTACAGGAATAGTACATGAACCGTTATCATAATCAGCTAAAGGATTATATTCAATAAACGTTGGACTCGTACACCCTGGAATATAGTAACAACTTTCGTCATCAGTATTAACAATATAATTATAGTTTACAGCATCAATATCAGTACATCCATATGTTCTTTCAATACATTCATTACCGCAGTATGGTATACCAAATACTGATTGAAAAGGTGTTAACGGGGTAACAAACCCACCTGGCTCTTCAATAGTTAATTGTTCTTCAGAGTAGAGTACATATCCGCATTGAACAGATGTAAACTGTGATTGCTGCGTAGTATTAAATTTTATTTCAACAGGCTGAAAGGCATTAAGATTAAGCTCAAAAATAGCTTCAAATCCATATTCTATAGTAAACTCACCTAAGAAATTATCTCCTTGAAAAACTTGTAAGAAAGCCCCAGCCCATCCATTACCTGCTAAGTCTGTAAGAATTAACGTGTGTTCGCACTCTTCTATTCTTATGTCAGTATTAGCTAAAGGGTCAAAATTAAAAGCATCGCTGTCCGTGCATCCAAATACTTTAAGTGTGTTACATGATCCATCATCTACAGTAGCTATTGGTAAAAACTCTACGTAATTAATATCCATGCATCCAAATACAGGTGGTGGTGGAGCACAGTCTTCTAGTGTAAATCCATGAAAAGCTTCAAACTCAAAGTTAGCAGAATCTGGTTCAACTAATGTATCTCCGCAGTGCATTACATAGTAAGATCCATCTTGTCCTCCCCAAAGGCTTCCTGCCATACCGTCTCCATAAACATCGTATATCTCAAAACTATAGTCTCCGTTTTCAATACAAAGCTGAGTTACTTGTGGGCTATAATTTATAGCATCAACGTAAGGACCTCCACTAACAATAGTATCTTCATAAGCTCCTATTATAGCCCAAGATGTTTCACCAGGATATTGATCTGGATTTATTACAACATCTACGTAAGTTCCATTAGGGCATTGAGAAAATGTTGACGTTCCCCCAGCAATTATTATTGCTAGTGCTACGTATAATATGTTTAAAATACTTTTTTTCATTTTAAAAATCACTCATTATTAACTCGTCAATTACTTCTTGCATATCTTCTTTTGTAGCTTTTAAACTAAATGATATGTCAGCCTGGAATCTTTCCATTTCTTCCCCATCCTTAAATATAACAACAGTTGGAACCACTGATATATTATGTTTAGCTTGCAGCTTTGGGGATGCAGCTATATCAACATAAACTATAGTACAATCTGTTAAATCTTTAATGTATTTAACTTTATTTAAATCGTTCCAACCAGCATTAAAATGCGTTACTATTATTTGGTCACTTTCAACTGCAGGGACTATATCAGAATAATACACAAACAACATTAGCAAGTATCCTCCAAATATTTTTACAGCCCCCGTCATTATTTTCTATCTAATTTATCTTCAATTCTAATTAGCCTGTCTTTTAAATCGTCAACAGCTTTTTCAGTATTTTCTATAGATAGTCTAATATTCTTATCTTTCATATCAAACTCCATACGACTAACGTCTGGAGGCAAGGGAGCTGGAAGTTCTTTTGCTTCTGCTATATCAGCTTGCAGTATGAACCACATACTTACAAGTGTAAAAATTAAAGCAGCTATTCCCCCTAAAGTTTTTAAACTTAATTTTAGAGTTGTGTTTTCATTTAACTCTTCCATGTTATGATAGCGTTAATGTTGTTGATTTACTAACCCCTCCGCTTACTACTGTCATTACTATAGTGTAAACTGTTTTACCTTTAGACGTAGCTGTTATCATGTCTCCAAAAGATATAGTAGTACTACTACCTATCCCAACTAATTTAGTGTCTCCTGCTAAAGCGGTTGTAGATGACGTTCCTAACTCAAGATTAGTATCATCTGATGTGTTACCTACACTTTTAACTAGTATATGCAATACTGCCCTTAATTTTTCTGCAGTTATTCCACCACTTTTTGTTTGGAATAAATCTTCTACTATGTCTAAAAGTTCTGCTCTGTCTCTTTTTTCATTAGAAGCTACTGTAACTTTACTTAATGTTTTAGTAGGTACTAATGTTCTGTATTTTGTTTTAACACTGCTGTCTGTAAAATCTTCTTTTGCCATATCTATTTTTTATTTAACACCCAAAATCTCCCCCAAAATCATCTACAAAAACGCATACAGATGTTGTGGGATTTGTTATAGTTATTCCTATCATAATTTATAAGCTATTATTGAACCTGATGCCAAAGACACTGTTTCAAATATTCCGTAAATTGTTACTCCTTTTGGAAGCGTAAAGTCTGCATCGTAAGTAGTCATATTGTCTCCAAAAACACAAGAACTAACATCTAGCTCAGCATCTGTCATAGCTATTAATGCTTGAAAGGTTCCTACGTGATCCCCAGTATCATCTATAAATTTAGACTCTGTTGGTCTAGTTAAAGACCCTGTATTTTTACTTATATTATTTAAAGCTATTTCTGTTGTTGTTCTCATTGTTATTTGTTTTTATATTTCAAATCCAAAGTTAAATATCATTACTCTTAATTTAGAGCATTTTTTACATTTACATGTTTTATTTTTACATGTGCACCCTTTAATGCAAGGGCAAAATTCAATTTCTAATGCTGTTAATTTCCCTAAACGCAATTCAATTCTATAAAGCTTTTTTTTTGTTCTACTTTTCCAACTGTTAATCCAATTCATATTTAAAATATTATATAGTTAATTCCTAATTTAAAATTATACCATTCTCTGTTCCAGTATTTGTTGTATTTACCCTCAACAAATGTCCCTAAATTTTTATTAAACTTATACCCAAATATTAAACCACCAGCATAGTCATACCATTGCTTGTTGTTATTGTATTTGTGATAAGAGTATTCATTACCGCTGTTGTAATGGTACGGCATAACGTTACCCCATGCATGCAACCAAAAATCTTTTTTATAATGATAAAAATCAAAACCTATTACTACAGAATGCTGCAGTAATAAATTTAAATTTCCCCTTTCTTTTTCAGTGTAATCCTTTAATATTTCTGGAACAACTACTGCTGTCCATATTTCAGGGCTAGTAGCTACAACATTTCCATTAGGATCTTTATATTCATTATTTTCAAAGTCAATAGTGTACCCTTCTTGTATAGCTAAATAAGTATAATGCACATCACCATTAGGTAACACCCATTGATCTAACGGGTCATACCCGTAAGGTTCAGACAGCCTTTGTGCTGCCCCAACATTAAAAGATAATTTATTACCTACCTTATGCCTGTATCTTTCTGATGTCTCAAAATACTTAATGTTTGCAAATCCATCTTCTAAATACTCTCCTTTAAAAATATATTTATCACCCACATACCTTATAAAGTGATGTTGGTTTAAATAGTTTTGTCCTTGCTGTCTTTTGTAATCAAGCTCAAACAAAAATTCTAACCCAGAAACTTTACCAACGTTAGCACCATCAGACCAAGACTTTTCATTTCCATCATAAAAAGCAGCTCTATTTTCATACCCAAACCTAGCAATCTTTCTAACCCCTACAGCTACATTGTAATCGTATGGAGTTCTTATAGTAGAGGTTTGTAATCCATTAGATACAGAATACACATCTACATCAGATATAGAGTTCCCCCCATTAACTGCCCCATAAAAAGTAGAAAATCTAAAACATTTTTTTAGACTTTTTTTAAAGTTATCTTGAGCGTTAACTGTAGTAGAAAAACAAAGTATTAGTACTAATAGTATATATTTCATATTACTCTATAAATTTTGTTAGAGAAGACATTTGCTGAGCAGTAATATCTTCTGGTAACATTTCAATTGTTAAAGGCTCAATAGTAATTTCTATTTCTTCCTCCATAAGCTTAGCAACGTTATCTAACTGTGTTCTACGCTCGTCAATTAATTCTTTATTATCTTTTTCTAATTTATCAATTTCGTAAATCTTAGATTCATCGTTTGGATCATCAGTAAAAGCATTAACAGACATTGCTAACTCCATAAACTCTTTACTTGGTTTGCCAGCTTCTTCTAAATCTTTTAAATTTTTTGTAAGTATGTCAAGATTTTTTGCAACTGCTACTGCAAACTCTTTACCTTTTAAATCTTTAACAGCAAATAAACTGTTTAACATTTGCACAAATTCTTGTTTAGTCGTCTTAATTTTCATCTTTATATTTTATATTGATTATTAGTTGCAAATATAATATTTTTTTTGTACTAACCAATTCTAAAAAGAGTTACAGCAGACCCTCCAGTCCTTGCAATTCTAAACCTAGCAACTCCAGCTGTAAACGCATCTTCTGCTAAATCTTGTGCAGATATTACCATACACCCTACAAGCGTTACCCCTGTTCCAGCGGTTAGTGTTACGTGCGAAGTTCCGTTAGTAGCTAAACTAATAACACTAAAATCAAACGCATCTCCGTCTGTAGTTAACTTTAAAGTTGATATAAGGTTAGATGCCGTGTCTGTAGCCTTACTTCTATCAGCTGTAGGTGTGCATTGTACAATGCCTGTTGCAATGTTAGCTGCTGATACTGCTGTGGTTCCGTCATCTGTTGTAGCCTGAGTTCCTTGATATTTAATTACATCTGGATAAGCTGCTGCTCTCATGTATATACCTTTTGTTCCAGATATTAAATTACCAACTGTTGTAACGTCTTGCGTTGCACCAACAGTTATTGCTGTTGTGTTAGCTGTTTTTATAAGAACAGACCCTGCTGTACCTGAAGCAGATGTACCTCCTGCTAAAACAGCAGCGCCACCTGTTCCTGATCCTGATGAAGCTCCCCCTGCTACAGTTAAAGCACCACCGTCTGCGGCTGCGCCTCCTCCAGCTACTGTTGTTGCTACTCCGTTTGTACCGCCTGTTGCGGCAACCGGAGCAATTGTTGGGGCAGTTGCGCTATCAAAAGCTAAACTACCTTTTACATTTAATGCTGACGAATAAAAAGCAGTTGGAGTACCTTCTCCTATAAATACTTTTCCTGCAGCATCTACTGCTATACCTTCATCTGATCCATCACCACTAATCCAACTTTCTCCTGATGCGTATGCTAAGTTTATGTTGTATGTTGCAGTACTAAGATTAGCAGCTAATGTAGCTAAACTAGATGCTATTGTAATTCCTCCAGCAGCATTAGTAATTGTTACATTAGACCCTGCAGTAAGTGTTGCTACTGACGGAAATCCATTAGTTGCATTACCTATAAGCAAGTGTCCGTTTGTAGACATTGCTGCCGTAGCAGCTACTGTGTCTTCAGCAGTAGCATATAAAACGGCTCCTTTTGCAATTGTACTTAAACCTGTACCACCATTTATTGTGCTGTTTACTCCTGTTACAGTTTGTGTAAAGTCTATAGCTTTTAAAAACCCTGAATTTGTATTATTGCAGTTATTTAGATCTACTCCTGATTCTACTAAACTTAACACTAAATTATTAGTAGTTGTAGCTACAGTCATTTTTGTTATGTCTGAAGACTTAAGTCCTTTAAAGTTTAATTGATTAGAGTTTGTTACACTAATAAATAAACTTTCTCCTCCAGTCCCTGTTGTAGATAGAGATGGAAATAAACTTTGTAATAAAAATTTATACCTTGAGTAGCCAGAAGAATCTTCTACTTCCACAAATTGAGTTGCTGTTGTTGCTGTTTTTGCTAATGCTGCTAAACTTGATATTGACATTTTTTTTGTTTTATTGTTAGTTGTTACCCTTTTCCTTTTAATTTTTGCTCTGTGCACTTAGGATCTTCTGCGCATTTATCACATTGTTCATTCATAAATCTTATAAAAGGGTCTAAATAATTTGTTGTGTTTGTATTTGTAAAATTGCTTAATGAAGTACACTGCACCCAGTTTCCTGAACTTGACCCTTCTTGAGACTCTGGGTCAAAACACCCAAAATCACATCCGCCAGATACTACCTCCCATATTAAACCGCTTGGCATTTTTATTACATCTCCTGGATATAAAGAATTGCCTGCTACAAAATAAGTTTCAGAGTTTGTTATTGTAGTGCCTTCATTTGAGCTTATCTCTGAACCTGCATGAGCTTGATCATTTACTCCTGTACGTGCACCTCCAGTAGTCCATTTTTCTTCGCATGTATTTAACCCAACTGGAAGAGATGTCATATCATCACTACAATTGTACATACAATCTAATTCTTTTTTATGTAATAAATAATTAACTAAAACTAATTTCCATTGATTCATTACAGAACAATCATCTGAATAACCAATTCTTATTTTGTTTAAGTATGTAGCACCTTTTAAAGTTAAACACCCAAATATTTTATTATCTATTTTATTTTGTGTTGCAGATGGTATCTGACAAGGATTTGGTACAATGTTGTAACTACAAGATCCGTCAGAAATAGTTGCAGATGGACTGTAGTTCGCTGCAAGAGGATCGGTACAACCTGCATAATAACAAGATCCGTCATCAACTGTTGCAGTAGGGTTATAATTAAATGCTCCTGGACTTGTACATCCGCATTCTGCTGAGTCGCTGTCTATAACAAACACATCATCAACACTACATCCGTTTGAGTCAGTAATAGTAAAATTATAAACACCTATAGACAGCCCTCTTACTATAGTAGAAGTCCCTGTTGCAATATTAGAAGATGTAGTAATTACAGCCCCAGAACTATCTGTAACACTTAAATCATAAAATTGAGATGTTCCGTTTTCATATGAAGTAATTTGAATTCTACCAGTGCTTCCAGATATACATCCAGTTACAATTGAAGTTGGGGTTATAGAGTCAATACTATATGGTGGAGGTGTGCAGTATGTACAACAATTAGGTCTATTTATACTAATGTTTGGATTATATATACCATCGCAAGTATTTAAATAATTTAAAGCTGTACGATCTAAACAACCCTCATACAAGCAACTTCCATCACTAAAGTATGCTCCAGCATCATAATTTGATGCGGATGGATCTATACACCCTCCGTAAGCCGTTACACAAGAATTGTCATCACATGTAGCTATAGGATCATAATTATCTGCCGCAGGGTCTGTACAACCATATTGACAGTATATACAAGAATCGTTATCTACTGTTGCGGTTAAATCATAATTAAGAGCGTTTGCATCTGTGCACCCACATATTGGTAATTCTACATTTATAAGAACATTTGTCACACAAGCTCCAGATCCACCGTTGTCTGTAAGCTCAAAAGAATACAAACCAGACTCAGTTACGTTATTTGAAGGAAGACCAACAGTCATCATTTCTGAAACTTGTAAATATGTTACAGAAAAATTTTGCCCACTAGGTAGTGTCCATCTTACTAAAATTGGAGAAGTTGAAGAACACCCTAAATTAGCAATAAGGTTTACTCCGCACCCATCTTGTACTGCTTCTACAGAAACTTCGCAATCACATCCTTCCTCATAATTACATATACTACTGTTTTGTAGTTGCAAATTAATAGGAACTGTATTTTCAAAATTATTTGCCTGTGAGTCTGTACATACATTTGCTTTAACGTTTCCAGATACCCATTGGAAACATTTTTCTAAACCTGCGTCTGATCCTGTTGAAGAGTCTTCTATTTCAATTTTAATTCCGTAGTACCCGTAAGCTAATCCTGTAAAACTACTAGTAACTCCTTGAGCTAAAGTTGATGTGTCTGTAGCTAACGCGCTTCCTGCACTATCAAAATTTGCTGAAGAAGATAACGCGTACAATGAATACTTATAAGACATTGTACTAGTTATATACGGAATTAAAGAATATTCTAAAAATCCATTAAGTGTAATTGATCCGTCAGTTGCAGCATTTGTTGTTGCTGCTATTGTACTTGAATTTACAAAAGAAAATGCGCTATTTAAAAAACCTCCATCTCCGTTTTCTGTAAAGCCTGTAGTAGCGTTACAAAATACACAACAATCTGGTACGCATTGATCATCAAAACTAGATGAATAATTAATAGCAGTGTTGTCTGTACATCCTAAAGATGGAGCGTCTTCTGTAATAGAAAATAATTGAGAATATACACATCCATTTTCATCTGTTACAGAAAGCTCATAATGATCGCCTCCTATTGTTGGGGGTAAAGATCCCCACACAAACCTACGAGAATCAATTGAAAAGGTTAAAGTTGTATTAGTTTGTGCTCCACTAGAGTTAACTGGAATATTAGAGCCTGGGCTAACACTTAATTGAAATCCTGTAACTGCTCCTGGCGTACCTCCGGTAATTGCACCTACGTAAGCAGTGTCAGTTATTCCGGTTCCTGTTACGGCCATACCTATAGTAATACTAGCATTAGAGTTGCAAGCTACTATTGAGCTCCCACTTGCAGTGTCGCAAGTTGCATCAGTAAATGCTGCACCACTAGCGTATGCTGCGTTTCCATTTTGAGTTATTGCTGTTCCAGCGCTATGTGTAAGAGCTACATCATAAGAGTGCTCATTAGCTGTATTGTCAGGAGTTCCTGCTGAAGTACCTGTACCGTTTGTAAAATCTACATATATAGTACCGTTATTATCTCCAAAGCTTGAAGTTGTTGAGGTTGCTGCCATAATAAAATTTGAGCAATCTATCGCACAACATCCTTCAGGACCAGCTACCGGGTTCCAGTCTCCGTTAGTACCGTTTACATAATTAGTAATATCAGTACCATCGCAATCTATTTGTGTAGTTAAATAATAACTTGGACTACTAGAATCCAAACAAACTTCTATATCTAACACTGGAGGAGCACTACAATTAATTAAATTTTCTGAATAAGTGTATTCTCTAATAACTGCATATTCTCCTTCTTGGAGCATCATTTCATTTCCAGAACTGTCTAATAAACTTTGTTGCCCTTTCTTTTCTATAAGGTTAAACCAAGTTTCTGGTGTTTCAATAAAGTAAAAGCTTGATGGTCCAGATAACCCGTCAGGCGATGTTGATTGGAAACCAGTTGGTGTTACCCCTCCTGAAGATACAATACCTGATTCTGTTGAAATAAAAGGTTTTCTAGTAATTACATGCTCTAATTTACTAATTTGAGGCCCACTAATTTGCAATGGTGCTCCGTATTCTGTGTTACCATTTAAATAATCTGCAGGATCTAAACCTAAAGCGTTAATAGCTTCAATAGCGCAATCTCCTTTACTAGGAGATGTACCCCCAAAACCCTCACCTAATGAATTAGTTGATACATTGTAATTAAATATAGTACTTTGGGATAATAATCCTATTGAATTTGATGTAAAATTAGTTTCTTCTGGTGTATTGTTAGGTCCTTGAGATACGCATCTAACTATATTTTGATACAGCCCACTACTACCAGGAAGAGAAGGTGCGGTAACGCTGTATCTAGATTTGTAATCTTCGTTAGAACAATAAGAACGTTCCCACCCATTATAATTAATATTTGCTGTATCAACAAAAAGTGAAGAACTTTGCTTGCAAGGGCTTGGAGGAGAAACTTGTATAATTTCTTGATGCCCTGAAGCGTAAGATAATTGATAAGTCCTACTATCTGCGTAACATCCTTTATGTTTAAAAATTTTTCTATCTAACCTTACCTCTGACACAATGTTTCCAGAATTAACCCCTGTATTAAAAGTAGACGTAGAATCAGAATATGTATTAAAAGTTTCTTCAAACCCATAACCGTCACCTGTAATGTCTTTAACTACTATTAATTGGTCTACAATTCCAAATTCTAGAGCTGATAAATTGTGTGCGTAAATAGTAACTGTTGGGAGATCTACCCAAGCAATGTCATTTATTCCTGCATTTGAAATGTCTCCGGAAAATGACGGGTAATTATGTAAAGGTTTGAATAATAAATTAGTATACCTTAAATTACCAGATACATTGTATCCAAGCTTTCTTGCCGCTATAATATCTTTTGTGCTTGCCTGAAGCTCTAATTCTAACTGTTGACTTTGTGCTTCTAACTCAGCTTCATTAAGATTAAGTAATCTTTTAGTTTCTTCGTCAAGTCTGCTTGCAAGTTGACTTTGTAAATCAACAGCTTTTTTGTAATCTAAAATTAAAGCTCTACGATCTGTAGTAGCTTGAGTATTGTCTACCGGATCTGTTTTTGATTTTTGATACTTTGATTTTTTATCTGCCATAGCTTTTTATTAATTAACAATCACACCCACATGACCCATCACACAATTCTTTTGCTTTGCTATATTTATCGTATATATCTTGAAGATAAGCTCCGCTAGCGTATTGGTTTGGTTGGTTAATTAAATCTACTGCTACATTAGCAGCGTCTAGTAATAAAAATATTTTTTGTGCTTTTGCCAAAGAGCTAGCACATTTTGCGCAATCACATGCGCAATCCAATAATTCGTTGGTTAGTTTTGCTAAACAACAATCTATATCACAATGATTAAGTAGCGGTTTTCTTACCTGTTCTACTCCTTCTTCAATTAAACGTATTACAAAAAGTCCATTTTTATAACCTAGGTTTGCCATTGCATCTAGATTAATTCTCCCCATTCCATTACTTCCTGTAAAAGAAATAGTAGCTGTATATAAAACAGATTGGCTTGGATAGTCTAATACTTCTATTGTACCAGAAAACCCACCAACATAACTTTTAGCACTTATTGCTATGTAATTACAGCTGGAAACAGCTTGTACGTTTAACATTGTTATTTAGATTTTAAGATTAAAAAAAAGACCAACAGGGGGACTATGCCCCCTATAAGTCTAATTAAATTATGAGATTAAGATAAATCTCCGCCCTGTACGTACTCAACAAATAACGTTAAGTTACCTGCATTTAAAGT
>TARA_R110001606_G_scaffold29681_1_pt1 | contig 15414 bp, 16 predicted proteins | sample TARA_R110001606 | Tara Oceans TARA_R110001606 (sample SAMEA4398315) | marine metagenome | biome: Polar Biome; feature: [SRF] surface water layer (ENVO:00010504); material: water (ENVO:00002006), including particulate matter (ENVO:01000060) such as... | depth 5 m | reverse complement strand
TTATACCGAGGGACTGGGACTTGATGACCTGGGAGTTGAAACTGACAAAGCGGGCCGCATTGTCGTAGACAAGAATTTCAAATCCAGCGTCGATGGTGTCTATGCCATTGGTGACGTTATTGAAGGGCCGATGCTCGCGCACAAGGCAGAAGATGAAGGTGTTGTCTGTGTCGAAAAAATGGCAGGGCAGAAGCCCCATATCAACTACGACGCCATTCCGGGCGTCATCTATACCTGGCCGGAAGTTGCGACAGTCGGCAAGACCGAGGAGCAGTTGAAGGATGCAGGCATTGAATATAATGTCGGCAAGGTCCCTTTCATGGCCAACAGCCGTGCCCGGGCGAACGGGTTTACGGACGGGTTCGTTAAAATACTCGCGGACAAGAAAACCGATAGAATTCTCGGCGTTCACATTATCGGACCTGACGCAGGCACGATTATTTCTGAATGTGTGTTGGCGATCGAGTTTGGGGCATCTGCGGAGGATATAGCGCGAACTTGCCATGCCCATCCGACCTTGAACGAAGCCGTCAAGGAAGCGGCACTTGCCGTGGCGGGACGCACAATAAACAGTTGACGTTTTTCACATAAAACTACCACAATGAGGGGCCGGAAATTTTCCGCCCCTCTTTTTTTATGTCGCCAGTTCCCTAAAGGAGACGTCATGAAGCTCTGTTACAGCGCCCTGTCCCCCTTCGTTCGCAAGGTCAGAATCACAGCGATCGAGAAGCATCTTATGGACGAGATTGAGATAGTCGATTCGGATCATAGCGATATGTTCAAGGGAATTAACCCGGCCAATCCGCTCGGAAAAGTGCCAAGCCTGACACTGGATACCGGCGATGTTCTTTTTGATTCTCTTGTCATATGTGAATATCTCGACAGCGTTGGCAGCGGCCCGTCTCTTTTCCCGGGAAGTGGGCTGGAGCGCGCGAGAGTGCTGACGCTTCATGCCATGGCAAATGGGATGACGGAAGCGGCCTATCAACGGCGCGTAGACAGTATCATGCCTGAGGGCGAAGGCTCGCCGAGCTGGAACGGTCGCCTGAAAATCTCCATGGAAAATTGCCTCGATGAGATGGAGAGACAGGCGGAAAGTTATGGCGATACACTGAACATTGGAACGATCGCTGTCGGCTGCGCGCTCGGGTATCACGATTTTCGATTTGGGCCTGAGCAATGGCGAAATAATCGCCCAGCACTCGCCGCATGGTATGAGAAGTTCTCGGCAAGGCCATCTCTGGCGCAGACAGCTCCCGCCTAAAATATGAGGCGGGCACCGTCCGGACCCCGGCTGACGCTTGCGCTCTGCATTGCGGAAATTATGGCAATGTCGACCTTTGCATCTTTTCCGGCGTTAACCCCGTTCTTTTTCGACCATTGGAACCTTTCAGGGGAAGATGCGGGTTGGATCAACGCCGCCTTTTTCTTCGGATTTACGTTGGTGGGGCCACTTTCCACCTCCCTGACCGACCGGATTGATGCGCGCGGGGTCTTTCTTGCGGGATGCCTCATGGCCCTTATCGGGGCCTATGGGTTCGCGTTTCATGCCGATGATTTTTTCTCGGCGCTCCCTTGGCGGTTTATTTCCGGCGCCGGACTTGGCTGTACTTATATGCCGGGTCTAAAGCTGCTGACCGACCGATTGCCGCCCGGGGATCAGTCGCGCGCCATCGCATTTTACACCGCCAGCTTTTCCACAGGCTCCGCCGTTTCCTTTCTGCTCGTCGGTCAGGTCAATCTTTGGCTAGGCTGGGAGTTGGCGCTCATCTCTGCCATCGCAGGCCCGCCGATCGCCATCGCAATCATTCTGTTGTCGACATCGCGCAAACTGATGGACACGCGGCGGCCCTGGTCGCAAATATTCAACTACATGCCTGTACTCAGCAATCGTTTCAGCATGGGCTATATTCTGGCCTATATTTGTCATACCTGGGAACTGGTGGCGATGCGGTCCTTTATGCTCGCTTTTCTGGCCTATTCCCATTCCCTTACCGAGGCGCCAGCATGGATGGACGTTTCCGTTATTACAGCCGCCGCCGTATTTCTGGGACTACCGTCCAGCGTGCTGGGAAATGAGTTATCGCTCAGGATAGGTCGGCAACGATCAATCACTCTTGTCATGATTATTTGTCTCTTCTTTTCTTTCACGATCGGATTTACCGCCCATATGCCGTTTGTTTTTGTTGTCGCCATGGCGGCGCTTTACGGCGTGATGATTACGGCAGACTCGTCCTCAATTACGGCTGGTGCAGTCGGGAGTGCGCCCGCAGATCTTCGCGGGGCGACAATGGCCGTGCACAGCTTTCTTGGTTTCGGAGGTGGTATGATCGGTCCCGTTGTTGCCGGTATCGTTCTGGATCAGGCAGGAGGGCCGGAGTCCACGATGGGTTGGGGCCTGATGTTCATTTCCATGGGAGCGATCACCTTGCTGGGACCATTCGCATTGCGCCTGACACGCAATTAATATAGCGATTTCAGCTTTTTGGGTGGGTCTGGTCATACATCGCGAGCAGCTTCTCCGTATCCAGATCAGTATAGCGTTGGGTGGAGGAGAGAGAGGCATGGCCGAGCAGTTCCTGAATGGAGCGCAAATCACTCCCGCCCGCCAGTAAATGGCTTGCAAAACTGTGCCGCAAGGCGTGAGGGGTGGCCGTTTCCGGAAGACCAAGGTTTCGCCGAAGGGTCTGCATTTTAAGTTGAATAGCGCGGGCGGTAAGCCTTTTCCCTCTTATCCCGACAAAAAGCGGATCGTTATCACCAAGTGAAAAGGGACATTCCTTCATGTACAGATTAATGGCGTCGCGAACGGCGGGCAGGACCGGAACCATACGCTCCTTGTTTCCTTTGCCAATCAGCGTCATGGTGTCCGAAACGGGCCTGTCACGGAAATTCAGCGATAAAGCCTCCCCGATCCGAAGGCCGCAGCCATAGAGCAGGGTGAGGACGGCCAGGTCCCGATGTCTGATCCAGTTCGCCTCCTGCGGATTTACTTTATCTTCGAGTAGTTTCTGCGTGTCGACTGCAGGAAGGGGGCGGGGAAGGCGTGTTCCTGCTTTCGGTGTGCGCAGGGTTTTCAGGTAGGGATTATGCAGGAGGCCGTTTCGTTCCTGACGCTTGAAAAAGCTGCGAACTGAAGACAGCACCCGACGGAGCGACGTTGCACTTAATCCTTCCTGCCGGCGATGGGCGAGATAGGCCCTGAAGTCCGCTGTACGCATCTCAGCGAGATCACTAACATCTGGTTCCTTTCCGATATGACCAGTCAGAAAAGCGAGAAAATCCCGCAAGTCCCGCTCATACGCTTCGACGGTATGGCGGCTTGCTTTCTTCTCATGAACGAGCCAATCGATCCAGTCTTCAAGAATGCGGGCGAGAGGCGGTTGGCTACCCATGATTACGCTGGCTTTTGCTCCAGCCACATTTGCAGGCATGCCTGCATGCAATTGGCGAGAAACTGGAGCAGATCCGTCGCCTGTTCTTCATGAAAATGCGCTTCCTGCCGACTGCCGAAAGCGACCATTGCTTGCGTATGGAGGAAGGGCACGTCCAGTCTGATCAGCGCATCCGAATGGACGAGATCTTTTGCGGGGCCAAAAACGGCTTTTGACTTGGGAGCCTGTGGTCGCAAGATTATATTCCGACTGCGCCATGGGGCCCGATCGATACTGCCCGCTTTCAGGCGCCGCAGGCCGGTTATGTCCGGAAGTTTGACGGGCCCATCTTCGATACACAGTGTGATGACATCAATTTCCAGCAGCTCGGGCAAATCCTGTGTCATGATATGGACGAAATGGGCAAGGCTTGTCGCATTCAAAATCGCCTGAATAGAGGCATGAACCATATCCTGGGTATGTATGTTATTTCGGGCAGCCTCGACAAAGTCATCCTGCAGCACGGTCAGATGCGTCACTTCCTTTTGCAGACGACTGACGAGAAAAGACTGTATATCAACAATCCCGTCACCCGATATTCGTTCGGGCGGCAGGACCATCGTCAGCAGGTCCGCATTATTATTCAAGAAATCCGGATTCTTGATCAGCCAGTTCCGCACGTCTTCTTCACTTAAGGAAGGAGAGGAATTGTCGGTGCCTGCTTTAACTTTTCTGCCTGATTTTTTTTCCACGAAATCTACTCACACATTAACTGTTATCCGAGAATGGTCTGGCCGGATTTTTCCCAATCCGCAAGAAACGCCGCGAGACCCTTTTCCGTCAAAGGATGGGACACCAGCTGTTTGAGGACTTGGGGCGGGATAGTGCAGACATCCGCTCCCAGCAACGCAGCCTCGACAATATGAGTGGGATTACGGATTGATGCGACAAGGACTTCCGTTTTTAAAGCCGGATAGTTGTCATAAATCTGGACGATATCCCCAATTAAATCCATGCCTGTCTGGCCGATGTCATCCAGTCGACCAACGAAGGGCGATACAAAAGCCGCTCCGGCCTTGGCTGCGAGGATTGCCTGTGCCGCGGAAAAGCAGAGGGTGACATTTACTTGCGTGCCCGCGCGGTTCAGTTCGGCGCAGGTTTTAAGGCCCGCCATGGTGAGCGGAACCTTTACAGCGACATTTTCCGCGAGCCCGGCAAGCCTTTTTCCTTCTGCCAGCATGGTTTCGAAGTCCGTTGCGGCAACTTCGGCGCTGACTGGACCATCGATAAGCTCGCAAATCTCCTGTATAACCGTGAAGAAATCCCGGCCCGTCTTGGCGATAAGGGACGGGTTGGTCGTTACGCCATCAAGGAGGCCGGTGTCGGCGAGCTCACGGATTTCTTCAGTATCCGCTGTATCAACAAAAAATTTCATGAGTAATTCTTAAATCCTAACGCTTACAACTGGTTCAAAATGTCAGAATAGTCTATCGCATAGATATGAGCAGCACAATTAAACATCGCCGTGTCCGTGTTCTTCTGCCTCTGTCTATCGGGGACGTTTATGATTATCGTGCCCCTGCATCCTTGAACGTTGACGTCGGGCACTTTGTGACGGTTCCGCTTGGCCATCGGGAAGTGACTGGGGTCGTCTGGGAAGAAGCGACAGATTCCAGTCTCGCCGAAGATCGGATGAAGGACATTCAGGCCGTTCTGCCCGTCGCGATGCTGCCGGCGGAAAGCCGGGATTTTATTGACTGGGTTGCTCAGTACACCATGCAGCGACGCGGCCGGGTTTTGAAAATGGCGATCAGTGTCCCGGAAGCCTTTTATCCCAAAGCGCCGCGAACCGGATATCGGTTCACGGGTGAGCAACCGGGGAAAATGACCGCCGCCCGTAAACGCGTTTTAGAAATCGCGGCAGAGGGGGGGACACAGACTGCGAGTGATCTGGCAGCTATTGCCGGAGTCAGTACCTCTGTTGTCAAAGGGCTTGCCGACAAAGGTGCGCTGGAAGCCGTTGATCTGCCGGCGGAGCGGCCGATCATTCCCGCGAATTGGCAATACGCTGCCTTTGAGCTTTCTGAGGGCCAGACACTGGCGGCAGACGCCCTTATCTCAGAGGTAGAGAAAAATGCATTCGCGGTATCCTTACTTGATGGCGTTACCGGGTCTGGTAAGACGGAGGTTTATTTTGAGGCAATTGCCGCGTGTCTTAAAGCCGGTCGTCAGGCACTTGTCCTGCTTCCCGAGATCGCCCTGACGGCACAATGGCTCGCACGGTTTGAGGAGAGATTTGGCGCGCGACCGGTGGAATGGCATTCGGATCTCGGTCAATCCGAGCGCCGCCGAAATTGGCGTGCCGTGATAGAAGGCCGTGCCGATATCGTAGTGGGCGCCCGGTCCGCTCTTTTCCTGCCATTTAAGATGCTGGGCCTGATCGTTGTGGATGAAGAACATGAGGCCTCCTACAAACAGGATGAAGGTGTACCTTATAACGCCCGTGACATGGCGGTAGTACGCGCTAAAATTGGTGACTTTCCGGTTGTTCTTGCTTCGGCTACGCCTTCATTGGAAAGCCTGATGAACGCTCAAACAGGGAAATACAGCCATCTTAAACTTGCCTCACGCTATGGAGGCGCGGCTCTGCCTGACGTAGAGGTTGTTGATCTGAAGCAACACCCTCCCGGATCGCAACGCTGGATTTCGGAACCGCTCAGGCTCGCTGCTGAGGACACACTTGCTCAGGGGCAGCAGGTTATGCTTTTTCTCAATCGCCGCGGCTATGCACCTCTTACCCTCTGCGACACCTGTGGTCATCGGTTGCAATGTCCGAACTGCAGTGCGTGGCTTGTCGAACACAGGCTGACGAACCGGTTGCAATGTCATCATTGTGGTTACACCACGACCTTGCCGAAAAGCTGCAGCGAGTGCGGGGCGGAAGGAAGCTTCAAGGCCTGCGGCCCCGGCATCGAGCGATTGTCGGAAGAAGCGGAAAGTCTGTTTCCAGGCCGCAAAATAGCGATGATGGCAAGTGATACGGTTTCCAGTCCACGGGCGGCAGCAGAGTTCGTCGGTGCGATGGAGCGGGGTGAAATCGAGATTTTGATTGGCACCCAGATGGTTGCCAAGGGGTATCATTTCCCGAACCTGACCCTCGTCGGCATTATTGACGCGGACCTGGGGCTTGCGGGCGGAGATCTCCGCGCTGCTGAAAGAACCTATCAATTGCTCTCACAGGTGACCGGTCGGGCGGGGCGCGAATCTCTTTTGGGGAAAGTCTATCTGCAATCCTATCTGCCGGAACATCCGGTAATAGAAGCAATTGTCCATCAGCAGAGCTCCGATTTCTTTGCCCTAGAGGCAGCAGGACGGGAGAATGCCGGGATGCCTCCTTACGGGCGGCTTGCGGCGTTGATTCTTTCGGGTGTAAAAGCCGAATCAGTTGCCGCTTTTGCCCATGACTTGGCGCGGCGGGCGCCAATGGGAGAAAAAATTACGGTCCTTGGTCCGGCTCCGGCACCTCTTTCCATGATACGGGGCCGACATCGCTATCGCTTCTTGGTGAAGTGCGACAAAGATATCAATATCCAGTCTGTTATCGGAAAATGGTTGCAAGGGCGCAAAGTACCCAATGATATCAGGCTGCAGATAGATATCGATCCGTATAATTTTATGTAGAAATGTACTTTTTGCGGCCTGAAAGGCGCAAATAGGGAAAATTGGTGAATAAACTGGTGTGCAGCATATTGCCACCCGGAATTCCCTGTGCTAATAACCCGTTGCCTCAATGATGGGGGCCTGAAAAGGTCACCATGCAGAGGGGGAATTCATTTTAGTCTGACGCGTTTCGCGTCATTATTTTCAGGCCTGGGGATCGTTTCTTGTCAGCTGAGAACATAACAGTTTCCGGTATCGCGGGTCGTTATGCGACGGCCTTGTTTGATTTGGCTGCATCTGCCAAACAACTGGACGACGTCGCCGCCGATCTGGCGACAATCAAATCAATGATGGATGAGAACGCAGATCTTGCTCGTCTGGTTAAAAGCCCGGTCATCAGCCGGGATGACCAAGCCCGGGCGATGGGCGCCGTTCTTGAAAAAATGGGCGTAAGTGATTTGGTTCGGCGGTTCATTGGAACAGTTGCTAAGAACCGTCGGCTCTTTGCGCTCTCCGATATGATTGCTGTCTATAGCCAATTGCTTGCTGCCGAACGCGGTGAGGTGGTGGCAAGTGTCAGCTCTGCGAAGAAACTCACTAAAAGTCAGCTTGACGCTGTGTCAGCGGCTCTCAAATCTGCCATTGGCAGTGATGTCAGTCTCGAATCAAATGTTGATGAGAGCCTGATCGGGGGCCTGGTAATTAAAGTTGGTTCACGAATGGTCGATAGCTCGATCCGAACCAAGCTTCAGAATCTTAAGTTTGCGATGAAAGGGGTTGGGTGATGGACATCCGCGCCGCAGAAATTTCCGAAATTCTTAAACAACAGATTGCGGGTTTTGATACGCAAGCTGAAGTCTCAGAAGTTGGCCAGGTGCTTTCCGTCGGTGACGGTGTGGCGCGTGTCTATGGTCTGGATAACATTCAGGCCGGTGAAATGGTCGAATTTCCAGGCGGTATTAAGGGGCTGGCCTTGAACCTGGAAACCGACAATGTCGGTGTCGTGATCTTCGGCTCTGACCGTGACATTCGTGAAGGCGATACGGTTAAGCGGACAGGTGCCATTGTCGAAACAGGTGTTGGCAAGGGCTTGCTGGGCCGCGTTGTCGATGGCCTCGGAAACCCCATCGATGGCAAGGGGCCGATTGATGCAACGGAAACCCGTCGCGTTGACGTGAAGGCACCGGGCATTATGCCACGTAAATCGGTGCATGAACCAATGATGACGGGCCTTAAGGCAATTGACAGCCTTGTGCCGGTTGGGCGTGGTCAGCGTGAGCTGATCATTGGTGACCGTCAGACCGGTAAGACGGCTGTTGCAGTTGACGCGATCCTCAATCAGAAGTCTGTCAATGCGACGGATGATGAAAGCAAGAAGCTTTACTGTGTTTATGTGGTTATTGGTCAGAAGCGCTCAACTGTTGCTCAAGTGGTGAAGACACTTGAAGAAAACGGCGCTCTGGAATATTCCATCGTGGTTGCGGCGACTGCTTCGGACCCGGCGCCGCTTCAGTATCTTGCCCCGTTTACTGGGTGCGCAATGGCGGAATATTTCCGCGACAACGGCATGCACTCCCTGATCATCTATGATGATCTGTCCAAGCAGGCTGTTGCTTATCGCCAGATGTCCTTGCTGCTGCGCCGTCCGCCAGGACGTGAAGCTTATCCGGGTGACGTTTTCTATCTCCATTCCCGCTTGTTGGAACGTTCGGCCAAGCTGAATGAAGAGAATGGCTCGGGTTCGATGACCGCATTGCCGGTTATTGAAACACAGGCCGGTGACGTGTCGGCCTACATCCCGACAAACGTTATCTCGATTACGGACGGACAGATTTTCCTGGAAACTGAGCTCTTCTATCAGGGTATTCGTCCGGCCATTAACGTGGGCCTGTCGGTGTCTCGTGTGGGCTCGTCCGCGCAGACGAAAGCAATGAAACAGGTGGCCGGCTCAATTAAGCTGGAACTTGCTCAGTATCGTGAAATGGCCGCCTTTGCGCAGTTCGGCTCCGATCTTGATGCGGCAACGCAACGGCTTCTGGCTCGCGGCGCCCGCCTGACGGAACTGTTGAAACAGCCACAGTACAGCCCGCTGACCATGGAAGAGCAGGTTGTTGTGATCTTTTCCGGTGTGCGGGGTTATCTTGATCGGATCGAAGTTGGTCAGATCGGCGACTTTGAAAAACAGCTTCTTTCGGAAATGCACGCTAAGCATCAGGATCTCCTCGATACAATCCTGAAGGAAGGCGCGCTGTCCAGCGAAAGCGAAGCGAAGCTGAACGACATTCTTGACGGCTTCTCGAAGACGTTTGCGTAAAAATTGAGCTTAGGAAAGGGATAGCCGTAACATGGCGAACCTTAAGGAACTCAAAAACCGGATCAGCAGCGTTAAATCGACGCAGAAGATCACCAAGGCCATGAAGATGGTGGCGGCAGCAAAACTCCGCCATGCGGAAGAAGCTGCGAATGCTGCACGGCCTTATGCCGAACGTATGGACAGTATGATGGCGTCCCTTGCAAGCGGGATGGTAGGGCGTGATGATGCGCCGAAACTGCTGGCAGGTACGGGCTCCGACCAACGGCATTTGATTATTGCGGCAACGGGTGAGCGCGGGCTTTGCGGTGGGTTTAACAACTCCATCGCCAAAGCGGTTTCGCTGAGGGTCGATAAACTTGTTGCGGCGGGCAAGGATGTTAAAATCCTTTGTGTTGGCAAGAAGGGGCGCGATGCCCTTAAAAGGAAACATGGTCACCTGATCATTGACCTGGTGGATCTTTCTGGTTCCAAGCGGATTGGGTTCAATGACGCTTTGCCAATCGCCCAGCGTGTTCTGGCTATGTTTGATGCAGGCGAATTCGACGTCTGTACCATTTTTTACGCCAAATTTGTATCTGTCATGACGCAAGAAGTCCAAGGGCAGCAGATCATCCCTGCTTCCGTGCCAGAGAGTGCGGAGCCGGATTCAGGTGATGTTGTTTACGAGTATGAGCCGGACGAAGAGGAAATTCTTGCAGAATTGCTTCCTCGCAATCTGTCGGTGCAGATTTTCCGGGCCCTTCTCGAAAATTCGGCCTCTGAACAAGGCGCACGTATGTCGGCCATGGAAAACGCGACCCGTAATGCAGGGGAAATGATTGATAAATTGACCCTGCAATATAACCGTGAACGTCAGGCAGCGATTACGAGCGAACTAATTGAAATTATCTCCGGTGCAGAAGCTCTCTAGCTTTTCCATCGATTGTTAAGAACTGAAGTGACCCTGTAGGGAGCATGAAAATGGCAAAGAATGTCGGCAAAATCACCCAAGTATTGGGCGCCGTCGTAGACGTACAATTTGAGGGAGAACTCCCCTATATCTTGAATGCACTGCATTGTGAGAATAATGGCCAGCGGCTTGTGCTGGAGGTGGCGCAGCATCTGGGTGAAAACACTGTCCGGACAATTGCCATGGATGCGACCGAAGGTTTGGTCCGCGGACAGGAAGTGACGGATACGGGGGATGCCATTCGCATGCCGGTCGGTCCGGAAACCCTTGGCCGCATCATGAATGTGGTAGGCGAAGCTGTTGATGAGCGCGGCCCGATCAAGACAGATAAAACCGCTCCGATCCATGCTCCAGCCCCTGACTTCGCTGATCAGTCGACCGAAGCGGAAATTCTTGTCACCGGCATTAAGGTAGTCGACCTGCTCGCTCCTTATGCAAAAGGCGGTAAGATTGGCCTGTTTGGCGGCGCCGGTGTGGGTAAGACGGTTTTGATCATGGAATTGATCAATAACGTTGCCATGGGCCATGGCGGCTATTCCGTGTTTGCCGGTGTTGGCGAGCGTACTCGTGAAGGTAACGACCTTTATTATGAAATGATTGAAGGCGGTATTATCGATCTGGAAGGTGACAAGTCGAAAGTGGCGCTTGTCTACGGCCAGATGAACGAACCACCCGGAGCACGCATGCGTGTTGCTCTCTCTGGATTGACACAGGCAGAATATTTCCGTGATGTCGAAGGCCAGGATGTGCTGTTCTTTATCGATAATATTTTCCGCTTTACTCAGGCCGGTTCGGAAGTGTCTGCGCTTCTTGGTCGTATTCCATCTGCCGTGGGCTACCAGCCGACGCTGGCAACGGATATGGGTGCGCTGCAGGAACGCATTACATCGACCAACAAGGGTTCGATTACCTCTGTTCAGGCCATTTATGTTCCGGCCGACGACTTGACCGACCCGGCTCCGGCTACGTCCTTTGCCCATTTGGATGCGACGACCGTTTTGTCTCGTCAGATTGCAGAGCTTGGTATTTATCCGGCTGTGGACCCGCTCGATTCGACGTCTCGTATGCTTGATCCGGCGATTGTTGGTGAACGGCATTATGAAATTGCACGTGAAGTTCAGGAAACGCTGCAAACCTACAAGTCGCTTCAGGATATTATTGCAATTCTGGGCATGGACGAGCTTTCTGAAGAAGATAAGCTTATCGTTGCCCGCGCGCGTAAGATCCAGCGCTTCCTCAGCCAGCCATTCCATGTGGCCGAAGTGTTCACCGGTTCTCCCGGTAAATTTGTGAAGCTTGAAGATACGCTCGACGCATTTGAGAAAATCGTTGCCGGCGAATATGACGAATTGCCGGAAGCAGCATTCTACATGTGCGGTGGTATCGAAGAAGTGCTTGAAAAGGCGAAGAAACTGGCTGCGGAAGCTGCTTAAGCATTGCTGCCTGAAGGAGTGTCGAGATGGCTGAAATGATCACTATGGATCTGGTATCGCCCGAAAAGCTACTGCTGTCGGATCGCTTCGAGATGATTGTCGTTCCAGGAGCAGAAGGTGACTTTGCCGTTCTCGCGGGTCATGCGCCGATTACATCAACATTACGACCCGGTGTAATTAGCATTTATGAAGATGACAAGGAGAAGGACCGCATTTTCGTCAATGGCGGCTTTGCAGAAGTCTCCAATGACAAGCTGACGGTTTTGGCGGAAGAGGCGGTCTATGTTGCAGATCTTGATCGTACTAACCTGGAGCAGCGCATTCAGAATGCACGTGAAGATGAGGAAGACGCAAAAGACGACGAAACCCGTCGACGGGCCGCAGAGAACAAGGACCATTTGCAACAACTGCTTGATGCAATGGTTTAGCTGATTTAAGACTATGACTACGATAAAGGGGCATCTGGCCCCTTTTTTATGGCGATTATATACTTTACACACCCAGTCATTGACTCACGGTAGAATCTGAGTCAGACTTTCTCCCGTAATCGCCAACGGGAGGGGAATATGGCTAATAACTTACACATCTCATACGACCTGCATTCGCCGGGTCAGAACTACGAAGAAATTTCCGACGCCATTAAATCGCTTGGTAGTAACTGGGTTAGAATCCACCAATCTTATTGGTATGTAGACTCTACAAAGGACTCAAACGAGGCCTGCGATATTGTATGGGCGGCGTGTGACGCCAATGATTCAGTCTATGTTGTTGATGCTACAAATAATATGGCGGCGTGGCATAACCTGCCGGATGACGTATCCAAGTTTATTCAGGACCGCTGGTATAAGTAGAACCAGATACGCCCGGTTCTCTTTTTATCTTTGCCCCATATGGCAATCCATTGATATGAACCAAAAGCCCGAGCGTTTTTGCAACATAATGTAAAATTAAATGCTTCATCTGATTTCTCCAATAAAAAACCCGCTCAATCGGCGGGTTTCTCCTTCTTGGGTTGCTGTTTTGATATTCGTCTTAGTTTGTCGTCAAAAGACCTCTCGTCTTCGTCAACTTCGTGTACGCGAGCGGCTTCCTTAAATTTATTTTTCTGACTTTTTTTATTTGCATCCATATGAAAACGTTACCTTATTTTCATGTCAATAGGTTTTTTAACGCTATAACGCAGAAAAGACTCACACTTACATGTTGCATCGAATATAATATCACTCTGGCCCCATGGTGGAATTGGTAGACACAGCGGTCTTTAAAACCGATGCCTTCGAGGGCTTGTGGGTTCGAATCCCACTGGGGCTAGAATATATCGCCATTTTCTACAGGAGAATCTTATGGCAAAGGACCAAACAATGAAAGCCCTGCTGGCTTCAATAAACGAAAAAAAGAAACAGGTTGACGATTTAACTCTTCAAATCAAAGCCTTGCAAGATGTGTACGATAACATTTCGGGAGAATCTTCAAAACCGAAACAACGAGCACCTCGATCTAATATTAAGTCCTTGGTATTCAAGCTATTGGATCAACGCGGTGCTAAAGGGCTTAATGGAAACATTGCCTGCGAACTGGCAACACAACAGGGTATAGATATTAATGTCAAATCTGTTTCCAGTTTACTTAGTAGACTTAAGAATGATGGAACACTTCATTACGATGGCAATGTTTACCGATTAAAAGAGTTTGCCCCGGTGGAAAACCATCGCCCGGACAATAAGGATCAAGACCCAGTGAGAGTACTTCACAGGTATAGAACTTCGGGTATTAATTCATAGTGAGTTAGTGCCGAGAAGAGCCGCCCCCACGCCTGTGAGTGAAGATCAACGGCGTGGAGAGCGGTACAACCGTCCAATAGAGGAGAACCCCTATGGACACTTTAGAAGACCGGTATATCTACCGGGCATCAATCCGTCTACGTAACGGTAGGCGTATCTTTGCTTGGCAATATGGTCTTAAGGCGTTTCGTATACGTCTTAAACATGATCAGAACGATCAGCCCAGATTGCCTGGCATTTGATTAAACTTTAAGGGGCGGAGCAATCCGCCCCTTATTCGGTTATGGTAGACACAGTGGATAACCACCGCCTTCGAGGGCCTTTTCTACCATCTCCTTTATATAGGATACTTCCTATTAATTTGCGGTAAAGAAAAGATTGAAGTAAGCAATTTTAGCAACGTGACTTCATTGTTTCTTTTAATTTGCGTAAGTCAACCGCTTGCCAACGATACCCCTTAAGGCAATATCTGACCGCTCGCTGTCCGTAATTTTCCGCTCATTGTACCTAAAGTCATACTCTGCAAGATAGCGGTGCAGGTGACGCTTTGCACAATGCTGATAGACACCCTTCATGCCGCGCTTGAAGATGCTGAAATAGCCTTCAATCGTGTTCGTATGGATTTCGCCGCGACCGTATTCACCGATGCCGTGACGTACAAAGTCATGCTTGGCAAAATCGTTACCCAGTTTCTTGTACTGACCGGCTTCATCCGTCAGAACGCGGGTTTCCTTGGCGATGTTCTCTTTCAGGATCGGGACCAGTGCGGTCGCCTTCAAGCTATCCACTACCATTGACCGTGCGCGGCCCGTATCCCTGTCAACCAACGCCAGCACCTTGTGCTTGTGAGCGTAACCGCGACCCTTCTTCTGGTACTTGGGCTTAATATCCTTGTCATGGCCGATAAAAGTTTCGTCAACCTCAACCGTGCCGCCCTCGCCACCGAATACGTCAAGACCACCGTCCCGCATTGCCTCACGCAAGCGGTGCGCCATGAACCATGCCGTCTTGTACGTCACTTCCAGAACGCGGTGCAACTGGTGGGCGCTGATACCCTTCTTGCTGGATACCATCAGGAAGGTTGCCTGTAGCCACTTGTAGAGCGGTACATGGCTGCTTTCAAACACCGTGCCGACCTTTACCGTGTACTGCTTGCGGCAGTCACCACACTTCCGAAGGCCCGGACGGGCACTCTTGCCGCCGATCTTGTAGGAGTTGCCTACGCTGCCACAATGCGGGCAAATCGGCTCGTCTCCCCACAAGATGCTCTCTAGGTGAGCTATTGCGGCTTCTTCGTTATGAAAGTATTCTTTTGATAGTACAGACATTGTTCCAACTCCTTGATCCTTATGTATGAATCAGGAGTGGGTTTGTCAAGTATATAATCGCCTTTTTTATTGCATGAACTGCTGACTTTGTGATTTAGGGCGCCTAATATTCCCGGAATATTCGTAATATGAAAATACCTTGAGGACTTCAGTGCCCGATCAAAAACAGTATCAAAGAGCCATTGTGACGGGAAGCGGGTTTGCCGGGCTTCTTGCGGCACGCGTATTGTCAGATTACTTTCAGCAGGTGGTGATTGTCGAAAAAGACCATGAACCGACAGCTCCCGTGCCACGAAAGGGCGTTCCCCAGGGCCGTCACATTCATGTCTTGCTGAACGCCGGTGAACAAATACTGGAAGGCTTGTTTCCTGGCATAAAATCGGAAATGCAGGAGGCTGGTTCCCAGACAGCCGTACTTGGTAATGATGTACGCTGGCGTGTCACCGGAAAGTGGATGCCTTCGTTTGAAGGAGGCATGACAACGTTTTTTCAGACACGACCAATGCTTGAGCTTGTTTTGCGCGACCGTGTTACAAAGGTGAAAAATATATCTTTTACATACGGGACGAAAAACA
>TARA_R110001606_G_scaffold16602_3_pt1 | contig 15424 bp, 24 predicted proteins | sample TARA_R110001606 | Tara Oceans TARA_R110001606 (sample SAMEA4398315) | marine metagenome | biome: Polar Biome; feature: [SRF] surface water layer (ENVO:00010504); material: water (ENVO:00002006), including particulate matter (ENVO:01000060) such as... | depth 5 m | reverse complement strand
TAATGGCGGATACTGATTTTGACTATACTGCTATGGATACTGATTACGCTAATGCACAAGCAGCCTACACAGACAATTTAACAGGTCCCATGGAAGCAGTAACAAGTGCTCTTGGACCTGCTAGTAGCGCACTAGGGATTGCGGGTCTGGCCACTTCTATCCCAAGCCCACTTTCAGCACTTAATGCAGCTTACACTTTAGGTACGTTTCCTTCTGTTTTTTCTAAACAAGCGTTTCAGGACAAAGAAAACTACAAAGACCCCAGTTGGTTAGGTACTTTTTTCAGGAGCCTGACCCCAAGCGCCCTGCACTCTAAAGATTATGATCCTAACAGGATTGAGCTACCAAGACCCGCGCAAGGTGGGGACAATCCTAATTACTCCCCAGGAGAAAGGTCGCTAATAAACGCCATTCAAAGTAGGGTTCCAGGTCTTTCAGGAATCCAAGGAGGGCTTCCTACCATAACAAGACAAAGTCCTGGGGAAAGGGACCTTCTCAATTTTATAGCTCAAAATATTGCCAATAATAAAGCTAGAGAAGACGCAGAAGCTGCAGCCGCTGCTGCTGCAGCGACAGGCGGGGGTGATCCTGGAGCACCTGGGGGTGTTAACGCTGCATGGGCGCCTTCTTCAGACGCAGCACTTTGGGCAGCCGCACAAGACTCTAGTGGAGGAGGAGCGGGAGAAAGTACTGGTATTGGTGGTGATGATGATTGGGATTACTAACTTTAAAAAACAGTGTCTTTTAAAAACCATATAAAAGGTGCTAGGGCAGAGGCTATAGTTGCAGCCCATTTAATAAATTTAGGGTATTACGTTTTTACCCCAGTAGTAAACATGCAAGGCCCGGTAGACATTATGGCTATCGATGATGATGGAAACTTCATACTGATCGACGCAAAGCACGAAGGTAAAAGAGCTTCAAAAGGCCGACCCAGAAAAACCCGGATACATAGAGTAAGGACCCCTACTCAAAAGAAACTAGGGGTCCGCATAGCATACGTTACGTCAGACGATAGAGTTGATTTCGTACCTAAACTAGAATGAGTCATACTTTCCAGCTTTTACCCAAGCCTTATAACTCTCGTTCATCCACTCTTCAAAAAAGTTAACAATAGTCTTGAAGATATTAAAGTCAATTTTATTTCGGTATAACATAGTAGTCTCCTGTTGGTTAGAGACACGTTTTACAATGCTCCGAACAACAGGACTAATGGTGGTTTAGCATATCACCTAAGCTTATTTGGCATTGCCCCTAGTACACAAAAAACATCATCTGTCTACAAAAGTACAAAAATTGACACAAATTGCATCTTTAAATTTAAGATACATCATGTGATATTTCTTGTCAGAAGGCGCTGCGTATTGCGGCGTCAAATTAAACGAAAGGATTCATAGTATGAATCTTGAAAAACCATTACTTCCACGGTTACTGACTACTCAGGAAGCTTGTTGTTACCTATTTGGGGAACACTCCCGTAGCATGGCCGCTAGATTTTACCGTTTAGCAAAAGACCCTAATAGTTGTTTAAAGTCTATTAGACTAACTGGAAAGTCGCGACATCTTTGGTCTGTTTTTGAATTAGATAAACTTTCTAAAGATCCTTTTTCGGAACTGGAATTGGAACAGGCTACCGAAGTTTTTTCCGAAAAGCAATAGTTGTTATCCACCAATAACTTGGGGCAGTCCTTCTGGGGCTGCCCTTTTTTTAATTATTTGGCATTGCCCCAATCGGTGCCCATGCCAACATCTATGATTGAGGGTATGCAAAGATCAGGGACACAGTTCTCCATCAAATCCTTAATCTTCTTGGCATCTTCCTCGCTCTTGATCGAAAAGCACAGTTCATCATGGACCGTGAGCATGGGTAAAAATCCGTGATCGGCGCACAGCTTCATAGCCATTTTAGTTTGATCAGCAGATGAGGCTTGGATTAATCTATTTAAAGACTTGTATGTAAAGGCCACTTGATATCTTGAAGGATCCTGCGTCTTCCATTTAGGATCCCGATCCTCAAGAGGGGTTTCCATAATATGTTCCCAGCGTTCTTCCAGACGGTCCTTGTGTATGAGAGAACTAGCCCCCTTATTGTAGCCCTTAAGCTCCCTCATAGGGAACCTGCATTTCCGTCCCAGTAAAGTGCGTATTTCTTGGCGCTCCGCCGCAACCTTCATGACCGAAGAAGCCATGCCCTTAATGAAAGGGACCTTCTCATCGTAATCGTTACGGATTGCTTTAGCGTCTTCAAAGGGAATGCCGCCCATGACATTCGCCAACTTACCAATGCCCATTCCATACATGATTCCTAGGTTGATTACCTTAGCGGTAGTCCGGTCAACATCTGCGATATCAGCGACCATCTGATGAAAGTCTAAATCAGTATTTTGGTACTGATTTACGATTTCAATAACTTTTTCATTATCGCGTGTAGCAGGTGTTTTAGAGGCGTAGTGCATCAACCATCGAGGCTCTTGGGCGCTGTAATCAAAGCTCCCCCATTTACAACCATCTTCGGGGATAAATAGCCCCCGGATCATTTTCTTTATTTCTGGGTGCCTCGCTGGAACTTGTTGTAAATTAGGGTGGCTGGAAGAGAACCTTCCCGATACCGTGCCCCCTTCATCTGAGCGTAGCTGGTTGAACTGGCAGTGGATGCGGCCCTTGTACTGGTGGTTTAAAATAGTGTCTACAAAAGTAGTGTTCGCTTTATTGTATTCGCGGATTTCCAAAACATCCTTAGCGATAGGGTGCTTGTTAGTCTGCAAGAAGTGCTTAGTAAAACTTGGGGCATTAGTCTTGGCCGTGCGCTGATATGTCAACTTCAAGGCATCAAATACGCTGGCTAAAGATGTAGCGTTCCATGGTTCTAACCAAATATTAGATTCGTCATGAACCTTCTTTAATAAAGCTTTCTCCTTCTTCTCTAAAAACTTTTTAGTAGCTGCTGCCTTTTCTAAGTCAACCCGCACACCCTTACGCTTCATCTCAAATATTATAGGAAGCAGGGATAGCTCAAGTTCCAGTATGTTATCGCAGTTCTCCTTAGAGAGCTTTTCGATCAGTACGTGCCAAAGTTTTAATGTTAGTCGGGCATCTGCTTCCGCATACGTAGCCACCCTGGAAGCAGGTAACTTCCACATCTCTTTTTTGGCATCAACGCCATGCTGTTCCGCTGCTCTTTTAAGGTCGTACTCCTGTTTCTTCTCACCTAAATAGGTAGCCCCTAGAGCGTTAAGAGAGTAACTAAATCTGTTCTCATCAAGCAAGGGAGCCGCAATCATAGTGTCCAACACCCTGCCTTTAATCTCTATTCCTTCGGATAAAAGCCACCCTAGATCATATTGCGCGTTATGAAATACGACATCCATGCCGTGGTTCAGTTGGTCCTGCATCCAGCGGCATACCGTCTTCTTCGACATGTTATCGCCACCGTCATGGGCAATCGGCAAGTAAGCATTCCACCCATCCGCCGCTACAGCAATACCTATCAACTCACCATCGTCCCTGGACCATCCGGGGCCTTTACTTAACAAGTTTGGATCCCTTGTCTCAACGTCTATGGATATAAGCTTTTCCCCAGACAAATCCGGTAGTACATCTGGCGGAGTCCAAGTTGTCTCATCAAAAAGATCTTCTTGCATAGCTAAGACCCCCCAGCACGTTCGAACTCATCAAGTGCAGACCACAAGGCCGCATAGGCCGTTCCATCAACTCCATCATCTTCGTTATATCCTCCTACTTTAGACCTCGCGCCTTTTAGTAAAAGCATACAGAATGCCACATCTGAAGATGTTATGGGGTGATCTAAAAAAGAACTCCACATAGAGGCAACCCTTGCATGAAGAACTTTATAGTCCCCGTGCTGAACAGCCCTTGGACCAGATATAAGTTTTCCGGCCTTTTCTAGAATCTCTTGCGGAGTATTTACTTGTAGGTATCCTTGATCTTCGTCTATCATATCTCGTAATATCTCCGTGTGTTGGGTTCCATTATATGTAAAGACTTCTTAGCCCTGGTTACAGCGACATAAAAAACTCGATGCTCAACAGAAGGATCCTTTTGGTATTGCTTCCAGCAGGCGTACGATATGTCCGTAATAACAAGGACGTTATCGCTTTCGCCGCCCTTCATTGAATGTATGGTACTTAATTTTATTCTTGGGTTCTTAACGTTATCCCCTCTGCGTAAGGCATTAAGGACATAGTTCTTTGTGCCCAAGTCTATCTTAGATAACGCTTTGTGCCACCTAGTGTCGCTGTTCCAGTTTAAGCCTAGGTTCTCCTGTGCGAAAGACATATCTACTAAATGATCTGAAGTAAGCGAGGTAAAGCACTTGGACCGTGGGCCATGGCCCTTTGTATAATCGACATCCACCTTCATTAAGTTGTATATATTCTTTAAGCTGGAGACCTCGATGCTTCTTCCTTTGGCTAAACTCTCCCAAGATATAATAGCGTCATACGTCTTAGGGTGGATACTTGTGACCCCGTTCCGGCTATAGACCCACCCTTCTGCTTCAAGGAGTCCGGCGTAGTAAGTGGCTAAATGATTTGTTCGGGCCAAAATGCACCACTGCCCCGAATCAAGAGGAACGTCTGAAAAGTTTTGATGAAAATGAACGGAACCCTCTTCATCTTTAGGGAGCCAGGTCTTGGGCGCTCTGTCCTCTATTTTTAAAACGATCCTCTGTGCTTCCTGCCATATCCTTTTAGGTAGTCGGTAGGACTGAGTGAGGACCTCTTTCTTCTTCGTAGCATTCAGGAAAGCGCCAACGTCCGCTCCTTGGAACCCCATGATAGCTTGATCATCATCACCAGTGAATACCTGGAACTTAGGAGTTCTCCTTAGTACGTTGACCATGGACCATTGAAGGGTAGATAAGTCTTGGGCTTCGTCCACAAACAAAGCGTCAAGATTAAGCGGCTCATCTCTTCTTATAAAGCCTTCAATCATGTCTGTGAAGTCTACCTTTTTGTGTACTTCTTTGTAGTGCTCATAAGCGTCTACAAGCCGTGTGAGTTCTTTCCAGTGCAGATCATAGTTAGCTAAATTGTTATAGCAGTCTTCTAAAGATCTCATCAGGCTTCTAGACATTTGGTAAAGAGATAAATATTCGTCACCCCTTGAGTACCCAATAATATCAAAGTCGCTTTCTCTAGCCTTCTTATTAGAGTCTGTAAAAGTTAAACCTACAGACCTTCCTATGACCCCTAGATCTTCCGACCGGATAACGTCATCAACCTTGTGGCCACCAGACCTAAAAGCCATAGAGTGTAACGTTTGGAAGTACGGAAGACAGTCTTCCTCAAGGCCTAAATCCAGGCATACCCTTTCTCTGCTTTCTTGTGCTGCTCTTCGGGTAAAGGACACGCAAGCAATCTTAAAAGGATCCATACCACTTAAAATACAATCACGTACCAGGTTAGAGTTGGTCTGGGTTTTCCCTGTTCCTGGGGGGCCAAGGATTGTTTTCTGTTCTATCAAAACGGAACATCCTCATCCGATTCAAACTTAACACCCGGTAAAGCTACTTCTGATCTATCCATCTCAGGTATATACCAAACCCTTACGTTTTTCTTATTATCATTACTATCTTTAAAATAATATTGTTTAGTTGAAACACCACCGTTGTTTAATTCTTTAAGTCTTTCGGTTACCTGTCCCCTGGTATAAAAGGTAAAGTTGTGACGCTTGAGAAAATCTTGTAGCCCTGTTAACTTAAAGTACGTAACACCTTCTTCCGTCCAAGGCTTACCCGTCATAATCTCTTCTGGACTTTGCGCTTTAATTCTGGAAGTGCAGTACATCTCAAGAAGCTCTAAGAACTGACCCTTGTTCGTAAGTTCTTCCGGCACAGATACATGGGTAGCGTTACTCAATAGAGTATCAATTAAGTCCCGCCAATCGTTGTCCTTTGCCTTTGCTGGCATTTTATACATCTGTTCCATACACGCCCGTTGAAACTCTACCTGCATCTGTAACTGTTTAGTTGATAACTCAAGCCTCGATCCGTCTACATCCACGAACCAAACAGGGGGTTCTGATTCAACCACGGTGAGGCCCCCAATAGTAGCGGTTCCCTGACCAGTGCCGACACCGTACTTCCTAGTCTTGCAGAGTGCTTTGTTACAGTGACTTAACAGGGGTTCCTGCTTACAGGTGTACATATATTCTTTTTTGTCTAACTGGTTTTGGATTGTCACAATCTCGCTTGCTGGAATTGCCGGGCTGCAATAGTCCTGATTAGCCTTCTCTAAAAGCTGTTTCCAGTTGGTTGGATCAACCTTTCTGAGGTACACTCCGATGTTCAGTAAGGTACTGTTCCGGCATCCCTCTGGAATACCTGACTCAGCTATTTGCTGAAGGCAAGGGGGGCCTAAAGGTAATACCTTTTCATCAGCCCCCGCTGTACACTTAGCTAAAGTCGTAAGGTCAACTCTCTTTGATTCGGCCCTGTCTAGAAACTCTTCAAGGGTTAAACTTTCCCCCTTCTTGTCCAGGGCATACCGGGTGGTATACCTAGCGTTGAAGTAAGGTAAGTTTATGAAGTTTCCGACATCACCTCGCTCAACAATAACCTGTTCTTGTTTTGGAAATATCTCACACGTTCCCCACCCTAAGGCAGATGCAAACTCTGAAAGCTTATCTCGTATTTCTGAAGCCGCAATCTTTTCTGCCATAAACAGAAACAGATGCGCTCCGCCAGACTTTGATCGGCACATAACTAAAGGGAGCTTTAACCTCTCAACCTTCTTATACAAAGCAATCAAGTCTAAATTATAGTCATCAATATCTAAGGCCCCAAAGTAACAGTTGTTTGTCTCATCTATAGGGACGCTACCGACACCACGTTTACCGTCTAAATGCTGTTGTACAAGGTCAAGGGTCAACGGTTCACGGACCAAGAAACTTTTAGCCTTCTTCTTTCCTTCGCGCTGGGTATCAAGAACAGTGGTCTGTCCATGCGCCCCGCCGAAACCTCTAAAAAGAGATGAAAATCTTTCTGATAAACTCATGTAAAAATATGCCCCCGCCTAGTTAAAAGCGGGGGCATCCCCAATTTAAAACGGAATGTCTTCGTCCGTAGTTGAAGGACCTGTTAGTAACTCTTCGCTAGGCGGCGGTGCAATCTTCAGTGCGCCACTAGAGATACTTCCATGTAGCTCCTTGCAATCATTGTAGGCTTCAATCCCAGGAATCATCCCTTCGTGAGCTACTGACCACGTATTCCAACTTCCTTTGTCGTTTCCGTCCTCAACTGTCTTTAGACGATATGTACAAGCATAAGAGGGTAGGGTTTTCCCGTTACGCTTTTGCATGGTCATCATAGACACCCAAAGGCGGGACTTCTTTAACTGGGTTTTCTTCATGTCAACAATAGCATTTTCTAATGATCCGTCTTCATGAACAATTTTTATGTAATGTTGTGCTGTGCGAACAAGCTCGTTTCCACTGACCAACATTTCCATACCCGTTCCTTGATCTCTTGTTGCGGTTCTCACCTCTTCTGATGCCGCAGACAACTCGCCTACGAACCCGCCGCCTTGATCTCTTGGTACGAACTCTAATAGTTTCATCTGAAAGTAGACTGGTATCACTACAACGCCCTCAGAACCTTCCCAATACTTATTGGTTACGGTATTGAAGATATCTCCACCACCTGCCCCTTCTATATAAGAGGCCTCTTTCTTATTAATCTGGGGAGACATTTGTTGTATCATTCTGAGAAAGGGTATCTGGATGTCACTAGATGTAACTTCCTCAAAACCTTTTCCAGAGTCTTCTGCGAATAACGCCTCTAGTTCAGAGGGTAGGTTTGCTTCTTCTTTTTTGTTAGCCATGATTCTAAGCTCCTTTTATCTTAGCTACTGTTCCAATATGTGCATTAAAAATATCAAGGTCGATTTCTTCGTTGTTCTCCACACGCTCACGTAATAACTTTTTAAGCGTCTGGGGTTCAACCCAAGTTTTGGACGTTGTATCGTGACCTTTTTCTTCAAGATCTGCTTGCACACTTTTAGCGAGGTTGTCTTCGGTTATTCCAAACGAAACCTTAACTTCGTTTTTTATAAAGTCAGCGCAACCAATATCGCGTAAATGCGAGAAAGCTACATCTCTTTGAAGGGGGTCTTTTGGCAACGTGCCAGAAACAAAAGTAGAAAGGCTAACTGTGTGCCCCTCAACTACTACCTTGTCCATTCCAACTTCCTGCATCTTTGCAGGGATTGAGTCGAATAGATAACTGTCGCGCCTTTTCTTTAGGCTCTTCAGTTGTTCTTCAGACTGTGCCACGGCCTTCTCAACTTCTATCACCTGGCGGATGAGATCAGAAAGTTCCCCACCCGTTTCAGTTGTTAGACTTTCAAAAAGACTGGCGTCTGCTTCTATTGCACTCCATACATCGTCGTTCATTAAAGTATCTCCTCTTCAGGGTTAAAGTTCTGTGATGCCACCACGGACACTTATCAAGACGGGATAGTACATCTTCTCAATCTTATCCCACTTCAATAAGCCGACTCGCCCACGGTTAACGTCTGCGGCAATTGCGAATGCAACACCGATGATAGCTGGATCTCCCATTGCTAATAACCAATCATCATCATTAAAGTCTTTCAGCTTTCTCCGTAACTGAGAAACGATGCGTCCAGAATTTAAATGAATTTGATCAAAAGGAGATGCAAGGGGAACAAGATCTCCCCACTTCGCTGCTGATAAGATATCAACTCGAGGGTTCTCTTGCGTAACATATACAGCCATTGTTCTCTCCTTTCTAAAATCACTATAGCACCGTTTTTTTATATTGCAATTATAAAATGATGGACTATAATCCCATTAATCATGGCGTATGAATATAAAACAAAACCGTACCAACACCAGTCAGATGTTCTAAAACGATGCTGGAATAAAGTCAACTGGGCTTTTTTAATGGAAATGGGTACTGGAAAATCGAAAGTGTGCATCGACAATGCAGGCATTCTTTATGAGAAGGGCGAGATAGATACTTTAATAGTTATAGCCCCCAAAGGGGTTTACAGAAACTGGGCTAACCAGGAGATCCCGGCTCATCTTCCCGATAGAATTAAACACCAAGTAGCAGTTTGGAACCCTTCTGTTACTAAGGGTAACAAAACAATGTTAAAGGAGTTCTTAGCCCCCTCAGAGGAGCTTAGGGTCTTCCTTATGAACGTTGAAGCACTGTCCACGGAGAAAGGTAAGAAATATTTACAAGCCCTTCTAAAGGCCTCTACGGCCCTACTAGCAGTGGACGAATCAACGGCAATAAAAAGTCCTAAAGCGCGAAGAACCAAAGCACTTATAAAAATAGGTAAGCTGGCTAAGTACCGTAGAATATTGACCGGATTTCCTGTTACCCAATCACCTTTAGACCTTTGGGCGCAGTGTAGCTTTATGGATGATTCTTTATTAGGCGATTACGGTGATAACTTTTTTAAGTTTCAGCATCACTACAGCATTATTAAAAAGAGAACCGTTGGAAGTCACTCTTTCAATTTAATAGTTGGGTATAGAAACCTTGAAGAACTGTCGGCATTGCTGAAAACATTTTCTTCCCGGATAACTAAAGATGAATGCTTAGACCTTCCTGAGAAAGTCTATACGCAAAGAAGTGTCGCGCTGACCTCTGAACAGAAAAGAATTTACTCTGAGATAAAAGAATTTGCCCTTGCTCATATTAATGACAATGAATTTATGACGGCACCTAACATCATGACTCAGCTATTGAGAATGCAACAGGTTTTGTCGGGGCATACTAAATCTGACTACGGTGAATTGATCGAGATAGAAGACAACCGTTTAAAAGAACTTATGCAGTGTCTTGAAGAGGTGGACGGTAAATCCATTATTTGGTCAAGGTTCCGGTACGATGTGCAGCGCATAACAAAAGAGTTGAACAAGGTCTATGGACCAGGGTCAGCGGTTGACTATTACGGAGACACTAGTGATGACGATAGAGTTACAGCAGTGGAGCGCTTTCAAAATGGGGACGCTAAGTTCTTTGTAGGTAATCCTCAGACGGGAGGTTACGGGTTGACCTTAACAGCCGCACAAAACGTAATTTATTTCTCTAATAGCTTTGATTTAGCGGTTCGTATGCAAAGTGAAGACCGGGCGCATAGGATCGGACAACGGAACACGGTCACTTATATAGATTTAATATCGGAAGGTACTATTGACGAAAAGATCGTCAAAGCCTTGCGGGGAAAAATGGATATCGCCAGCCAAGTAATGGGCGAACAATTTAAAAAGTGGGTATTATGAATTTATTTGTGGGGTTCAACCCCAGAGGCGATAGAGAAATTAATGACTATTACGCAACTCCTCCGGTTGCCACCTTAGCTCTTCTGGAAAAGGAATCTTTTGTTGGTAACATTCTGGAACCGTGTTGCGGAGAGGGGCACATTTCTAAAGTTTTAGAGGCTAACTGGTACACCGTAGAATCTAATGATTTAATTGATCGTGGCTACGGATCTTCAGGAATTGATTTTTTGTTAGAGACTACAAAAGTAGACAATATAGTGACTAACCCACCTTACAAAAATGCGTTGGATTTTGTCAGGAAGGCAACGGACCTGGCCGACAAGAAAGTGGCAATGTTGCTAAAGTTAAACTTTCTTGAAGGTGTGAAACGCAAGGAGTTTTTTAAGACTAGACCACCGGCAAGGGTCTACGTCTTCTCCAGCCGCCAGAGTCTTATGAAGGGCGGCGTGCCGCACAAAGGTGGAATGATGGCCCTGGCATGGTTTGTCTGGGAAAAAGGATCAAAAGAAAAACCTATTTTAGATTGGATATTATAAAATGAAATACATTAAAGAATATAAATATACGGTGACTTATATAACCTTGATAGTTTTAGTTAACATAGGATTTAGTATCGTACCGCTAGTTCCTATGTTTGGAGAAATGTTTCCGCCAATGTCGTTGGCAGTCGGATTGATCTTTGTTGCTAGAGACTACGCACAAAAAGAGATAGGCCACAGAGTTATCATGGCGATGTTGTTTGCCGGGTTGTTGTCTTGGCTGATGGCGGACCCTTATGTTGCCTTAGCTTCTGTTGTAGCTTTCTTTGTATCTGAGACAATAGACTGGCTCGTTTATAGTTGGTCTTGGCAGGAGTTTCATAACAGGGTTCTCATATCAAGTGTTGCCGCAACACCCGTGGATAGTTCGGTTTTTTTATACATGATAGGGCACTTATCTTATGTTGCTGTGATGATGATGACCGTAGCTAAAATGCTAGGGGCGCTAATTGTCTGGTACATCATTAAAAAAGATAATACCCGATGATTCATTACCATGGCACACCCATGACACCTAGGGCAGAATTATGGAACATGGCAGGGAAATGTTTCTGTGTTTCTTTCTCTGACCACAGAGATGCCGACATTTGTTTTAATATTGGACAAAGTGTTATGTGGGATAACGGTGCCTTTTCATCGTTCACAAAAGGTAACATTCCTGATTGGGAAAAGTTTTATACTTGGGTTGAACCACGGTTAGGCCACCCCCATTGGGCGGTGGTTCCTGACGTTATAGACGGTAGCGAAGAGGAAAACCTTAGCTTAATAAAACAATGGCCTCATAGAGAAGATTGTGCCGCCGTTGTCTGGCACTTATCGGAATCGATAGATCACCTTCTTCGTTTAGAAGACCTCTGTTTTGGTAAGATTGCTTTTGGTTCGAGCGGTAAGTACTGGAAGGTCGGATCTCCTGAATGGGAGAGACGAATAGATGAGGCTTTTAACGCCTTAGCGAAACACGGACCACTGCCCTGGGTTCATATGATGCGGGGATTAGCTATGGGGGGCAAGCACTGGCCTTTTGCCTCCGCCGATAGCACTAACGTAACGCTGCATTACGCAGAACAAAAAGTAACAGCCGAATATATGGCTAGACAAATTGATGGGAATCAATGCCCAGTAAACTGGAAACTTAAACCAACCCAAAAGGAGTTATTAGATGCCTGATACAAGAAAATATAAAAGTGTGGCCGTGCCTGTGCCTACATGGGAAAAGCTTTGGACACTTGCTGAAAAGAATCAAAGGTCCCCTGCCCAGCAAATATCTTTTTTAGTAGACTTAGTTGAAGATATGCCTAGCGATAAAGAAATGTGGAACCACTTTTCCTCTGATCAGAAAGGTTAGGAACATGGGTGATTATGAAGAGTACTATGCAAAACTAGGGAACTTTGTAGAAAACTGCCCTAGTAAATTATCTCAAGAAGAAAAGGCTATTGTCCTATTTAGGGTGGCGCTTGAAGCCAGCACCGAAGCTGGTGGCGTCCACCGTTCCACACATATTATGTGTAAACTTCTGTCCATAACTTTGGGAATTGTGGCGGGGGATGAATCAACAGACGTTGATATGATGATGGAGACGTTTAGCGATGAGACAAAACATTAATTGTCTAGCAGATCCGTTGTATGCTACTACTGGCATATGGTAAATTGGACTATGGGTAGATTACCTGATCATTGGTCGGGTATACTGGCTTCGATAAGGAAAGAATCTGGTTTAACAAGACCAGAACTTTCTATGCTTTCAGGGGTGGGAACCAGTACTATTGAAAATTACGAGCGTAATAAAATCAAAGAACCGTCCATATACAAAGTGGAACAACTCTTAAAATGCATGGGCTATGAGTTGGATGCGTTGAAAGAGTCGTCTTGATCATCTGGGACTATCTTTCCGCAATCGCAGATCCATATCGTTCTGTCACCACCGACAACGGGGGTGATAGTAGCAAAACATTCTTCGTTATCCACGATATCGTTACACCATCTACATTCTTTAAGCACCTTGACCTCTCTTTTTCTTTTTCATACCTCTCCAGCCAGATTTTGGCCCTAATGTTTTTCGTATATTTAAAGGTCTTAGTTTATTAGACCGAAGTTTCTTTTTTTTAGATACGTATGTCTGCCTTATTTTTTGTTGCGCCATTACTTCATCCACCTATAAAATATGTGATCCCCTATTTTACCAACTTGTTTCTTCTGAATATTCCATTCAGGGTTGACATATATAGTATGATAGTGGGTCGCTCCTGAAACTAAATCAGAAAACTCACCCGCTAAAATTCTTTTAGCAAGTGTACTAGACCATCTAAACGCATCCAGGTCTTTTGGTCTATCTGTTTTCCCATCGCAGAACCAACTAAATTGGCACTTATACTTAAGAGGTAGTTGGGAGATCTTTGAGTACTGAGCCTGCCGTACAACGCCACATATCGTGTTCGGGTATCTTTTGTCCTTAACACGGTTTAAAACCACCTGAGAGACCGCTATTTGGCCCTCAACTCTTTGATTCCTGGCCTCGAAGTAGATGTTTAAAGCTAAACAAGCGACCGCTGCCTCAATCATACTTATTCCCTTTCTTTCTGCATCAGAGCAATTGATTGGGCAAGTATAGACTCTCCGCCCTCTTCCCGTCCACTGTGCAGGCTGTGTATCAACTGATCCAAGGGAACACCGTATTGTAGAGCTAATGATAATACTACCGTAGCATCATCAAGCAATATATCCATGTCACTGCCTATTTTAGATCCCCTGATGAATACTTCCCCAATGTCCAATGTCCCCGGATCAATGCCAAAGGACACGTGGTATCTGTCGGTGTTCGTCTCAATAACATTCGTTACATTATGTCGTCTGTTGTGCATTCTCTGCCGTTTTGATGGCATGTCCTATTTCCTCTGCAATTTGCGGGATGATCGAGTTTCCCAAGGCACGGAGTTGAGATACTCTGTTGGATAGCCCATCAACCAGGCGACCCACTTGGGGTTCAGTTTCCCAGTAGTTTGCGGATGCGCTACTTGAACGGCAACCTCTAGACGCCTCTTCGGATCTCCCTTGTCCACTTCGCTTTGCGCTACTCCTTTTGCACTTGATACCCGTGGGGTCGGCCATAGTCGGGTGGGGGTCGGGCTTTGTGCATCGTTCACTGCCGCCGCTATGTTCCAGCCGTGGGTTCCGTTCTTGTGACTTGGCGCTACTCCGCCGCCGCCTGTCATTGCTGTCGGAGTCGGCCAAATAGTTGGTTTCCCCCAGGATCCTTTGTCGCGCTTTATCATTGAGGGGCACATCTGGTTCGCTGTTGCTGTCGGAGTGTGCAACAATCCAGACCCTTTGTCTAAGGTGGGGTGCGCCGACCGCGCAAGCTGGAATATTAAACGTCCTTGTGGCGTAGCCTTCGCCTTCCAAGTCAGTGAGTACTTCGTCCAAGCCCAGCTTGACGATTCCAGTAACGTTTTCTCCAATAACCCAAGTGGGCCTGCATTCTTTGATAAGCCTAAACATTTCCGGCCAGAGATGGCGGGGGTCGTCCTTTGCGGCTTGCTTTCCTGCGACTGAGAAAGGCTGGCAAGGGAATCCCCCAAGAATGACATCTGGATTTGGGTCGGGAAGGTTGGATCTTTTAACATTTCTTATGTCTCCTAAAATTGGAACTTCGGGGAAGTGATACCGCAAAACTTCTTGGCAAAACGAATCCTGTTCCACAAAGCATGTTGTCTCAAAGAAATTGGTAGCCTCGAGACCAACCGCGAAGCCACCAATCCCACTAAATAAGTCTAATGTTTTTAACATTTTATGATTAAAGTTGCCATTAATCGGTATCCAACGCTACGTCTATCATAACGTGCCACGGTCTTTCTGGATGGCTATTGTAAACATCATAGCCGCACTCTAGGCAAGCTGGCTGGTCTGTGACTGATTTTATCATTGCTTCCGTTGGCTCCCTCATTGCCTCAATTGCGGCTTTGGCGTCTTTCTCTAAATCTTTAGCGCAACATCCTTCTGTGCCGCCGACCTGACAACACCTGTATTCGCCGTGGACTTCCTCATTTCTGAATTGTTCTTTGCAGATAGCCCTTGCCACCTTTTCAATCATGTTCATCAAAGATTCTGCAGCAACGCTATAAGAGCGCCACCTAACAGACTTAAAAAGTACCATTCTACGCCCATTACTTAATCCTCTCGTAAAGTTTCCGTAAAATATTCCGGTGAAGGTGTCCGTAATTGAGTTCGTCACAGTTTTCCATTAAGTGTTTAATGGTTTCTATCTCATCATCCTCAAGGTAGCAGATGGAACCCCCTTCCGTAGGTTCCTCATCTGCCTCACCAATTAATCGATCAGGGGAAATAGGGCTTTCAAGTTGGACTTCAGATTTCCCGTCCGCTGACCATGCCGAAAAAGTATTAATTCCAAGGCGGGTCACGTGCAGTAGCATGTCCTTTTCATAAGATAGCTGACTCATTTTACTCATTGCTTTCTCCTTTTTTTAACTTCCAGTAAATCTTGCCGTTCAAGGCTATCGATTTAGCCTTGGGATCAATGGGGGTCTCTCCGACATGGTGCCACTTGGCCCCCGCCCTTGTTTCCTTGTCAATGGTGTCAAAAAACTCAGCA
>TARA_R110001606_G_scaffold355628_1_pt1 | contig 15426 bp, 9 predicted proteins | sample TARA_R110001606 | Tara Oceans TARA_R110001606 (sample SAMEA4398315) | marine metagenome | biome: Polar Biome; feature: [SRF] surface water layer (ENVO:00010504); material: water (ENVO:00002006), including particulate matter (ENVO:01000060) such as... | depth 5 m | reverse complement strand
GACCCTCCTGTTTATGGCCAGGGGACTTTTGGCGTACGGGTTAACAAAAGATCAATAGCGTACATCCTGCTATACAGCTTTCATGGCAAACCAAGGCGGCTGACTTTAGGCTCCTATCCAAAAATGTCACTGGCGGATGCCCGAGCCAGGTCAACGCATGCTGCCCAGCTGGTAGAGCAAGGTATCGATCCGGGCAAGAAAAAAACGCTAGAGCTTTTCGAGTACCGAACAAGCCCCTCCGTAGCTGATGCTGTGGAGACTTACCTCGAATGGGCTAAAACCAACAAAAAATCCTGGAAAGAAGACCAGAGGATGCTCGAGAACGAGCTTGTAAAATCCATCGGTGACATGAAGCTCCAAGACGTCAAGCGCAGGCAGATTCTGGCTCTTCTAGATGACAAGGCCAAAACCGCACCGGTAGCAGCGAATCGCCTGCAAGCTGTAGTTCGGGCGCTGTTCAATTTCTGCGTAGAACGCGACATTATCGAAGCCACACCACTGGTGAAGATGAAAAAAATAGCGAAAGAAACACCTAGAGAGCGGGCTCTCAATCAACATGAAATTAAGTGGTTTTTAAAACAGTTAGCGAGTCCTACGATTACCGTAGCCACTCGTTTCGCGTTACTGCTTTCTTTGATGCTTGCGCAACGCTCGGGGACTATCGCTGCCATGCGCTGGGTAGACCTGGATTTTGACCAAGGGATCTGGGACAGATCTGGCCTTTTTGAGAAAAACAACAATCCTGTCGCCATCCCCTTATCCGCCCCTGTGATCAAGATTCTGCACCACCTTAAACATCTTCAAGCAGTAAAACTCGAAAAAAGCGTCAATAACGAAAACCCGAGCCCCTGGGTTCTGCCTGGCCGAGGTACGATACTTCACCAGACTCAGCCCTCGATAAACCGAGCAATGCGCAGGTTTTATGACACTTACGTCGCCAACACTGAATTAGTGAACTCTGAAGGGTTGCTTCGCATCGCTGAAGGATACCCGAGGCCCACTGCTCACGACTTGCGCAGAACTGCGACAACTCATATGTCCGGGCGAGGCCTTGGCAAAGATGTACGAGGCAGGATCTTGAATCACGCAAATTTGAGCGTAGATGCGATTTACGACAGATATGCCTATTTCGACGAAAAAGCGACTGCCTTGAACGACTGGCACGAACATTTGCTCGGTTTGTTCAAAGAGGCTTATGGCCATAAAGATTGGCTGAAAGTTTATGGCCGAGATGCAAGTCAAGCTAACAAAAACAAAGCTGAGCTGACAGAGATCGATCCGAACACGCCAAGAACCATCTTGATCGGGGGAAAAGAGATCTCATTATCGGAGCCTCGGATCGACTGAAGCGCTGCCAGAGCGGAATCTGTGATTTTTCCCAACCCACTACACTAGCTGAGCGTGAAGAGTCCGTTTCCTTGCAAAAAATTACGTAATCGGGCAGATTTGTTCCGTCCAGTTGGGTCGCTGCCGCCACCCTCGCTGGAAAAACCCGGGCAACCGGTAAATAGGAAACCGGCAGCACAGTCTGAACCTCCCCGCCAACTGCTTTATGAGACTGGGAGAACAGCTAGGGAGGGTTGCCCTTGGGTAACTACGAACAAGCTGGTTCAGCAGCCTTACATTTGCGCCTTGCGGCGTTCGGTAGCGTGGTTGGGGTGCTCTGCACCGCCGGCCTTGCACCAGTAACCGCTGTTGTACTGGTTCTTTGCGTCGCCGTCGTTTTTACGAAGATGTAAGGCTAGGGTGGTCACGCACGCGGGCGTGGCCACTCGAACCTTTAATATCCACTCCATTTAATTCAAAGATCATAGCCATGAGTCTGCAATGGCTGCTGGTACGCACATAAAATCAATTTGGTTGGCGGCCAAAAACCCGGGCCGAGGCTTCCGTTCTAGGACGCGAAAAGACTTTTGGGTATGAGGATGGGATATGATCTGCCCCGCACTGATAAGCCAAAAAACGTCAACCAAAACACCCTCACGTTTGTCCTCGTTACTCACATCCACCACTGGCGGCTTTAAAATGCCTGGAGCGGGTGAAGGATCCGGATGCCCGCTATTTGCTTGGGAAGATGACAGATCAGCAGAGCTGTAATTTAGCCGCAACCCCAAGCTATTCACGGAAGCATATTAGCCGAACAGCTCACCGCTATATGTCTTACGGTGATATTCCTGAACTCCTTCCACCGAGTTCAAATAATCTATTAATTCTTTGAGAACGATGACAAAGAATTTAGTTGTTGCAGAGCTTAAAATATGAGTAATTCCGTGATAGTCACGCAGGTGCAAATTATCCAGATCCAAGAGAGAAATGACGTCGTAATTTCGCTGGCATTCTGAACCTAACTCCCATGCAATGGCGAGATGTATTTCTTTTTCGTTTTTATACTCGGACTCAAATTCGCGAATCAACGCATCAACATTGTATTTATACTCGAGAATCTTTGGAGGACTGGTGTATTCTTTGTTGTACTTGAGCTGCTGAACTCCTAGTGGATTATTTTCTTGATCGTATTCATGATTGGAAAGGGGCTCTCTAATCACGAATTTAAAAACGCCGTCATACTGCTGTGTTTGACTAGTGGCTAACAACTTGATGCCACGGATAACTCCACCAGCAACTAGCTGATTAAAAAGAACAATTACATCCTGCTCCGACACAGGCTCGGAAGTTATTGATATCTCATTTGTCGGCGCAAAGAAATTTTTGTTCGTCAAGCTCAGCGGGCTATGAATTTCATGTAGCTCTTGCGCTCGCACCCAATCATGAAGATCGCCCTCTCTGGTTATATCATTTTTAGCACCTGTATCTGTTCTCAATAGGCGCCGCCACTTCTGAAAGCGCTTCACAATCTCCACTGAAATCTGCTCTGCAGCTTCTTTCAATTCAGGCTGAAACCCTTTGCGCCCTAAATCCGGATCAGCATCTATGAAGTGAACAATGATGTGGCACTGATTTTGGTGCCCGATATTAGATGTCAGAGGTATTGTAATCAGCTCACCTTGTATCATCTGATTGTTAGCAAGCTGCAGCCCACCTTTCAAAACTCTATATTGCTTTCTTAACTTCGCGATCTCGTCATTAAACTGATCCCAAATAGACGTAGAATATGCAAAGTAGCCGTATGCTGAGATCTGGTACTGCTTGATTAGCGAATCAAATTTTCCGCTGGATGATAGCAAAGAGAGCAAGTCTTCAGTACTAAAAAACTCATATATTCCGTTAGCCTTAAGGAATTTCATTGGAAGGTTCGACGAGTCCTTTCCTTGCGATTGTAGTCGTCCCTGAACCATCAATACGTCTTTAAGATTAACGCTCGCACTTAACTTCAAGTGCGGGTAAATATAACTGCAGCTTTGTTCAGAAAGTGTGGAAATAGCACCTTGCTTGCTGATAACTTTGAGCTCGAATTTTATTTTTGAGCTTTCTGACCCAGATATGATTGCGCCAAGCGGAGTTTTTATAAGTAACAAATACAGCCATTGCTCAGCAGTAGTAGCGGAGTACCAAGACAGATCTTTCGGGCGAGTACTAGGTCCTCCAAATTTTATCTTAAACGTTGATCCTCTCGTTATTTCCGAGAACACTGGGTCACTAATTTCCGAGGATATCACCATGGGTCGGGTAACAATGCCGTGAAAATCTTCAACCCAGTCACGGCCTTTCAAAAGCTCCCCGTGAAACGTGTGGCCTGGTAATTTTGTGCCAAACTGAAGGTAATCGAAGCCATAGCCTATGTAAGTGGCCCCAACTCCCTTGTTGCCCCTCGTTTGCCCGCCGTTTTTGAAAGAGATATTTGGAGCAAGGAATGCTTTAAATTCTTTCTCGTTGAACCCGATGCCATTGTCAGTTATGGAAAAAGAGTTTTCTTCAAGATCTATAGTTAACCAAAGCCTGGGAGCGTAGTCTGTTTCTTGAAGCTCAGTTGAGCGACGGTCTACAGCATCCATGGCATTTTGGATAAGTTCGGAAAAAGAGTCATACATGCCAACGTAGGACTTCAAAATGTTCTTGATCTCACGCTTCTTCGCAGCGAACAAAATCTCCGCATCCACGTCTTGACCGCTGGTGAGCGGATCCCATGATTCTAGCTTCATTAAAATTCCTTTAGATCCGCATTCGACCGGCCTTCGGTTTCAGAATACCAACACGCGAGTTCTGAATAATTTTTTAACCGTCAATACGTTACCAGTGGACTGGAAAACCAACTATTGAATAATTTTATCAGGGCAGCAATGCCAATATAGCAGGCCGCAAGTCATCCTGAATTTTATAAAGCATTCGGCCTTCAGCTTGCGGACCTTAGCAGCCTGTCATATCGAGCAGGTAGAGACCACTAGAACCAGCAACAACCCAAGCATCCCCCCCCGGCATAAGGACCTTATCGCAACCGACAAATACCTTGCGAGTTCCTAGATTGAACGGCATCCGAGCTTGTGGGGTAAATCTCCGACCGATGTGGTCTACTCATCAAAATGACGATCCCTGCATATGAATACTCACACTTCCTAGATCCTCTGATGCATCGACTTGTCAAGCCTACTTCAACTAGCCTTTTAAAGCCGTCACGATCAGGAGGCGCGCATGCAACGAGCTTATCTCGACACGGAATTCACGACACTAAATCAATATACATACAAGCTGATCAGCCTGGCATTGGTCGTTCTGCAAGGCCCTGAACTATATATCGAGCTCACCGACGCATGGGAGGAGTGCGATTGCTCCGACTTTGTTCTTGAAGTCGTGCTTCCTCAGCTAGACCTGTCAACTCATGGCCGCGGTACTGAGCAGGCCCGGATCAAGCTCCTGGAATTTCTTGAAGAGCTTGGCCCTGTTGAGATTATCAGTGACGCTCCTCGCTGGGACTGGCCGCTTCTGATGTGGCTCGCAGGTCCCGCAGGCCTGCCGGCAAACGTAACACAAGGAGAAATTTGGGGTGATGTGGTGATTGATTACTTCGGCGCAGAACCGCCGCATCACGCTCTCAAGGATGCGCGCCTCTTAGCTGACCTGCAGGAAAGGCAGTTAAAGGCATGATGGTTTGATCGGGGGATATCCGAAAGGATATCCCCCGATCTTTTCGCCATCAACGATGACGAACGAATTGCAAACCAAGTTGCAAAACGTTATGCGGGTCTTGTTGACGATCCTCGTGGCGACCGGCATCGAGTACCCTGTCATAACCTAGCGTAATCGTACGAAACTGGGTAGGGTAGCTTGCTCTCACATTGATCCAGCCGCCGGACTTTGCTGAGGCACGCCATCTTTTCGGTTTTCAAGGATGTACCACGATCAGAGATGGCTTTCGGCATGTTGATATCAAGCCTTAGCACCGTTATCAGTACTCATAAAGATGGAGAGTTGCATTGTCGAGCCCTACGATGAAAATCCTGTATGGCCCACCTGGCACAGGCAAGACTTGGCAGGCCGCCAGAGAAGCTGTAAGAGCGATTGAGCCTGCCCTCTATACCGAGGCGATGCAAGGGCCTGATCCGGCGGACGCTGTACGAAAACTACACGAAAGACTTGTCCTTGAGGGTAGGATTCTATGGGTTACTTTCCATCCGAGCTATTCATATGATGACTTCGTCGAAGGGTACCGACCAATCGTTGACGAAGCCGGACAACTGGCCTATCGAGTGATCGATGGCCCTTTCAAAGCGCTCTGTCTTCGTGCGCGGCTTGAGACGGATCTACAGATCGGCGAGCAACTAGCAGATGGTGCAGGACGGCCAGCGGGTTCCGTGATTGACAAGGACTCTGGCGGCTGGGTTGTGCGCGTCACGCCAAAGCGTTCAGATCAAGTTGCTACTACAATTGACAAGTACGTTCCCCGGTTTGTGGTCGACAAAATATTGGATATGGGCCTCCCACCACAAATATTCTCCATTCCTGGCAATGGAAGCCACGAGTTAGCCGACTATGGTCTCGACCCGAGCGATCCGGATGTTCCTCCTCAGCAGCCAGGCGATACTGTTACGACCCGCAACGGATCTGTAATCCGAAAAATCATAGCGGCTCGTACCAATATGTTTTCGAGTTCTGACCTAAGTAACTCAGCGCACATAGGATCGGTCGTTCGTCGGCTAAGTGCATTACAAAAAAAAGCACCGGGAGCCGGTAGCCCCGTAGTGCTTGTTATTGACGAGATAAACCGGGCGGAGCCGTCAAAAGTTTTTGGTGAGCTGCTCACGCTGCTAGAGGTGGATAAGCGAGAAGGCTGTCCTGAAGAGAAGAAGGTATGGCTTCCTCATTCGAAAAAATTATTCTCGGTACCTGCCAACGTATCAATCATAGGAACCATGAATACAGTTGACCGGTCGCTTACCGCTTTGGATTTCGCGATGAGGCGTCGATTTGAGTTCAAGCACGTTCCCGCAGAGCCAGAACTAGTACCCGATAGCTATGGTGCAGTGAACACACGTGAGCTGCTGCAACGCATTAACAATCGTGTGTCAATGCTGCTCGGCAGTGGCTACGAGTTTGGACACGCATTCCTGATGGAGGAGAAACTTGAATCTATCCGGTCCTCCATGTCTTGGGCTGAAAAAACAGACGGTCAGCTTCGCGTCCTAGCTCATGTAATGAAAGCCAATATACTTCCGACTTTGGCTGAATACTTCCATGGTGACTGGGGCAAAATTCGAGCGATTGCAGGCGAATCTCGGGATGAAACCGGAACTATTTCACTGTTTGAGTCGCCCCCCCCAGATCCAAAATTCATGGCTCGCTTGCCGGACGATTACGAATCCTTTGAGGCTACGTCTTTCACTTTTGCACATTGGTGGGATCCGAGCGGTGCCCAATGGGATAATGAGCGATTCCTTCGATTTATCGTAGCGTTGACTGCGGGTAATTAAAACAGAGGTAGCTCTATTGCCTGAAATTACTACATGGGAAGGTATGCCCGTCCCTTTGCCTCAGGACATCGAACCTCGCAGGTTCGCAGACCGCATTTTAAGGCTCACCGACTCGGCATCCTTCACTGCTTTTCGCTTGAAGCGGGGTAAACTGCACGCAGCCGAAGCCGTCGGCTGTGTGCAGCTTGGTCGTATTAGAATCAATATTCTACCTAAGCTCGATACGCCTGAGCCTAGCCGAGACAAGTCATTTTTATTGAATCTGCTTCGATCCGCCGGCTATCTAAATCATATACACCAAGGTTCGGCAGAAGTCCGTTCGGAAACGCTCGACCCCTTGGAAGCAATGATCTCTGAAGTGGCTAATGAGGTTACCAAAGCTCTACGTCAAGGCCACCCTAGGAGATATGAAGAGGTTTGTGAAGACTCGACTATTCTAAGAGGCCGGATTGATTTTACAAAATTATCTACACGTTTGCCGGGATCCGCAGTCATACCGATCCGGCATTCCCCATTGGGCGCAAATAATCAGCTTTCTCAAGTGATCAAGGGAATAGCAACTTTCTTACACCGTATCACCCGAAGCGCTGTCAACAGGCAGATGCTGGGGGAAACTCTTACCGCTCTCTCATCTGTAAGCAGCAAAATAGTCAGTGTTGCTCAAGTGGATGCAATTGTTCTGTCCCGTTATGAGATGCATTGGTCTAAGACGCTGGCAGTCGGTCGCTTATTGTTGGGCGGACAATCTCCAGATCCAACTTTTAGCGGAGAGAACAAGGCTTTTTCTTTACTTTTCCCCATGCAGCATCTCTATGAGCGTGCGTTGAGGAAAATACTCTCTACCGCGATTCAAGGCACTAGCACAAGCGTCAAATCCCGTAGCGAGCCTCTGTTCTTATTCGTAGACCCAGAAGATAGCTCAGGAGTTATTCGACTAAAACCTGACTATGTGTTCACTCGCGATGGCAATCCTATTGCCATTGCAGATGCCAAATGGAAACGTTTGAGCGAGCGCGGATCAGCTCACGGCGTAAAGCGAGAAGACTTCTATCAGATACATGCATACCTCACGCGGTACAAGGTATCGGATGCAGTGGTACTTACTCCAAAAGCTCCTTGGATGACAAAAAAATGGACTAAAACCTATCGCGATACCGACACAAATGCTCAAGTGCACTTAGTTGGTGTCGATGTAGAAGGCCTTATCAGTCGTAGCTCTGATACTCGAAACGCTAGCTACAAATTACTAGCGGAAATGCTCCATAGTGTTCTACCCATCTAGGTTCGATTTTCTTGGCTTTCTTGGGCGCATTTCTTGGTAGGCGGCCTCCTCAAAAAACAGGTATTCGATATACCAGCGTTCCAGCGTCGCCGTTGAACATGTAGGCACTACCTTCACTACCATTGCCCTATCTTGAAATGGCATAGCAGGTTCGTGGTAGGCCTGGGCAACTTCTGTAGCCACCCGCTCTCGATCAATGCTGCGGTTTGCGTCCGATGACGACGAGTGTTGGAGTCCAATTTTTTCGCCCAAAACTCAAGTCTCGTCCGGGGTATAACATAGTGCTTTGGACAGCCATGCCAAAAACATTAGTCTATGAAGACAGCCAATTTGCGTGACGTGAACACGAGATGTCCGGGCGAGCTCCAGCAATTTTGAAATTTACCCGGTAGCGAAAGCCACTCCGCCATAGTGCCTTGCGAAGCAGCATTTCAGGCGTGGTATCTCGGCCTTTGATGTTTGCCATATTGGCACTACGGACGCGCTGGCATTCTTGAGCACTGATTGAAATTTTAGGTGGTGGCAAGCCGCTCCGACTCGGTTATAGGTGCTTCACTAGGTTTATTCGAGAGCGACACTACATCTTCCTTGAATAGCACCTGGGCCACCCTCTGTGCAAATTGCAAGCTCAACAGCGGAGGCACCGCATTACCAACGACTCGGAAACCGTCTACGAGACCAACGCTTCCGAATTTGTAGTCATCGGGAAAAGCCTGAACTCGCGCAGCTTCTCTCACGGATAGCGTACGTGGAAGGAAGGGGTGCACGAAAGCATAAGTGTCTTTCGCCATATGGCTGACAATTGTCTTGGAGGGCTGCGCTGGATCCATGCGGGACAGCCAATCGCCATGTGCCCCCTCTCGCTTGCGCAGGTAGGTCGTCGTCAGCAAATGGTGCTGGAGCTCACCTGGTTGAGGCGGAATACTTTCCAACAATAACCGCAGACTCAGAGAGCCGTCGGCGGACGCCACTAGATCCTCTACCTCACCACAAGAGATACCTAAGCGCCTCCCGAGCTCCGGAGAGCCCTTAAGCTCGCTTTCCAAGTTCGTTAACACCTCCGCAATCCGTTGAAGCGTTTGCGAGTCATCGCACCGATAATCCATCCAGCGCTTACCAGGCCCCATCAGCGAGAAAAAAGCTTCATCGTCGGGCCGTGGCGGACGCGCAAGGTGCGCATCTACCATCGTGCCGCGAAACGTCCAAGCTCTATAAATATCACTGGCCTGATCGGACAAGACGGCGCCATTTATATGTGGACGATATGGCTTTTCGAGTACCGCCGCTTGGTGGCCTTGATTGCTGAAATTGGGATCTGGTAATTCTTCCAATGCGACCTGTAATGGAACCGGCCTACGATGCGATAGCGAAAGGCACCACGATGCAGCATCGACGCTTGAAAGGGTTTTGCTCAATTGTTTTCTTACACCGGCCATTACAAAGCGCTCGCGTGCCTGCGGTACCGCATGCTGAGAGGCGACAACAATTTTTCGCGACACAGCATATCCAAGCCCTCGCTTAGAAACTGACTCGATAGCTTCAGCCAGTATGTCTGCAGCATCGAATACGATACCTTCTGATTTCACCACCGCTTGAAAATGACGCACATTCTCGAAAAGAAAAACTTTGGGCGCGAGCGCAGCAATGAAAAGCACATACTGGTGCATCAGTAGATTTCTACTGTCGACAGAGTCCTCGTCTTCATGAACATGAACGCTCTGCTCTTTAAGACTTCGGATCTTTCCTCGACCAATTCTACTGAATCCCTGACAGGGGGGACCTCCGAGCAACACCGCAACCTGTCGGCCATCTTCGTAGATTTTCTTGAGCAATGTCTGAGTATGGGCTGCCTCAAAGAAAGTCCTTCTCAAGGCTTCTCGTGTCGCGCGCCATTCCACCCATGCAGCTTTGACGTCGCGCATACAAGCGCCCTCCAAGAAATCGAGGAATCTCAAAATTCTCTCTGCCGCAGACGCAAGCTGCCCGCGCCCAGCACCACTAGCACGAGACCTCAGCTTACCTACCTCGCTGTCCCAGAGTTTGCGCATGCTTGTGCGGCAAGAACGTAAAATTCTATCGTCGAGAGCAGCATCAAAAGGTCGCACAGCGTCCTGGACAACCCCATCTTGGTGCCATATTAATGGCCCCAGTTTAGGGTAGGACGCTCCGCTCAAAGGCAGTTTCGTAGCGTTGTGGAACCCTGTAACTGATGTTTGGCCTAGCGTTGCAGAACCAAGCTGTCTTACTGCTGAAATGTAGTCTGCGTCACTCCTAGAAGTGTACAGATTATCTAGAAACTCTTGATCGAGCTCCTTGAGTCGTTTTCTGAGACTTGTGATACCGCCATTACCCAGCTTAGTCAGCTCGTTGGCCAAAGCAGTATCGCCGGTAGATCGGGCAAGGTGATCCAAGTAATAGCCCTGAATCTCAGCTTCGCTCATAAAATCTGTTATGTCGCTTCGCCTGGCTATAGGCAAGTCGCCGGAAGGTGACGGATGATTATCATTGAAGACCTTCACCATCGGAGCTTCAATATCCAGCGCCATTGCGACGCGATATACACGGCCTTCGTCAAAACGCTCGAAGCCAAGCGACATGCCTCCGCATCCACAGAAGAGATCCACTACGTTTATAGGGCGCTGAGGAGCTATAGACAAGTCATCCATGTCTGCGATGGGAGGACGTGGCGTCTGCATCCCATCCCAAGCATCGTTGCGCTTCTGGGGAATAGACTGCGCATTGCTTTGACGCGGGACTCCTTCAAGCCACATTCGATATTTGGCCATCGAGTCACTACGGACATATTCTCCTGAGAGGTGTCGCTCCAGAGCAGAAGCACCGATCCCAATAGCCGTTGCGGCTTCTTGCAGGGACAGACTGTGTGCCCGGATCTTTTCGCGGATTTTAATAAGAATGGGACTGGTCATAGACTCAACATAAGAATTTAAGCATGGGGTGGAACACTCCGCCAACCCAGAATAATACAGGAAGGTCTCGGCCGATACCCTATGCTTGTTTTGGTTGGTGATGACGGCTACCTAGCGTGGCAACTCGCTATAGCTCAAGCGGCGCAATGCTCCTCACTACAGAAAGCTCGCAAGGCTTCAGCAGCACACGTATGTGCTCTGGGGATCACACTGTAACGGCCGGCATGCAAAGAGCCTGCAGTGTTCCCAGCGTCATTAGGATCAGCTTTACCTTGCAGGCCGCGTTTGGAGCAATCAGGCCGAATAAATTAAAATCAGGAACACAGACCTGAGGACTGCAAGCGCCAGCCCCCGAAAGATTTTCTCCAGCTGTACCCCGGCATCAGCTGGTTGAATCAATCTCCATCACCAGCTCAAGTGCCTCCGTGGCATTGCTTCCAGCCCGGACAGCCTCAGCGAGGGAGACCAGAGCTGCCCCAGCATTCTGGCTCTCCAACGCGCGCCGCATGAACAGTGCCGCCAAAACCTCAAGATCGTCTTTCCCCTCCACGTTCGACCGATTCAACAGCACAAATTTCCGGAAAACCTGCCTGCCATCAGTTTGTTCATTGATCTTGAAGATATTCAAAAAAACATCCCCTAGAGAGCCAGCAGGATGGCCATCGGGCCTATTCCAGCTCCTACCGATGCCGTCTCCCTGTATTGCCTTTTCAATCTGACTTCGGATCTTCTTCGGAATCGTTGCGGAGGCCTTAGTGCGGTTGGAATGCCTGTGGCTCGCATAACTTGAAGCCGCTTTTACCACTATCCACATCACGAACCATAATTGTGCGACGCTGTAGATATGGAGTCCTTGCCTAAGTGCATCTCTGATTTCGTCGAGCTCATCAGGCCCAAGGATAAGACGATAGGTTTCGCACAGGTCCAACAAATACCTCATGACGTCGCTTTCGGCATACTCTAGCCAAAGCTCGAACAAAGCTTTTGTGTTGGTAAATTCACGACCTGCGAGCCGCCCCGTGACCTCCTCAACTCGCCCATCTTTTTCGTCCGCAACCAAGTAAAACTCCCCCTGGTTCGAGCGCATCCTCAGTTCTCCGTCTGCAACAACGTAAGTCCCAGGACTCGCCTTGAGAGGCGAATCTGATATGAGGCCTTCCTCACACAGCCGCATGAAGAAATGGCCGGAGCCATATGGAGCGAGCCCATCACATTCGTTCTTCCTGAACGTACCAGTGGCAAGACCAGGCCCTATAAGAGCATCTAAAGCTAACAGCAACACACAGATGTCATCTGGCAGCGCATCGTATGAAACGGTCTTAGAAGCCATCTCATGGCTGCGTTTGTCCAATAGCAACTGAAGTTCATCCTCCTGCGCCTGTCTTGCTCGCAGCTCTTCCTGCTTGACGGCTTCGGCGCAGACTACACAAGGAAGGTCAGAAAGCTGAAAAGCTTTTCTCGGCTCATGACGCTTGGTTACCAAAACGGGGCCATCGCAAACACAGCATCGCTGATTCTCATCATAAGCGAGGCAAGACTGGCGCACATAGCTACTCACAAAGCTTGATTGGGTCAATTTACGAAACGGAACCAGATCACTTACTTTCTCGATGTAGGCGCCCTCTTCATCCATGGCCCAGTACCGCCTCGCTAGCTCAACCTCTTCAGAGTCCTGGGTCAAAAATTCTAGCCTAACTGCCATTCTTGCTTCCTTCTGCTGTAGGTGCGCATGCCAAGTCGCCAAAATGAATCTCGGATCAAAACTCTCAGTCTCCCTGAATAGCCATACGCAGTGCATCCGCCATGCAACTTCAGCGATACTCCATGATTACCCATTAACTCTTAAGAGCATCGCTATCGAGCGTCTTTTTATTATGTGGCTTAATTTTGCCACGCACCGCGCTCAAGTCAGCTTCCGGTGCTGGCTCAATCTTCATCGCTTTAGGATTACCTTGACGCTTGTCACCATAGCGCCTTACTGAGTTGGTAGACTGATGACCCATTATGTATGCAATCGTCTTTAAATCGAGCGAAGAGGATTTCAAGTTTGCACCGACTTGATGGCGTATCGAATACATGCTCGGAATGATTTTTCTTCGTGGCCACAGTTTTTGGCCTTCCATTCGTATTCGATGCCTGATCGCATCTATCGTCCAACTATTTGATCGAAGAATTTCAATGCAGGTCGCTATTATCCCTCTTATAGTTTCATCGGTGACAGTCAACAGCCTGTCGGCACCCCGCGTTCCATTAGTTTTTTTTGCACCTCGAATGAAGAGTGTATTCCCATAAAGTTCCATTCCACTAAGCTCTGCTGGCCTGACTCCCGTCTTGCTTATCAAGCAAACGGCAGCAAAAGCCGCTTGAAAGTCCGCCTCCCCAAGATGTTTAGCGAGGGCCACCAAGTCCTCGTCAGCGAAAGACTTAGCTCTTCTTGGCTTGGCTTTTTTAACGAGCATACTGCCACGCGCAGTAACAGGGTTAACTACCGCCTTGATTTTTGTAGCCGATTTAATATGACCCTTGCTCTCCAGATCAAAGGCGATGGCATTTTTCAACCTTCTGAAATATGCCGGTTGAAAATTTATAGCGGTGGATACCAGGCCTTGCTTGATACTTGAAACACTCAAAACAGCACCTTCCATATGATGCCCGTAAAAATGTGCTGCAATTGCAATATATTGCTTTTTGGTTTGATCGTTCATAATGCACCGATTTCTTATTATTAGGGCGCTCAGCCGTTATGGATATAATGAGCGTCTGTTCGGTGCGGAACAAGTTTACAGCCAGCCATTCTTTATTATATAAACCTGCTAGCCATGCATAACATAGAAATAAACATTATATTTTTGATGGCAAAATATCAGCCGCTTCGCGAAGGGGCATTGAGAACATTTGCCTAAAAACTGAAGACCTCTCACATGCGTTCGAAGTCTTGCTCGTTTTTAGGCGAATGTCCTCAACGCCCCCATACTTGATGATCAAGTATGGGTAAGGACGAGCCGTACTCGATGAATCGAGTACGCTTGTTTGTTTGCCATCAAACGCATGCCGACGAGCGCTACGCACGCGTCGAATTTAGCGATTCGCTCAGTCTCGGCTCGCGCCTGTATAACTGACACGACCCGACGCTCAAACTCTCCCTGTCTTTATCAATTGGCTTGCCCCAAAGTACGCTTGGCCATTGCAAACTGATCTTCTAGTACTGTTTTCATCAATCCGTACTCTAAGGATGCCGGGGGCCATTCTTGCCCTTGTTCGAATTGAGCACGTTTCAATCCGAGGCTTTCCACGAATGCCACGATCATCACAAGAGGGACCCAAAAGCTAACTTCCAACTCTTCACGGTCTGGATCAAACGACAATTGCTGGAGCGCTTCCTTCCAACCGTCGAGGACTATCTGCTTATTGGATACGTCGAGTTTGAAAGCCCTGCATACGTCTAGGGCATCAAAAAAAGCGATGCCATTGGACGCTGTTGCCAGTCGCGGTAAACCTTTGATGTTCAACAATTCCAAAGCAAGCGCTCCTTATCTGAATATCCCTAAAACCGATATTTGGATACTAGTAATACCTTAGCGCTTTGTCAACCGTTATCAGAGGCGCTTGTGTCGAAATCTCTCTATCGTCCGGAAACAACAATCCTGCTCCAGCAGATCAAGGAGTGCCGCACAGAGGCGGGCTTAACACAGGCTGATTTTGCGAAGGCGCTGGATCGGCCCCAGTCTTTTGTCAGCGATATAGAGCGGGGGTCGCGCAGACTTGATCTGGTCCAACTAAGGGATATTTGCACCGTACTCGGTTTGAGCCTTGTAGATTTCGTGGCGCGGTTCGAGCAGTCGATAGCGGACTCGCAACAATAGTGTGAAGGTTGACTGGAGCCTCCAAGGCTGCAGCCCACAATGCTCAGAGCCAGTGAATCGGACCTACACCGGTTGTTACCGGTATTGGCGGTAGCACGGGCCTCTCACAGCACTGCAGCGCTTTGCATAACGTTAACGTTTGTGTAGCCGGCGTCGAGAAGACCCTGCTCTGTGGCAAGCACGCAACCTGAATTGTAATCTGGTTCATACCAGGCGCCCGTTAAGGAGATGGGTGTGGATAAAGGAACACCAAGCTCTGCGAGATGACTAAGGGCGATCTCTGTGTGCTCTGGATCGTCAGCTTCTAGCCTGTCGGCAAGCATCGGCGATCTTGAAATCGCATCCTTAATGGCCCTATCGAGGAGAGGGTAAAATCCTAGCTCGTCACTCAACCAGCCGTCGAGTACCAGTATATTGCCCGACCAGCCGTTTAATTCGTCTATTACAGCTTCCCTGGCAGCATCTGCTTCGTCGGAAAGATTCATGTCCGC
>TARA_R110001606_G_scaffold70265_1_pt1 | contig 15436 bp, 12 predicted proteins | sample TARA_R110001606 | Tara Oceans TARA_R110001606 (sample SAMEA4398315) | marine metagenome | biome: Polar Biome; feature: [SRF] surface water layer (ENVO:00010504); material: water (ENVO:00002006), including particulate matter (ENVO:01000060) such as... | depth 5 m | reverse complement strand
AATGTTAAAGACTTTCCGCATTCACATATTATATTTTTTTTATTATTTTTTTTAATTTCAACTTTATTTATTTCATAATTTAATCTTTGTTGTTCCCTTCTTGTCTTTTTGTTTTCTTCATAATATTCTTTTGAATATTCTAACTTTTTAACTTTGTTTTTTTCATACCAAATTTTATATTGTTCTGCTCTTTTTACTTTATCAACCATTTTTATAATATATAATATAAATCTTTTAAATAAATTTATTCTTCATAGTCTGAGTCATCATCGTAAAATAAAGGAGCTTCATAAGTTAAAGGATTTGGATATTCTAACATTTTCGGCGTATATACTATTGGAGGTTGAGTATTTGCTAATGCTGCTTTTGCTGCGCTTTGTAAATCTGCTTCTGGAGGTACAGCATAATAATTATTTTTGGTTATCGCATATACAATAGAAGAATTGTCATCTAAATTTAAAGGTATAGTCATATCATTATTATAAATTTTTGTATGTATTGAAGTAAGGAAACAGTCTTGCTCTATCGTCCATTGAATAGAAGATTCACTTAAATCAAAAGCAAACCCAGCAGAAGTAAACTGCCTACTACAAACACCCATAACAGGTAATTTAGTACCTTTATTACCATAATAATGTTTTCCAGGAAAATCACTGCCAATTAAATAAAATGGACTGTTTACTGTTAATGGTTGCTTATCTGCTATATATTCATTACTATCTACTTCTACAGAATATTGGAGAGGAGGTAACCAAAGACTGCAATATGAATAAAAAGGATTACTGGCATTTGCCCCAATATCCAATGCCGCAATGTTATATAATATTCCGTTTGATATAAATTTTCTTGACCAAAAAACAAAAGGTTCTTCCGGAGTATTTAAACCCATAAAACCTAATTGAGTATTACTAAATCCAACAGTTCTCCAAAATAAATCAGAGTCTGAAATATATTGATCGTTCGCCGTTGGATATGCTAAAGCGTTTTTATAACCTAAAAAGTCTATCGGTGAATATGTTTGGTCTATTTGGTCTGTTATTAAACTTCTAATATATATACCGCTTAAAGAATCTGTAATTCCTCCGTTTCCATAACTATCTATAATAGCACTTGGTACCGCTTGACCTGAAACTAAACTTAAAGGAGTTCCGGTATCGTCTGTTGCTGGTCTATATGGTGTATATAAAAATTTAAATACCATTCTTGAAATTTCTGAATCTACTTCAAAACTAGGATTTACAGCACCAACAAATATTTTTGCACATCCCCCATACATAAAATTATTAAAACTTGTTCTTGTTTGATAATTTACGCCAGCGGTATATGAACGCATATCAGCTCCAGAACCTATTACAGTTTCATTGGTATTTAATATATCTACGCTTCTATTTGTCATCATAGCTTGTGGGTCTTGGTGATCCATAGATAAAGTATTAGATGCGGGAACTAACTTAGCGCCATTCAATTTAAATAATTGTAATGATTCATCTTCAGTAATACCAATACCGGCACTATTATGATCAAAAGGAACAAAATATAATTGTATACTACTATCATATTCTTTTACATTTATATTTGCTATATCATTTGTAGGTGAAGAAGAATTTAAATAATCTCCAACACTTTCAGTTCTCCAAGTATTAATTCCGTTTATATTCCATTGTTCAGTATTTTGGTTATATAATTCTTGTGTTAATGGTATAAATCCATAAGTAATATCTGGTAAATAAGTATGTACAAAATTACCGTTTATTACATTTGGCGCAACTCCCCTTTGTCTTTGGCGAAGACCTACTGTCGTATTAATTCCTATGTTCTTTTCGTAGTCTTCCCAATTATAGTGTAATTGTCTGTTTAAATCTTCTGCCACTTGATCGTAATTATAATAACCGGGATTCGGTTTAAATTCCGTTTTATATTTTTTAATATATATCAAATCTTCATTCCATATTTTATCATTTATTTCATCAACGGTTGTTGTTTGTTTAAATACTTGAGAACCGGTTAAAGGTTGTTGAATATGAATACTTATTACAGCGTCGTTATATGAGTTCCCCTGGTCTTGATTTAAACAATTAACTCCTCTTCCTACATAATGATGATTCCACCCTCCCGAAGCATTAATTAATAAATAAGGTACTGGTGAAGAACTAGCCATAGTATTTATTGCGTCTCCGATATATCCTTGACCCCTTCCACACGATATACCAAAATTTTGTCTTAATCTAACTTGACCTACATCATTTGGACTTTCAAATGGTTGTAGTGAGTAATTTGTAGCACCATTAGGAAATACTTTATTCGCTCCTTTTCCTACTCCTAATGGAGAAGAAGTAATGCCAAATGAATCACCTTCTCTAAAATTTCTCACTTTATATGTTGGTTCTGTTGTTTGCTGCGTAAAAGGAATATACAACCTATGTTTATAACTTCCGTAAGGTGTATAACTTTCAATATTATCATTGTCCGGATTTGTTTTCACTAAAGCACCCCAATTATTATATGCGGTGGCATTTGTTTTATTGTAATACCAATACCTATGGGCTTTGTCATATTCTCTTATCTCAACTGTATATTGCCTAGGATACCAATATATACCCCCTGTATTTGGTAAATATGATACAATATCTCCACTGGTTCCAGTATTTAAAGTTGGAGTATATAAAATTAATCTGGTATGTTCTCCCCATTTAAATATCTCTTTTATTTTTATATTTGGATGGCCGGTAAATTCAAACTCTGATTCTGTTCTAATCTTATTTGGAGGATTTACTATATCTATTATTACTGTACCTATTACATAATCACTATATAAAGTTAAAGGAGAAGAAGCACCCAATACTGTATTATCGTGTATCCAACTTGTTGCGTGGATTTGTGTTCCGTCAGTAACAGAAGGAGCGTCAGGAGCAAGAGGCCTCATATCGGTTGACCTACAAGACCATAAAAAACTTAAACTTGTATTAGTTTCACCATTCATACTTTGATTTATTTTTTGCGTACCATTCAAAGGACAACCAGTTTGTGTAAATACTTCTGTTCCTACTCTTTGAACATCATAATTTTTAGGAGTATATGAATTACTAAAAGGATAATCCATAGCAGAAGAAGGACCCGGAGTAGGTACTCCAGAAGAATTTAATGGGTATGCTTGATACGAAACCCCCGCATTTCTATTATCATTTCTATTTTTATTATATCCATTTTGATACTCAGCACTTCCGTGACGTGGCCAATTGGATTGGGTATTTTGGTTTTTATAACTTCCAGGATTTACAAACTCATAAATATAAACTCCTAATAATTCCATACTAACAGTATTTCCGGTTAAAGGATTCGGAACATCTACAAAACTTTTTTTTGTTGCTAAAATCTTTCCTACTACACTTCTTGGCCCCGCATTCCATTGAACGTCTCCGAATGTTGTCGCGCCGTCATAAGCATAAACACTATTTATTCCATCTCCTTGTTGACTTGAACTACCAGAAATAAAATAAGTAGATATATAATCTCCCACTTTTAAATAATCGTCGTCCTCAAAAAAAGTAGTTACAAAAGTTCCATCTTCTGATTCATAATATACGCCCTGAAATACTGGGAAATAAACTAATTTACATAAATTAGCAATATAATATTGGTGGGATAAATTCTTTAATGCAAAATCAGATAAAGTTTTGTCTGTTGGTGTTGGTACATAATATGTTTCTGCGGGTGTGGGTGTTGTTATTGTTGTTGGAACTGCTGGATCTCCAGTATGAGTATCAAAATAACAACCCATTTTTCGCGCATGATCATCAATAGCGTAATCATATCCCTTAATCCACGCCATAGGAGTTTCTGTTGATGAATCTCCTGAATAATGATCCAAGTAAGATTGATACCAACCGATATCAGTATACCAATCCATCTGCCCAGTCCCTACAGGTTCTCTTAATTGTATAGCAAAATTATGCGAGTTTGTTTGTTCTCTTGGTGATGCTGCTAAAGCGTGATATGGTGGCTCCTCGCCATAAGCACTCGTGCTATATACTGGACTTCCTATATCACCAAATCTTAATTGATATTGTGCCGGATGAGATGAAGCGCCGCTTACTGAATCTTCAAACCTTACAGTATCTACATTTATAAATGGATAAAATTCCATTGTAACAGAACTATTATCTAATACTTGTATGTCTGATGAATCTCCATCTTCTGATATGAAAGAGCCTAATAATCTAACAGTATCATTTTTTTTTAGTTGAATTCCATCTGAAAAAACATTAATCCATTCACTATTACTTATTTGCTTATCTGCTGTTTTTCTAGAACATTCATAAATAATTTGTTGATCTGTCATTTATATATATATATGTTAAAATATTAAATTATAAATCTATTAAACATATATATAATTTAATAATGTTAGAACAGGATTATTTAGAATTAGTAAACCAATTAAAAACAAAATTTGATGATTTGGAAAAAGCCGAAAAAATACAAAAAAAAAAGTTAAATGAAATGACTAAAAATTTATGCGTTGCCTATGGAGCAATAAGAATGGTAGATGAAATGACTATAGAATGCGAACTTCCCGAAGTTATGGAGTTTTTAATAGGTATGTGTAGAGCAACATTAAGTGACGTTATCTTTCCTAATTTAGATGATGACGAATAGTTTATTTATTTTCTTCGTCTAACGCCTTTAATATTTTATTTTGTAATCTAATTGGAAATCCTCTTAATTTAACATTATTTTTAACAGGTATATTTACTTTTTTATTAGGATTGACTTTAAGAACCATTTTTTTAATTCTTTCAAATGTATTCATAACTCCATATTTATTAAATAATTTTTCTGCTACATCATAACCAAGAACTTTTAAAAAGTCGGTAGTATAAAAATATTTATATTTACTTGCTTTATCTGATGAAGCATTAATAATTTTTTTAATATTTGTTAATCTTTCATTTCCTAAAAATCCTAAATCAGATATATTAGAAGTCATAAAATCTTTTATAAAATCTTCTTTTGTTTTATTGCTTGTTTCTGCTTTTGTTTCTTCTTGTTTTTTCTTTTGGTTTTTTGCTCTTGTGTTTGATCTCTTTTCACTTGCTTCTTTATTTTTTCTTTCCATTACTGATTTTTCCATTTCTTGTAAATTTTTATATTGTGGTTTATTATGTTCGTGAAAATTTTGATTATGTAAATTAAAAACTTTTATATTCATTTGTTCTCGTCTATCTTTTGCCTTATCTTCGTCTAATTGAATTAATTTTTCTACATAATATGTTTTTTTCTTTGGTTCTTCTTTCTTTGGTTCTTCTTTTTTCGGCGCTTGTACTGGTTTTGGTGTTGGTTTCGGTGTTTCTTTTTGTAATTTTTTAGCCTTCTTTGTCAATTCCGTTTCTATTTTTTCGTGAGAATTTTCACTATTTCCAGAAGTCCACCAAGTCTTTAAAGATGGTATTCCATTTTTAGCCAAATAAGGAATTAAAATTTCTTTTTCGTGGAGTGATAAATCGTGAAATATTAAATGCCAATCTTTTTTTACTGTATTTTTATATAAATATTTTAAAATATTATCAGAACTCATTTTTTCTTTTATTAAGTCTGATGCCTGTTTTCTTTCCTGTCCTTCTTCTTCTTCTTTTTTCGGCGCTACTCTAATTTTTGCTTTTGATTTTGGCATATCCATTTTTTCTGCTTTTACTTCTTTTGGTTTAACTGTTATAAATCTTCCGCCTTTTTTTATTACTTTTCTTTTTGGTTTTTCTTCTTCTGTTACTGTTATACTTGGTATTTTTGGTTTTATTACTTTTTCTTTTAATGGTGTAGCTTTTGCTGCTTCGTATTTTTTAATATGTTCTGACTTTTCTTTTGGTTTTGGTTTTTCTGGTTGCTTCGCTATATCTTTTTTTACCTTTATCTTTTTATCTCCTATATTGGCTTCGTCTTTTACGCTTATTCTAACTCCCTTTTCATTTTCTTGAACTGTTAATTTTGGATGTTTTCTAATATGTTCTATAAGTTGGGATTTGTTCAATTTTGATATTGGACCAATTTTAACTTGTTTATTATATTTGGAAACCATTTTTTTGATTTCCCCTATTTTAAAATCCTCTAATTTAACCATTATGTTATATAATTTATATAATATAATAATTTTGAAAATAAAAACAAACAAACATATTAAGCATCAGAAACACTGGCGCCCATTTTAGTAATGATTAAGGATCTTCGATGTTCAATAAAGAAAGTAAGATTGACTGCGGCAGAGTTTTCATTTGCCGGAGTTGCCGCTTGTCGTGTTTTATTACAAGTATATCTAAATTCAATAGGTGCCGAACCAATACGCTCTCCATTTCCTACAGCGTCGCCCATTTCATTATATTTATCAAGGTTAAGTCCTATAACATTCATAGAACCTCCGATAATTCGCTGAGAAAATCCAGTATTTGCGGAGGCATTGTCTACGGTTCCTGCTTCTCCAGTATTATTAAGTAAACTTAAAACATTTTGATTAAAGTCCATAGTATCATATTGTGCCGGTAATACATGCGCTACATTTTCGCATTGTTTTAATTGATTATATGCCTGTGAAGGATTCGCAATATCTAAACCATATGTTCTTTCATTATTAACAATAAAGTTATAAATTTCCCCTGGTGTTTGAATTGACTTTAAATCCCATAAATATTTATTGACGTGAGTTTGGCAACCCGTTTGTACGTTGTCTCTTTCTACTTGTCCTTGGGTTGATAATTTATCGTAATTTTTAGAAATGTATATTTTTTTAACTTCTTTACCCGCCATACCTAAAATATGATTTGAAGTGACTGAAGTTGTACCATCTCCCGCTGGTTTTTCTGGGTTAACTCCAAAAGTTGTAACAACTTCAGAGAAATTTAATCTTAAACCACCAGACTGAACAATATTTAAAATGTTTTCTTGTTCTTCTTGTGGGTAGTGAATATAATCGACTTGTAATGTTGGAGGAGCAGCAAAACCAATATTGAGTCCAAAAGTTCCGCCGGCAATGTCTGTGTTATTTACAATAACCGGAGCATTATTAATTGCGTTATATTGAGTAGTTGGACTTGGTCCCGCATTCCATTCAATAACTAATTCAGTTTGAGCCATTGCTAAAAGTGGGAGTTGGTTAGACTCGAAGAACGGCATAATATCACCTAGTCGAATAGTTACTTCAGGTCCTAATCCTCGGTTGTCGTAATTTCTTAAAAGTTTATTCTTTTGAAATAAATGAGAAACTTCAACTCCGGAATTTTGGACATTTGGAACAGCAGCAGTAAGAACATTATTACCCCAAGTGTTTTGTTGATCTATATCATTATTACTAATTTGATGATAACCTACTAAATTATTTCCAAGAGTAAAACCACCTGCGGTTGTTCCACTTTGTAATTGTAAAATTTTAAGTTTTTGGGAATTACTACTAGCATGTCGAACATCTAAAATATTTCTTTTGTAAGCATTACTCTTAAAAACATTTTTAACAGTGTTATATAAATCAACTTCATTAACTTGAGAAATAATCTGCCCACCAGTTCTAACAGTCATTCTTCGGATCATAGCAGTTCCGCCCGTCATAAGTGGGAATGCTAATCGCCGGTCCACACCTTCTCCAGCCGCTTCTCCGTTTACAATCTCAAAAGTAAGAGCGGCATTAGGAGCGTCCAAGACTGCTTTTGCTGGTAAAACAAATCTAGTTTGTCCACCGTTTCTACTTGTATATTGGTGAGATACTGGCTCGAGAATATTAGTTTCTACTTCTACATCAATTGCTCGTTCAAGTTGTTGCGGTTTAAGAATATCGATCTCTTCGGCATAAATAGCTGAGGTATCCATAGTTTTATAATTTCTATATAGAAAATAAAAATATGATTTAAATTTGCTTACTTAGTTAATTTCATTTTTACCATTTAAACAAATAAGATATATTAAACTATATAAAATGAAACTTACTAAAAAAGAATATAATCAAATATTAAAAAACTCTAATGATTGGTGGTATAAAGCAGATAAAATGCTCCAAGAACTCGAAAAAGATAATTTAGTAACTTGGAAAAATAAGGAAATAATCTTAGATTGGGATAACGCAAATGATAAACAACAATGGCGTATGAGAAGATTTAAAGAATTTAGAAATTATTATAATCAATGTCAAAATGTACTTACCAGTTGATAGTACGGCTCCAATAGTTTGCACTGTTCTTATCATTCTTAGTCAGTTTTCCTTCTTTATTTTTTATACCTCCACTTCTCGCTAAATAATTTTTTCTTCTCTGTGGGTCTTTATGCTGAGTAAAGTCTTTCATACTTGAATCTCCGAAATGTATTAGGCGTTTTGCCCCTTCCTTCATAACATAAACCATTCCCTTCTTTTTAGGGTTGGAACTATGAACCGGTTTATATAAAGGTTTATTCTTTTTCCATTCTTCAGTTGCTTTGGGCATTTATATTATGAAAATATTATTTTTTTTAATCAAATAAAAGTTCAAGTTTAACAATTCCGCTCATTGTTGGTATTTGCTGTTCTTTATTTGTATTAAAATCTTTATAACTTAATTTTACTTTCATTTGAGTAATCGGCATTTTTTGCTGATTTCTTAAACTTCTATATACTAAATTATAAGCCTCGTAAACATAATTAATATTTGTATTTTGGGTTAAATCTAAATCTTCCTTATCCGTTTGAATATAATTAACGACCTTATTTATATTTCCTGCGTCATATTGAGAATTTTCACCAATAAAAGAACCTACATTAGGATTAATAGGCAAATCCATTAAGGAAACTGCTATTTCTCTTGGAATATCGGTTACTCTTAAACTACTTCCAAAATTTAAATCAATATGAGATATAGTAACTTTATTTATTATTTGTCCTAATTGATTTGCCCCTATCCAATAACTTTTTTGTATATTTTCCGGAATAGACCAAGCTATTTTATTATTCCATCCCTGAGTTGTTTCTTGTATAACATTCTGAAAAGAGTCAGACTGTGTAATACCTAAATTATCCCAAAAAGTCCGTTGGTCTTTATAGTCGGCGTCTTCTATCATAGGTCTAATATAAAAATTTTGCGCACTTGCTATGCCGTCCATATTTGCTGAACTTCCTGAACCTAGACCGCCTAAATAACTATCTTCTACTTGACTATCTAAAGTAACTGGTACATATTCCCAATTATTGAAAATATTTCCAGCGCCTTCAGAATATGCTAAAGTTGTTATTTCAATTTGACTGGTATTTAATGTAGTTTTCGCAACATATATAACTTTATTATTTGCTCCCTGAACTGTTGCGTCCGGTCCTTGTATAATAGTTGTAGTAAATTCTGTAGTACCGTTCATAGGTCGCCCCCTTCTTACCAAAAACCAAAATTTATCAACAGCACTATCAAAAGAATAAATAGGATTTGGCGGGACATAATTTGGTAAGTCTGTTTCTTGTATAACTCCAGCGTGTGAGTATTGAAAGTGTTGATGACCATCTATTATTTGTAATACGGTTTCAGTTCCTGAAAAACTAAATTCAATTCCTACATCAATATTTTCTGGTTGATAAACTGCGGTTATATTTAATGGGTCGTCTTCTCCTTTTCCCATAAATAAAATCCCTACGCAACTTTTACCAGCGGCGAGAGTAGGTGTAACCGCAATATATCCCCCATTAGGATCAAAAGTTCTAGGACTGACTGCCATTGATGCGGTGCCGTCAACTGCCGCTATACTATCTGCCGCAGGAGTAAAATTATTTACATTTGCTGCCGCCCAAGTAATTGCGGATGGAGTTATTTCCGTTACTTTTCGCGGTTCATATTGGGCTATAATTCCAAATTCTTTTATTCTTCTGTTGTCTTGTATGTTTACAATATTTGTAGCATTAATATTTAAATTTACCGTTTCGTTATAAGTGCCAATATTAGTAACTTCAAATTTATTATCAGTTAAAAAATTATAAAATTGAAATTTGGTAGAACACGCTTTAGCACATACATCACTAAATGTTGGAATATCATATTCGAACCCCGCATCGTCAATAAAGGTACATAAATTATCAACCATTAAATTAAAACTACCATTATAAAATATATCGATAGTCGGATTTCCTAAAGAATCTAAAGCCGTATAAGCATCAAAAAACGCTTGAAACGATATAGGGCGTGTAACTCCATTAACTGTTACTTCAAAAAATGAATCATTATAATTGGCTATGGCGGCATCTGCTTCAGGTAAAAAAATATTCCTATTAACCATTACTGGAACACTAAAAGACGCTTTATTTAGGCATACTTTAGATTCTTCTTTTAAAACTATTGGGTCTGATACGAAATTAGAAAACTCACTTTTATTTCCGGTTATTTGTATTATTTCAGTCATTTTATAGTTTATAATAATAAAATAATTTCTTATATTAAAACATACAATGATAATTAATCTTTCTAGTAACGGAGAAACAAACCACGCCAACTTTACAAATAGATTTTCAGATAATATAATAATTAAACCTAATTCTACCGTTTGTTTAACTCGTATTTCTTTAGTTAGAGAAGCAACACAAACTAAAATAATTATTCCGGCAGGATTAACTATGTCTTTTAGATTTACACCTTATGATATTTCAACTCAAATAATAAATGTTGTAGAAACTACTTATACACCTGAACTATTAAAAAATAGATTAAATGCTATGTTCGGCGGATTCCTTGCTTATAACTATGAATTCCTTGCCAGAGTTGAAATAGTAAATGATGATGTAGAAATTGAATTTACTTCTTATATAAATTATAATAAATGGCAAGCAACTAAAATAAGAACCTTTTTATTTGGAGATGAAAATACACGAAATGTAAACAGAAAATCTATACTTTTAACAAATGGCACCACTTTACCAGAAGGAACTATAGACGCTGATGATGAATTAAGAGGGGTTCTTTTTACTGGCGGTGCTGGTGCTAAAGGTTTTTGTCCTTATTGGGGAAATGGTAATTTAAAAATAGATAATCAAGTTAATGGTGGCGCCTATAATCTTTTGTGCTATGGTCCTGTTAATTACGGCGGCTCTAATATATGTATAGTAAATCCCACTTTAACAACTAAACAAGTTATAAGGCTCGGTAGTTGTTATTTTGATAACGCACTAGATCAATATAATCTTGCCCCAGTTCCCGGAAATGTACACGCCAATACTTATAGTTATGAAGTGTCTTTTGGTCCTTCTGGTAATGCTAATAATAGAAACGGAAAAGCAGTAGTATCATTAAGAGATAATGGGACAAATACTTTAGGAGAAGTCGGAACTGTTTATAATTGGTTTTGTGGTGATACTGTTCTTTTTAATCCCCAAAGTGTTGTTGCTCCTACTGGAACAGAAGAACCCGGACAACTATTTACAATAAATACTAAAATACACGGTAGAAAAGGTTTAATTGGATATTTACCATCTCAACTTTCAGGAACTAAATATTGGAATGTTGAAGAACCGGTTTATACTACTCCTTATGATTATTGGGAAAGATACGGAAACGATCCAATTAATCTGGCTGCTTATTTTGACGGTGAAACAATATACGGTTCAAGGTTAGGACGTGGAATAAAATCAACGCAAATACAACAAGTACAAGTACAATATAAATTATATGCGAGTGTTGGAACCACAACCGTTATGACATATAATGCTCAACCTGTTGGCACTAGAAGTGTCGGCAATTTTCCATTTTATAGAACTTGGAATGCTGGGGGCGCAACAGATGACGGTAATTTATGTTGTTATAATATTATTGAACCTAATGGTTTACCTAGTGGAGTATGTCCTACATTTATTTCTTTTATTTTTCAATTAGAAGATAAGACAGGATATACAGCACAAACAGAAAGAACTTTATTCGCAGGTGCTACAAATTCCGGAATGAGAATAGATTTAGGCGCTGTTAGTGGTTGGGATGTTGAATTTTTTGAAATAGATTCAACTGCTCATAACTCTGTATTACAAGATGCCGGTGCTGCTCCAATTGCTTGGAATTATACTAGTAATTATTTATTCCAAATGAAAACTTATGGAAGCGGAGTTGATAATAGTTGGAATATATCAGTGACAGATTTAGTATCAGGTGTAGCATATTTAGCAAACGGAACTATGACCGGAGGCGGATTAGAACCTATTGTTACTCTCGCCGGAGATCCTAGCAATGTAAATAATGAATATTTCTTACATGGATATTTAGGGGAATTTAGATTTTATCAAAAACCAGCAACCAACGACGGAGATATTTTATATTGGGATGAATTAGCCCTTAATCTTAAAAACTTTTATAATGGAACTGGTGGAGATAATACAATTGTAGACGGTTATGGAGGTACTATATATTCAGAATTATATACAGCCGGAGAAAATAAATACGGGAACTGGGGAACATTAGACCCGCAAATAACAATGTGTCCTACTATAACAAGACCGGGCGACGGTGCCGCATTTGACGCTAACTGGTATAATATGACGGATCTTTGGTGTTTCCCGTGTCCTACAATGCCATTCGCAAGTCGTGATATATTATCTACTAATGTTTATGGTTATGCTAATAGAGGTCAGGGAATCGTAAATAGTAATCCATTAAATGATATTTTAGATATTAAAGATTATAACGAAACAGAAGAAAGAATTTTAGATTTTCAAAGTACTGTTAATCCTCCTAATAGTGCGGATGACCCCATATTTAGTACTACTAGTGAAACAGAATCAGTCGAAATAGAAGATAAAATATTTAATATTCAAATTAAAAACTTACCACATAGAAATTTTAATGGTGCAATATCTAATTATGATAAAACTATATATCAGATTGGATCTATGGTTAGTTCTGCTGTTGTAGGTGATAAAAAAATAATTGAAATATATCCGCCTGTTAAAGTAGTAACGCAATTAGAAAATGCTGGAGATTTAGTACTAAATCAAATTGAAGTTATGATTACAGATGAATTAAATAAAGTTGAAACAGATTTAAAAATTAATACCAATTTGACTATTGAAATACTTTAGTTTAGCAAAGTTTATTTATTATATATTTATATATATATGGATATGAAAGACTGTTACAATGGTTTTTGTTTATGTTGTGGTAAACGACTTAAAAAATTACAAAAAGAAAAAGAATTTACAATGTTATATCATATTAAATGTTGGAAGGAACTTATAAACGATATTAAGAATTTCGAAACGGTATGTTATGACAAATATAATTATAAAAAAAGGATATGTGGATTAACTGAAGAAGAAATTAAAGAAGGCGGGGAAATAATCGTTAATTTTGAATAAATTTTATATATATAATATAATATAAAGAATAAATGACTTTTACTAATAAATTACATTATACAACGGCTTTGGGGGTTGTTCCGGAACACGAAGAAATGACGCAATTTCCAAAAGTAGATAATAAAAATATTATTGAAATTAACGCAAAATTAGAAGTACTTGAAATGCTTGGGGGTATTATAGATTCATTAAGAGAAGGTTTAACAAGACAATTAGTTGTTAACGATATTAAAGATGAAGAAACATTAGAAAAGAAAATAGAATCATTGGAAGTAATAGGAAGAGAACTGTCAACAGTTGAGCAAAAAGAAATGGATGAATATATAAATGATAATTTTAAAGAATAATAATATTTTTTAATAATAAAATGTTTAGTTGGATTTACGGAAATTATTTTTATGTTTCAGACTTAATAAAAATTATAGATGAAATAGAATCGAAAAGACAAATAAAAAGGATACAAGGTTTAACAATGAATACTACATTTTGTCAAGATTTAAAAGATGAAATAATGGGTATTAAAGAAATTAAAAAACCCGAGGAGGTTTAGGAATATAACATTTTTCAATTAAATATTTGCCACATTTACCCTCTCTGGTTTTTAAAGAATAATATGTAGTTGAACGAGGAATACCTATTGTATTATGTATTTCTTTTGCTGTAAAATAATATTTGCTTTCTAAGGTTTCCATATCAGATACCTTAAAATGATAAATTGCGAAGTTAGTTCCTTTAGTCATAATTAGTTTAATATGTCCTTCACTGTTTAAATAGTTTTAATAAATGGAACATATATTAATCGTTGTCTGGTTCAAATTCTTCTTCTACTAATTTAAGACCTACGAAAAACCCTTTTTTACCGTTTTTCATTTTATCCTTTTTATATTTGATACCTATCTTTTTTAATTCATAAGTTATATGTCGTTGGCTTAATGATTTATTTTTAGTTTTAAATATTTCTACTAATTCGCTTTTATGTAATGAATCTTCTTCATTTTTGGTATGAATAAATAATTCATTGAATATATTAGAGAAATCGTCATATTCTTCAGCGATGTCCTTAAACATATCTTCATTTTTTTTAGGTATAAAAACATTTAACGAAAAATAAGATAGTAATAAATGAAGATACGCATTTTTATATAATTCACATTCAAACTTTTTGCCGTAGTTATCAACACGTTTGAATGTGTGAGTCTTCCAGTCGTCTTCTATGTCTTTTATAAATCTACTTTCATACATTTGAACGACCCCACGCCTTAAGATCCCCTCATCAATATCAACATTAAAATCTTTATTTGAACAGGTATTTAATTTGGCTTGAATTGGGGCGCTCTCACAGGTACCATACATAATTTCACAACTTAAATTATTAGCATCCACGAAATCTTTTAAATAATCTACATCTATTTTTTTTTGGTCTAATTCCTCACAATAACAAAATCTGATTGGGTTCTTTTGTAATTGCCTTATTTGTTTATGTCTTTTATTAGCATAAGAAATATTAAAAGTATCTTTATCTAACTTTTTTGAATATATAGGAAATATGGAATCATGTATTCTAAATTCTGTCGATTTACCATTTGAAGCAGTGTAACCAATATTCATTTTAAATCTTTGAACTCCTACATCGCCGCTTAAACAATATGACAGCCACGATAAAGCAAATTTCCTTTGTTCTTCATTTGGATGTAATTTTTTATAAAAAGTGTGGACTTCTTCCTGAATATTTTTTGGTATTTCTTCTTCATCCATATAATCCCAATCTAAATATTGAGTTATATAATCGGCCTTAGTTCGTTTTCTAAATTTCTTTTCTAATAAATTATAAACACCGTTTCTAAAATGTAAATTATTAACCTGTTCTTTGTTCGTGTTGAACTCCTCTTGCCTCTTTTCATTTGCCAAATCTTGTAAAACAAAACTTGAAACATTATCTATCGTTTTTTTATTACTTACTTTTTGAAAAATTTTATTCTTTTCATTTAGTAAGTCTTTAATATCTCCGTCATTATTGCTTAATAAATTCTGTATATCTTCCGTAACATAATTTATTAACGTAGTTCTAACCAACTTTTTTAAAATTAAATAATCAGTATCTAATACCCATTTTTCTTG
>TARA_R110001606_G_scaffold64419_4_pt1 | contig 15440 bp, 15 predicted proteins | sample TARA_R110001606 | Tara Oceans TARA_R110001606 (sample SAMEA4398315) | marine metagenome | biome: Polar Biome; feature: [SRF] surface water layer (ENVO:00010504); material: water (ENVO:00002006), including particulate matter (ENVO:01000060) such as... | depth 5 m | reverse complement strand
AACTCCGGCCTCGGCCAATGTCCATGGACCGTGACAGATGGCTGCAAACGGTTTTTCCTGTTCGAAAAATTCCTTCACAAATTGCGCGGCGCGCTGATTTAACCGCAATGCTTAATAGCTGAATGTTCGGGAATTTATTCAGTGACAGTCATATCAGAGGATACGCTGTAAATCCAAGAAACTAATTCTTCTGTTTCAAATGGCTTCAACAGTATCGTCAAAGGGCTCTACTGTCAGTGAAATAAATTGAAACTGATCGCTGACATCAACTGCAATGTTTGATTTTTAACAGAGGTTCTGCTTTGCATGCATTCATGCAGAGCGTTGCGCAGATCCAGCCGCACATCTTTGCGTGCCATGTCCAGGAGCTGACGGGAAGCTGCACCATGTGCGGGCTCAAGGTACTTGCCGGTGCGTAGCGAATAATAAACTACATCACCGTCACGGTTGACGATAATATGGGCCGAGGTGAACCGTTCCAGAGCCCCCCGTTCAAACGAATTCTGCAAACTTTGCTGATTGGCAGTCGGAGATCTGGTCGGTAGATTGATTGCTTGCGAGTTCGGCCATAGAAGCGAAAAAGGGGCAGAAGTAATGACTTCGTCAGTTTTCTGGAAAATGTGGTGTTTTCTATCAATGCCTTTAAAGAGATCGGCAAATTGCGTTACGTTTTCCGATGCGCCCAAAAATAAATAGCCGCACGTTTTCAACGCGTAATGAAAAACCGGAATAATAGTTTTGCAAGTCTGCGCCGAGATAAATCAGCAAATTCCAGCAGGATATCAAATCAATGCGGGAAAACGGGGGATCACGTACGATGCTGTGTGAGGAGAAAATACATAATTCACGAAGGGCTTTTGTGACGATATGACTTTCGCCCTCCTTGATAAAAAACGCTTAAGGCGTTCAGGTATTTTTCGTCGCCGTCACTTAAAACTTTCAAGGCTTGAAAATTTTCCACATAGTCGACCAGTCCAGACGCGGCGGCACTTGCGGGCATATCCGGATGAAGCGGCGCGGAATGGTTTTCCCCCTGGGCAACCGTAAGGCCACCATGTTGCTTTATCGCTTTTAGCCCCAATGTTCCGTCACGCCCACCGCCCGATAAAACAACACCAATGACATGTTCTTCCTGATCTTCAGCAAGTGATGTGAAAAAACATCGATCGGGTTATGAGCCTGATTATGCTCTTTCAACTTCGAAAATTTTAATTTTCCCTTTCGAAGCATTAAATATCCGGTGCGCGGCATGAAATTAATATGGCTGGCCTTCAATTCCTGATTGTTTTTAACCTCGATAACATTCAGTGCGGCGACGCGCGATAATATATCGCCCATCAAACTTTTACGGTTCCGGGCAAGATGTGTCACAATCACGAACGCAAAACCGCTATCTTCAGGGATGGGTTTCACTAAACCCTGCAACGCTTCCGCGACTCCGGCAGAAGCGCCGATCGCTATGAAAAATGGTCGCTTTTCGTCTGTCTCTGTCATATCCGCATTTCTTGCCTGAGCATATTAAGGTCAAGCGCAACATAGTGGAATCAAGTCTACTAAGCTAAACCAATTAACCATAAAAAACTAAAAATGATCTTTGCTTTTTTATGGAGCTTATACGCGGCCGGCGAGTTCGTGAGCGAGACTCCAATTTAGATTACTGGTGAAAATATGCCTGCATCAATGGTTATTGAACATTCCCGCAATACCATGGTCGACCGACAGACCGACCGGCACGGCATCAAGGGCAGCAATGCCCCGCAGTCTTTTGTGGGAATGCCGTAAGTTGAACAAACCTTGTGGTGCATGTAAGCATCCAGACTCAAAGCTCCCCTTGCTTAAAGCCAGAATAGTGTTTTCAAACCATCGCAAGCCAAAAAGTTTCCGCATAAATTATGGAACTTTAGCGGGTAGATAATGTTGGCAAAGAGAACGCAATAAAGTCAGCGAGGCTCGAGAAAAATGAAAGCAGAAAGTAAATGTTTGAACTTTGGTTTTAATGCAGGCGCATTCCTACTTATTGCAGGCCTGATGATCTGCGGGATAAAGGATGCAAATTCTGAAACCAGTAAAACCGGGAACACGACAAATAGCAGCAATGCTGAAAAGCCTTTTACTGTGCTTGCAGGCGGTAAAGCGCAATTTGTCAGTACGCAGAATGAAGAAATGGGCGTTGCCATTCTGCAGGAAACAGCCAACGGCGTCCTGATAGAACTGAAGCTTCGAGATATGCCTCCGGGGCGACATGCAATTCATGTCCATGAAAAAGGGGCTTGTACGCCAGTAGGAAAAACGGCCGGATCAAACAACAAGGATTATTTTTCTGATGCTGGAGGTCATCTCAATCCTTCCGGTCGTGAACACGGGCTTCTAAACGAGGGTGGACCCCATGCAGGCGACCTTTTGAATATCTATATTCATCAGGACGGGACGCTTGAGACGTACATACTCAATGACCGCATGACTTTAAATTCGGAAAATGAAAGCGGTGCCGCTCAGCTGCTTGATGACGATGGGGCGGCGTTCATTATCCATGAAGGCACAGACGACTATCGCTCACAACCGTCAGGCGATGCCGGTAAGCGCATTGCATGCGCGGTTATCAAGGCGGATTAAAGGCAATTCCTTTCACTAAGGAGGCGTTCAATATGGAATCATCAATAAAGGAAAAAATCCTCAGATATCCTGACCTTCTTGATGACCTGGAGAAGGAAAAAGACCCTCAAACCATGATTGATACGCTGGCCGAGCGCTACGACGCCCCTCGAGATGTAGTTGAGAAAATTATCGCCGAGTGGAGCGCGGGCCGGGAAAAAGTGGATGCGGATGACGAATAAATCACATAAACCTTTGGTTCTTATCACAGGGGCTTCGGGAAATATTGGCGGCGCAATATGTAGACGATTGAAAGAAAATTTCATTCTGATCGGGCTGGACATAAAACCGTCGAAGCAGGCGGATATCAGCCTTGAATGTGATTTGACGTCCGAAGATTCCATAAAATTAAACTGCCATAAGATCAAAGAGCAATATGGCGATAAAATAGCCGCTGTCATCCATCTGGCCGCCTATTTCGATTTCACCGGTGACCAACACCCCCTGTATAAGAAAGTAAATATTGAAGGGACAAGAGCGCTTTTGGCTGCCCTCCAGGATTTTAGCGTTGAGCGGTTTATCTATTCTTCGACCATGTTGGTGCATGAGGCCGGTGTGCCGGGACAAAAAATCAACGAAGATACGCCCATTGATCCCGGTTGGGTATATCCGCAATCCAAAGCGGATACCGAGAAAGTAATTCAGGATGAGCATGGTAACATTCCCTACACGATTTTGCGGCTGGCCGGTCTTTATGATGACGAAAGCGCCGCACCGACACTTTCCTATCAGATCGCTCGGATTTATGAGCGAGCGTTTAAAAGTCGACTTTATGCCGGAAATCTAATGGCAGGGCAGGCCTTTGTTCATAAGGACGATATGGTGGATGTCTTTATGCGTACGGTCGAACGCCGCATGGATTTGCCGAAGGAAAATATCATTCTCGCCGGTGAAGATGAGGTCATGAATTATCAGGAGCTGCAAAATCGCATTGGCAGCCTGATTTTCGGTGAAAAAGAATGGAAAACGATTAACCTGCCGGAACTGATCGCCAAACCGGGCGCATGGGTTGAAGAGAAGGCGGAACCCCTTATTCCCGATGCCTTCGATCAAGGAGAAAAACCATTTATCAAGCCGTTTATGATCGATCTGGCGGACGATCATTATGATCTGGATATTTCCCGCGCAAAGGAAATGCTGGATTGGCAGCCGAAGTATAAAATCTTCGATGGGCTGGGAAAGCTCATTAATAATTTGAAGGCAGATCCGTCCTGTTGGTATGACCGCAACGGGATTGTTCGTCCTGACTGGATTCAGACGGCGGATGAGAAGAATAAAAACCCCGAGGCAATCCGCAAGAAACACGAAAAAAACTATCGGCATTTGCATCGGGAGAACCTTTGGGCACATTTTCTGAATATGGGGCTGGCGTTCTGGCTAATGAGCGCCCCGTTCATTTTAAATTACGAAAGTCAGGCCATGGTCTGGAGCAATATCGGCTCCGGACTGACCCTATTTGTTTTCTCCAGTTTATCCCTATCCTGGCGCAAAGGTTTGATGCGTTGGGCTGCGGGCGCCGTCGGGTTTTGGCTTTTGGGGGCACCTTTAATCTTCTGGGCGCCAACGGCTGCGGGCTATCTGAACGATACTATTATCGGGATGCTGATTATCGGCTTTGCTGTCTGTACCCGTCCTGTTCCAGGGGTGTCAGCCATTGCCGCAGAAACCGGGCCGACCACGCCGCCGGGCTGGACGTTTTCACCTTCGGGATGGTTCCAGCGCCTGCCGATTATCATTCTGGCCTTTGTCGGCTTTTTTATTTCCCGCTATCTTTGCGCCTATCAGCTCGGCCATATTGACGGCGTCTGGGAACCGTTTTTCGCTGGCTCCGCAGAGATGCCGCAAAATGGTACGGAGGAGATTATTACATCCTCTATTTCCAAAGCCTGGCCCGTTCCTGATGCCGGGCTGGGCGCACTAACCTACGCGCTGGAGATTCTGACCGGCATTATGGGCTCGACCCGGCGCTGGCGCACCATGCCTTGGTTGGTCATGCTTTTTGGAATTATGATTGTCCCGCTCGGGGCTATCTCAATATTTTTTATCATTATCCAGCCGATCCTGATTGGGACATGGTGTACCCTTTGCCTGATCGCGGCGGCGGCGATGCTTATCCAGATTCCCTATTCTCTTGACGAGTTGGTCGCAACGTCGGAATTTCTCTATCGTCGCAAAAAGCAGGGGAGGCCGTTGCTCCGCATATTCTTCATTGGTGATACCGATGACGGGAAATGGCAGGATGAGGAAGATGACTTTGAACAGCCACCCTCCGTTATCATCAAGGAGATGCTCAGTGGTGGTGTGACACTGCCATGGAATCTGGCTTTATGTATCCCTGTCAGTATCTGGTTGATGTTTACCCGCCTGACGGTGAATGCGAATACGGAGATGGCAAATTCAGACCATCTGATCGGCTCGCTGGCGCTGACGGTTGTGATTACCGCGCTGGCGGAATCCGGTCGCGCTGTTCGTTTTCTGCTTATTCCCCTAGGCTTGTCACTTTTCGTGACACCTTTCATTTATGATGCGGGAATGCTCTCCATAATCGGTAGCCTCATATGTGGAATTCTACTCGTTGCTTTGAGTATACCAAAAGGAAAAATCTACAACTCCTACGGTTTGTGGGACAAGGCAATTGTTTAACTCCCTGCCTTTGATTTTCAATCTCCTGATTTTTGCTGTGTTGGCGATAATCATATGGACAGCCGGGACGCGGCTGTCCTATTTCATTGACGCCATCGCCGAGCAAACAAAAATTGCGCGGGCCTTCCTGGGCCTGATACTACTTGCTGTCGCGACGGAGTTGCCGGAATTTGTGACGACACTTACGGCATCTTCAACTGGAAAGGGGTCATTGGCGCTCAACAATATGTTTGGCGGAATGATGCTGCAACTGGCCGTACTGGCAATTGCAGATATATTCGTCAAATCCGGCACGCTAAGCTCCAAACTCCACAAGCCGACCGTCGCCATCGCCGGATTACTCTGTATCACCTCACTTTCTGCTGTGCTGATTATAAAAACAATCGGAGATCCGGAGATAGCTCTTCATATCGGTGCGGGCAGTATGCTTGTGACAGTCCTTTACATAATTTCGATGTATATCCTATACCGTTCTCAGGGCCGGGAAACCTGGAGCCCCGTCGATTTGCCCGAAGACCAAATCGCGGAAAGTGAACGTAAAAACCGATTTGATACATTGTCCCTGAGCCGCTTGATCTTTTATGTAGCCATAGCCGGGCTTGCAATCCTGCTGTGTGGCGTTCTGCTCGTTCGCTTGGGGGATACGCTAGCTGCTCAGACCGGCCTGGGCACAAGTTTTGTGGGCGCCTCCTTGCTGGCGCTGACAACCTCTCTACCGGAACTCAGCACATCAATTGCCGCCGTCCGCGTTAAAGCCTATACCATGGCGATCTCCAACGTTTTCGGCAGCAATATGATTATGACCTTTTTGTTGTTTCCGAACGACCTTGTCTTCACGGACGGGCCGATCATCAATGTAATGGACCCGTCAGCCATATTTGCGGTTGGCGCAGGCATCTTCATGACCGCGATTTACTGTATTGGACTTTTGGCGAGGCCTAAGATCAAGACTATGGGAATGGGCGTGGATTCATTGACGGTGCTTTCCTGCTATTTCGCCGGCCTGTTTGCTTTGTATCTTTTGCGCTGATTTAATACGATGCTTGTACTAGATTATGGCGGCGACAATACAGCCGCCTGCTCCCTTGATTTTGCAGGCGGTGTTCCCGCCCGCATTTCTTCTTCCGCCCAGATCAGAATCCAGTCTCGAAGCCGATCCGGCTTCATCAGGCGGTAATTTGCCGTATCAAAATGCAGTTCACGAAGAGCCCTGGCGTGTTTGAGCCTTTCAAGATCATGACGGCTCTGTATCTGTTCGGTGGCCAAGAGCGCGTAGAAGTTCACGCCGCATCAAGGCCACATCAGCACGGGCGCGGCGAATATCCCGCTCGGTTTCTGGCAAGAGCGGCAAAGTCCCGATATGGGTAGACTTGGCGAGTTGATTGAGATTGTTGGCAAGCCGTGATTGGCCAAGAATAGCCAATACGTGAGCGAGCTTCTGTTCATCCTTGATGGGCCTTCGTTGCCGGGAGCGGGCGCGGCGACCTTTGAGCCCTTTACCATCAAAGACTTTCTTCTTGATATAGGAACCCAGAGGCATATCCCCGGTAAGCTGTTCTAACCGCGCGCGCTCTTCAAAAGTCAGTCTGAGGGAAAAAGGAGGGGTTTTCTTCGTCATGTAGCCACCCCGCAAATGCCCATATTTGTATCATTTGCAGGGTTGAAGAGGGCTGTAAGCAGTTGGTTCCATTGCATAAGAGTTTCGAACAAAGCGTTCGAACTTTCTTCGCTCAGGTGCGCCATTGATACAGTGCGAGAACAGCCAATATCAGAACCGGGCAAGCAAGTGCGAAAAATCCGCCGATATCATAAGCAATAGCCCCCGTCAGGGCGCCTGCCGAAAAAGCCATCAATACATGGCAATAATGACGTAGCTGACTTCGGGTTTTGAAAGCCGCGTCCTTATCCTTTTCTGCGTACGCCTGTCCGGAACCGAATATGTCAAGGACACTGATCGCGAAGCGTGCAAAATTGCCTGTCATCACAGTCGTTGGGACATGTTGATGGAAAATCTGCGCCATCGCTGCATTTTGAAGAGTCATTGCGAGCACGGCAACCAGCGCAACCAGAATAGTCTCCGGCGAATCCGCCCCGCTTAACGGAGAAAATATAGCACCTGACAGCATGAATGCGCCCAGTAAAGCGGCCTCTATGGCGAGCACAAAAGCGCGCAAATATTTCCAGCTTTTCAGTTTTCGCAGAAGGATAAGCCAGAAAAATAAGCCTAAGATGAATGAGAAAACCACGAATACTTTCATTATCCACAACTCATCCTGATGGATGATTTCCGACGCCAGAATGATCAATGTGCCTGTTACGAAGGCCGTAAAGGTGCGAAAAAGCGCAAGATAACAGACTACATCGACGAAAGCGGCGATAAAGGACAACAGAATGGGAATATGCTGTTCTTCCCGATAGGATAACGTTTTGGCGGATTTAACCGGCTGGCCAGTCATTTTTGAGTCCCAACTTCAATACCTCGATAAATGTTGCCATGCCGCAGAGGGCATTCTCTTGTAAGTAGGCATCGAGAATAAAATTTGTCAACGCCGCCAGAGATTTGAGAGGAGTTTTTTTTAGCGTGACCTGGGTCCTCATTAAACTTTCTAAATCTCTCTCTACTTGTCTTTTAGACGTCAATCATGACCCTGTCAGGACAATCAAATATACGGCAATATGCGATTGTTCAGGCAGCCGTGAAAGGAGCCAGGTTTGCGTTACTCCGCATTCAAACTGTTGATAGAAGGATTGCGGGGTCAATCCGGATGGAAGCCCGTCTGGCGCGATCCCGAGCCACAGACCGAGTATGACTATATTATCGTTGGCGGCGGTGGCCATGGCTTGGCAACGGCACATTATCTGGCAAAGATCTACAAGAAATCGCGGATTGCCGTGCTGGAAAAGGGCTGGATCGGCGGCGTGGCGACACCGCGCCATTATACCGTTCCCTGGGGCTATGCGCTCCGCTGACAGGGATTGTGAAAATCCGGTTTGAAGACTCCAAAGGCCCGGATATTGTCCATGGGAAGACGTTAAAAACCTCGGTGGAAGCCCAGTCGATCTGGGGGAGGACAACCCCATATTGACGATACCCTTCTATAATCTTATTCGCAATTATCAGGCCTCAAAATACGAGCGATGCTGAGCCATCGACAAGAGTTCAAAATCTTCCCCGCTATTTTACACCGGAAAAGGTCGGGACGCTGCTGGTCACCTATCTGCTGGAAGATCCGGCCAACAGTTCGGCTGGTGCCGCAACGCCTTTTGGTCTGTGGTGGAGGAGCTTCAACTGCCTTTGATACAACAAAAAAACCGAAATCTGCGACGAAAGTAATTTTACGGCGTTGGCCGGACAGGAAATTTACCCACTTTTAAGGATAGTCTCAATCAAGCCGCCAATATCCTTATTCTGCCTGCCATAGGATTCAAATTTATGGCGCGCAGTTCGAAGATTTCGCCTCACCATTCATCTGTTTTATCCCGCCATAAGGAGCTGACGAAAAACTAGCAGGGTGATTTGATCTACATACGCCAAGGGGATAATCGCGTAATATTTCTAAAACACAATATGAACAATAGCATAGTAGAATAGGTGGTGCCGCTGGGGTGACTCGAACACCCGACCTACGCATTACGAATGCGGTGCTCTACCAACTGAGCTACAGCGGCACATCGTGAATTTCGGCAACATATAGTCTGTCGCGAAAAGAAGAGCAAGCGTTTCGTGGACCTGCGCGAGATTGTTTTTGGCCTAGTTCGTTGGCGCGATCTCGCGCACAATTTCCGCCTCGATTACTTCGGGGTCATGAGGGCCACGGTCGACTTTGCGCCAGGTGAAGCTATCAAAACTGTCACAGGCCGGGCAATGAGCATGCCATTTCTCTTCCTGGCGACCGCAGGAATCGCAAATCCAGAGTGGATCCTGTGGCGCGAGAGAGCTTTTTACAATCCATTCACGTGCCGCAAACGCATCTGCATTGGCCTTTTCCTCCAGTTCCGCCAGCATCCGGAAAATACTGGCCGGAGGATTGTCACCGCCAGCTTTCATCAGATGGTCGCGTGCAGGACCCCAATCATTTGACGCCAAGGCTGCCTTGGCGAGCATTAAATGGGTTTCCTTGTGATCTGGATTATGGGGCGCTACCGTCTCTTTTGCCCGGCGGAACCAGTCCCGCGGCTGTTCTCCGGCAACTGTTTTGCGGATTACCTCGGCCAGGTCGCGATGAGGTGCATGCTCCCACGTTTCGCCAATCAGCTTATGAAGCTTGCGCGAAGCCCCTTTATCCGCCGTCAGTTTAACAACCAGGACAGCGGCCGGCACGAAACTTCGATCCAGCTCATGCGCCTGCTCTGCAAGGGAAAGGGCATCCGCATCCCGCTTTTCCTTAACCGCAACGAGTGCCTGTTCATACGTAATCACCGCCTTGGCCCGCCGGACGGCCTCTCCCTTCGCTGCTTTACCGCGCGTCATGCGCGTTAGGGTTTGATCCGCTGTTTCCCAGTCCCGAAGCTTCAACGCAAGTTCATATTGCTCCTTCAGGACCCATGCTGTTCCTGGACGGAGCTCATCCGCCCGTTTGGTAAGCGCCTGCGCCTTTTTGAGGTCACCTTCGGTAATGGCCCGGTTGATGAGCCCGCGCAAACCCAGAAATTCCGTATCCTCGCGCTTCATCATTCGGTCATAATAAATACTGGCAGCCCGATTATCATCATTGAGTTCCGCCGCCTGTGCCGCCAATAGAAGCGTCATGGGCTCACCGGAAAGATGCTTCTCCGCCGCGACAGCCTGCCGCCGGGCCTCCACGGGATCTCCCGCAGCAATGGCAACCATGCCACTTGAAATCGCCTCAAGTCCCTTATTGCGCCTGCGATCGGAAAAGATAGCTCCAATACGTCCGGGCCCATGTTTGATCCAGATCCAGAAACGATACAAAAGGGCCACAAGAACCGCAAAAACAAGGGCCAAGGCGCCGAAGATAACGATAGAGGTTTCAACAACGTATCCTCCCCAGGTCAGGCGCACATCGCCCGGATAGTCCGAGAGCCAGACAGCGGCCGTCGCAATCAGGACAATCAGAGCAAAAACGATGATGGTTCGTAACATGTCTGACCCTCTAGTTTGATGCTGGCGTGGACACCGCTGATGTCGTTGCGTCCTGCAGCAATCCGGTGATGGATTGTTCGACCGTCAGGCGGGCTTTTGCTTTCTCAAGCCATGGGGCAGCCACTTCCGCCGCCGGTCCGGAAAGCGTCTCTATTTCCGCAACGGCGTTATCCAGATCATTGGCATCAAGGGCTTCTTCCGCCCGGGCGACCACTGCATCCACATCATCCCCGTCGGTTTCATCAACACGGCGAAACTTCACCGCGGAGGCGATACGGTGAAGCGCCTGCCCATACCATGTTTCTTCAGAGGGAAGCCGCGCGGATTGGCTTATGTCCGTTGCAATCGCCGTAAAATCCTTCTGCAGGGAAGTCATGGTTGGCGCCCCGACCTCGGCAATCGGTTCAAGCTTTTCTATCGTGCCCGCAAACTTATCGCCACTGACCGCAGATACCTGTTGCAGACCATTTTCAAAGGGTTCATCGCTTCGCGTTTCCCGTTGTAATTGACCAATTGCCAGCAACATAAGCGTGCGCTGGTTCTCCGCCGTCTCCTTGGATTTATCCGCGATTTCGGACTTCAGCGTCGTTTCCAGAGAGGAAATCTGTGAGGACTGCGCTTTTACTTCGTCGCGTTCCGCCGCCAGATCCAATTGAAGGTTGCTAATCTGGGTTTTGAGGTCAAGCAGCGATGTTTTCAAATCAACAATCTGGTTCTGGATTTCTGGGCTTGGATCAACAGCAGCAGGCTCTGTATTTTCAATGCCGGATATCGCCTCCTTCTGCTGCGAAAGCTCCGCGAGAACTGAGGTCAACTTCTGTTCCTGCGCGTCAAGCTGCGAGGACAGATCCGCTATTTTGCCGTCATCTGCTGTGGAAACAGATGCGCTCGTTTGCGGGGTGTCTTCCAACTTCTGGATTCGATCTGAGAGCGCCGCGTAGTCTGACTTCAGCGCCGCCTCAATCTCCTTGATTGCCGTCGTCATATCCGAGGTATCGGCTGTTTCCTGGGTGCCGAACTGTCCGGAAATTATCGCGGCCGTCTCCGCCGGAAGATAGGGCGCCAGTCTTGGATAGAGAAGCGGCCATGCGGCCAATCCAAGGCAAAAAACAACAACCAGCGCCAACAAGACGAGCCCTGCCCTCGATTTCGGTTTTGCTGTTTCGAGTTTAGATACTTTTTCATCTGCCGGGTTGGCGGATGCTTTGCTCTTGTCTTCCGCACCGACAGAGGGCACGGCGGTTTTACCCTCGACCTTGCTTTTGCCGGATTCTTTATCGGACATTTCTCGCTCCCTTAGATTGCCGGGTTTATCGTCTTGTTGCCTAGCTTGGCTGACAGCCGCCAGCAAGGCAAGCAGGTTTTCCTGACTGGGCTCTGTGGAAACCTCGACAGATTGCCACGCGAGGCCGCTAATTTTCTCAGCTACTGCCTTGCTGAGACAAAATGCCGTTACTGACGATAGATAGGTCGTCAATTCTGCTGCTTTTGCAAGATCAGCAAAAATCGCCCCAGTCCGCGGTGAATAGAACAGAACCGCCGAAATATTTCCCGCCTTGATTTCCTTTACTATCTCCGGATCGAGAGACGCTGCGGCTTTTGCCTCATAAAGGACGGCGCGATCGCATTGAAAACCTGCTTCGATCAGCAGTCCGGAAAGATCGCCAGCAACGTGTGATCCCGCAATATGGATAAGTCTCCCGGCTTTAGGATCGCACTCTGATTTGATTTTCGCCGCAAGAGTTGTGACATCACCTCCTGCCACTTTGACGTTCGTAAAGCCTTCATTGTGAAGCGCCTCGGCGGTTGCCTCTCCGACAGCGAAAACAGGAATGTCGCCTGGTTTAAGGACACGTCTCACAGCGCGCGCACCATTTGCGCTCGTCACCAGCAACGCCTGAACCCCGCCAACATCCAATGTTTCGCCCGGAAGGTTTTCAATCTCCATCATCGGCGCAAGGCGGGAATCATATCCCATCTTATTCAGAATTCGCGCAAGTCGGGAGCCATCAGGCTCAGGTCTGGTAATCAGTATGGTCATAATGGCCTACTTTACAGGATGAAAGTCAAATTGGCATCCTCTGCCTGAACTTTTAGCTCCCGGCCAAGCCGCTCACCAAGTGCGACTGCGTCGGAAATATCCGCTTGACCACTCGCATCAAAACGAAGTGAGCCGTCCGTCGCCAAGACGCTGGCCCGAAAATCAAGCATGTTGCCATCCACCAATTCGGCATATCCGGCAATCGGGGTCCGGCAGGAACCGTCCAGAACAGCCAGCATCGCCCGTTCGCATGAAATCCGCGCATAACTGACCGAATCATTGATTGGCGCAAGCAGGGCAGCAATTTCCTCATCCTCCAGACGCCGCTCGATCCCTATAGCGCCCTGCGCAACGGCAGGCAGCATATCCTCGACATTCATCAGTTCCGTAATTACGTCTTCCTTGCCAAGGCGTTTAAGTCCGGCGAGCGCAAGCAACGTGGCATCCGCCTTTCCTTCCGCGAGTTTGCGAAGCCGCGTCTCCACACTGCCACGCAGAATATCGACCCGCAAATCCGGACGGCGGTTCAGAATTTGCGCCTGCCGACGAAGGCTGGCTGTTCCAACAAGTGCGCCGGGCGGCAGATCGGCAAGCCTTTTTCCACTCGCCGAGATAAAAGCATCCCGGGCGTCCTCACGCGGCAGGATGCAGTCGATGACAAGTTCAGGCGACAGCTCCGTTTCCATGTCCTTCATGGAATGAACGGCAAAATCGATCTCGCCGGAAATCAGCGCTTCCTCGATTTCCTTGACGAATAGTCCTTTTCCGCCCACTTCACTGAGGGCCCGATCCTGAATTCGGTCGCCTGTCGTTTTTATCACCCTGATTTCAAGCTGCTCCGGCTCCAGCGCTCCTTCGTGGGCCGCCAGAAGCCGCGTTCGGGTCTCCTCGGCTTGCGCCAGAGCGAGCGGACTTCCGCGGGTTCCAATCTTGTATGTTTTGACAAAGGTCATATTGCGGGATATTTCCTCAAGTGTTAGAGCCTTGTGCAATGTGCACCGCTTTGTAATAGAAAACAAATGCCAAACAAACAAGTGATAGTCCTCGGGCTGGAGAGCAGTTGCGATGAAACGGCCGCCGCGGTGGTAACGGCGGATAAGGAAATCCTTGCCAATGTCGTTCTTTCGCAGACCGACGCGCATGCCCCTTTTGGCGGCGTAGTGCCGGAAATCGCCGCCCGCGCCCATGTTACGGAAATGGACCGGCTCGTGGATCAGGCGATGACCACAGCCGGGATCGACTATTCAGATCTTTCCGCTGTCGCGGCAACCGCCGGTCCCGGTCTGATCGGCGGCGTTCTGGTCGGGCTGATGACGGCAAAAGCAATTGCCTCCGTCACAGGCATTCCGCTGATCGGCGTAAATCATCTGGAAGGTCATGCCCTCACCGCTCGGCTTTGTGATGACGTACCCTTTCCCTATCTTTTATTGCTGGTCTCCGGTGGTCATTCGCAGGTTCTGATCGTGGAGGATGTTGGCCGGTATCGCCGCATCGGCACCACCATCGACGATGCGGTGGGAGAGGCGTTCGATAAAACGGCGAAGATGCTGGCGCTTGGCTTTCCGGGAGGTCCTGCTGTTGAACGCGCGGCGCTGAAGGGCAATCCAGACCGATTTGATTTTCCCCGGCCCATGAAAGGGCGTGAGGGGTGCAATTTCTCATTCTCCGGCCTTAAAACAGCCCTTCGACAAGCCCGTGAAAAGCTGGGAGACGCCGCAACCGAAGCGGACATTTCCGACCTCGCAGCCAGTTTCCAGAAAGCAGCAGTCGAAAGCCTGATAGACCGTCTGGGCAACGCTCTCAACATATTTATCCAGGATTACGGACTGGGGGGAAGCCTTGTCGTTGCGGGCGGCGTTGCCGCCAATCAGTATTTGAAAGGCTCCCTTCAAACTCTGGCGGATGATGCAGGCATCCGTCTGGTAGTGCCGCCCGCGAAGCTCTGCACCGACAACGGCGCCATGATTGCCTGGGCCGGGATCGAACGGCTGAACGCAGGTTTCACGAACACACTTGATTTGGCGGCGCGCGCACGCTGGCCACTGGACCCCAGCGCGGAACCCGCACCTTTTGCGGGTTACAAGGCTTAGAAAACAGGACTGAAACATGACAGAAGACGAGCAGAAACAAGCCGCGGCCGCGAAAGCGGTGACTTTTATCAAGGACGGGATGGTTGTCGGGCTCGGCACCGGCTCAACGGCGGCGAAAATGGTCGACCTGGTCGGAGAAAAGGTTGCGGCTGGCCTCCGTATCACGGGCGTTCCCACATCTGAGGCGACGGCGGCGCAGGCCCGAAATCTTGGTATTCCCGTTGTTGGTCTGGATAAAGTCAGCATCATCGACCTGACAATTGACGGCACCGATGAGGTTGACCCCAAAGGACGCCTGATCAAGGGCGGCGGCGGCGCTCATCTGCGTGAGAAAATTGTCGCCTCCCTTTCCGATAAAATGATCGTCATCGCGGAGGCCAAAAAGAAAGTGGATCAACTGGGTGCTTTCAAATTACCTGTGGAAGTTGTCCAGTTTGTCGCACCGGCTCTGAAACCAAAGCTGGAAGCTCTGGGCTGCCGCCCTGAACTCAGACAGACCAAAGACGGAACGCCATTCGTTACCGATGAAGGAAACTATATATACGACTGCGATTTCGGTAAAATAGACGAGCCAGAATCCCTCGCACTGGAACTCAGCAACATGCCGGGTGTTGTCGAACATGGACTGTTCATCGGCTTTGCAGACACAATCATTATCGGAACGGATGACGGTATCGAGGTGATCGAGGTTTAATCGCGACGCAACCTTATCATTTCTCTACTTCGTGTTACGCGTTGTTCATGTTAATCAACCCTTATCGCGAATTCTGATGGAACAGGATATTCAGGGCGGATGACAAGGATAAATGTTATTGGCGCCGGGGCCTGGGGAACGGCACTGGCGATCACAGCGCGCAACGGCGGGAATGAAGTCCTCCTCTGGACACGGCAGGCGGAGCATGCGAATGCA
>TARA_R110001606_G_scaffold47424_1_pt1 | contig 15500 bp, 15 predicted proteins | sample TARA_R110001606 | Tara Oceans TARA_R110001606 (sample SAMEA4398315) | marine metagenome | biome: Polar Biome; feature: [SRF] surface water layer (ENVO:00010504); material: water (ENVO:00002006), including particulate matter (ENVO:01000060) such as... | depth 5 m | reverse complement strand
CAAATTTTAAAACGACTCCTAGTTATAATGAAACTGTGAATTGGTTTAAAAAACTTACGGCCGCTTCCCCATTATTATCTATGGTGAGTATCGGAAAAAGTGTAGAAGGACGGGATATTTACATGATTATTGCTTCTACCGATACCGATAAAAGTCCACAATCATTAAAAAACTCCGAAAAACCACTGATGCTTGCTCAGGCAGGTATTCATTCTGGAGAAATAGATGGAAAAGATGCCGGAATGATGCTTCTTCGAGACATTGCTTTTGGAAAAAAGAAAGAGTTGTTGATGGAAGTAAATTTTCTATTCATTCCGATTTTAAGTGTAGATGCACACGAAAATTCATCAGCCTTTAATAGACCGAACCAAAGAGGCCCAGAAAACATGGGTTGGAGAACCAATTCACAGAACTTAAATTTAAATCGTGATTATGCGAAGCTTGACACTGATGAGGTAAGAGCAGTGGTAACCGTAATTAATGAATATAATCCTTCATTGTATATGGATATACACGTCACTGATGGTGCAGATTATCAATATGATATTACGTATACAGGTGCGGGAGTAGAAGGAAATTCCCCTGCTATTTCCAATTGGTTAGAAACCAAATTTAAGCCAACAGTAGACGAGGATTTGAAAGCCAACGGACATATCCCAGGGCCTTTATTGTTTGCGTTGAATGATAGAGACTTTTCGAAAGGAAGAATCACGCTCACTGGCGGTGCTAGGTTTTCAGATAGTTATGGCAATCTCCGTCATTTAACAACCATCCTTGTAGAAAACCACTCTTTAAAGCCTTACAAGCAGAGAGTTTTGGGTACATATGTATTGTTAGAAAGCACCTTGAGGTTATTAGAGAAGGAAGGCCAGTCACTTCAAGAAATCACAGAAGCCGATAAATCCATAAGGGATAAAAAAATTCCAACAGCTTATAAAGTTCCTCAAATGAAGAACAAAGTTGATTTTGAATCATTGGCTCTTCTAAAAGCTTCCGATGAATCAACACCTCCTGATACATTCCTCTTGCTTGGAATAGAATCAAAAATTCATAAATCCACTATTACAAATGCAGATTATATCGAATGGTTGGGTAGGCCAAAAACAATGAAAGTTGCCCACTATAAAGAAAGTGACCCCATTGATTGGATCACACGGCCAAAAGGCTATTGGGTTCCGGCTTCTTGTAATGTAGTAATTGAAAGATTGAAAATACATGGAATTGAGATGGAAGTACTTACTGTAGCCCGTGAGGTGGCAGTAGAGATGTATCGGATTGAAGACGCAAAATTTGAAAATGAAAATCATCAATCATTACCTTATGAAGGACATATGCAAGTAAGTGGGACAACAAAAACAGAATTTCGCAAAGAGATATTTTCACCCGGTTCTGTCTATATATCCACTAACCAACCTTTGGGAGATTTAGCTATGACTTTATTAGAACCTAAATCAAAAGATTCTTTTTTCAGCTGGGGTTTTTTTCTTAACATTTTCCAGAGGACCGAATACATAGAAGCTTATGTCATGGAACCAATGGCAAAAATAATGTTGGAAGACTCTCCCGAATTAAAAAAAGAATTTGAACAAAAGATAGCACAAGATAAAGATTTTGCAAATGACCCTAATGCTATTTTTAGTTGGTTTTACAGCAAAACAAAATATTATGACGACCGGTACTTATTATATCCGGTTGCAAGAGAATTGTAAGTCAATTTAGATTAAATCACTAATACCTACTACTAACAATGTCCTTCATCCCGATAGCTATCGGGGCCAACCCGTAAACCAATGACAAAATTCTTTCGAAAAATTAGACAAAATTTACTTTCAGAAGGAAAAGCTGGAAAGTATCTGAAATACGCTATAGGGGAGATTATTCTTGTTGTTATTGGAATTTTAATTGCATTAAGCATTAATAATTGGAACGAAACCAGAAAACAATCTGAATCAGAAAAGGAATTTATTACGAGCGTAAAAAATGACCTCAAACAAGATAAAGCTTTTATTCAACTGATAGTAGAAATTATAAAACCAAGAATAGAAGCTTATGAAACCTTAAATAGTGACTTACCAAATTTATATGCTAATGACAAAAAATCATTAGATTCCATTTTTGATAATTATTTTAAATCTCAACGCACATTCTATCCGATATCTGGTTCTTATGAATCAGCGGTATCAGGAAATCAAATTACTGTTTTTAGAAATAAAAAATTAATACAAAAGATTATTAAATTGTATAATTCAACTTATGATAGGTTGATTGATAACGGCCAAATTTTGGATGAAAGATGGGCTTTTTTAAGTAAAAAGTATAGTTATGAAAGAAGAACTGGACACTTTCGCGAAATGACACCTGAGCAACTTTCTGAATTTCTTGATGATTTGCATCATCATTATGTTCAAATGGAATGGTACCTAAATCAGTTAAAATTAGCCATATCTGAAATTGATAGCATAACTACAGAAAATTAATTGAATAAATCTGAAAACAGAATAAAGAAAGCACAACAAAGAACTGCGATAAAAAACCAGCGTCTTTTTACACGCTACGTTTCATACATATAACCGTTGCAACCAATTTGACAAAACCATCAATAATAAAGTACTTATAGCAAAATATGGAACATGAATTGAAACCATTTTGGAATAAGATTTTCAAGTTTGATTGGAAATTTGGACTCTTTTTGATTCTAATAATCTGTATTCCTCGTTTTATTTTGGTTCTGCACGCTAATGAAACCGCAAGCTATGGCTACATCGGCCTTATTATGGTCATTTCAACGATTGCTCCATTCTTATTTTTAAGCAAGTTTGGTAGAAACAAAATCGGAATTAAAAAACCTACGAATTATCGGTGGCTAATTATTGCATTCATAATTGGAATAGTATGTAGCATATTGCTTTACTTCTTGGGAGAAACCTTATATGGTAACTCTTACGAAAATTGGTATTACTACATTGGAAAATCCTATAACATTCCAACTGAAATTGACCAACAGAGTAAGCTCGCTATGTTTGGGGTTATGGCATTGACCGGAATGACATTTAGCCCAATTGGAGAAGAACTATTTTTTCGAGGAATTGTACATTCAAGTTTTGCTAATTCAGTGGGCAATAAAAGAGCATCGATTATTGATAGTTCTGCATTTGCCATTGTCCACATTTCGCATTTCGGATTAATTTTTACGAATCAGCAATGGCAATTCTTGACCGTACCGACTTTAATTTGGGTTTTAAGTATGTTTTGTGTCAGCATTTTATTTTACCGATGTAGAAAAAATTCAGGTTCGATTTTAGGAGCAATACTATGCCATTCAGCATTTAATTTAGGAATGATTTATTGCATCTTTTATCCAATTATTGGGAGTTAGTACTGCGCACAACAACTTATATAAAACATTTTTAACTATGAAAAATATACTATTCGCTATTTCATTACTCTTGAGTTCTTCCGTTTTCGCACAAGAAATTGAAGATAAATATGCTGAAGACGTAAAGTCAATAGATGCAATCATAACCGCCTACTATGATGTTGTTTCGGGTTCGAGCAGTGATCCTTGGAATTTTGAAAGAGACAACTATATTCATTCAAAAGATGCCGTCATAACAAGACTAGACGAAAATGGAAAAGCAGAATCTCATGCGTTGGAAGCAGAATATATTCCCGTAGGCCTTTCACCGAAAGAGGATTTTTATGAAAAGGAAATTAAAAGAATAGTTAACCAATATGGGAATATTGCACAAGTTTGGAGCGCTTTTGAAATACGAACCGACCCTAAAATTGAATCTAATACTAGAGGACTAAATAGTGTTCAACTTCATTTTGAAAATGGTCGATGGTATATAGATAGCTGGACGTGCGAAATGGAAACGGAGAAAAACCTATTAGTAACCGACTTTTTAAAAAATGAATAAAAATTGCTAAAAGAAACTGCTTGTTCTCGCCTATAGTGAATAAGACGTTTTAATATGAAATGGTTTTTCAGGTTTAAAAGCCCAAACACACCCACCAATTTTCCAACCAATAGAAACGCTCTTCTTTGAATTTCAAGGACATAAGAAATTATACAATAAACTTCTGTATATTGCAGTAGACCAAGCAAAGTCCATTCCCCCTGCCACTTTAGCGTAAATAGTTCTATTTGAAAAATACTGGTTCTAGCAACTATATTTCTTCAGATTAGAGAATATAGGTACTTGTCACTGTACGCTTTTTACATATTCGATTTGGTTAAACCAACCCGAAAGACATCGTGCTTTAGAACAACAAAATTGACCAATAAAAGAACCTCATGAATTCACCAAAACCATCTTTTCTCAAAACAATCATTTTTGGCATTTTAACGGTATTGATTTCCACTACCCTTTGTTTCGGACAAACTAAAACCGAACAGCTAGACGAACTGCTCAATCAATATCTTGATTATGGCAAATTTAACGGCTCTGTACTGGTTGCCGACCAAGGCAAGGTGATGTATAAAAAAGGATTCGGAATGGCGAATATGGAATGGGATATACCAAACAAACCAAATACCAAACATCGATTAGGTTCTGTCACAAAGCAATTTACGGCCATGCTCATATTACAGCTAGTAGCTGAAGGCAAAATAGATTTACAGACACCCATAACCACATATCTACCTGATTACCCTAAAGAGAACGGAGATAAAATAACGACACACCATTTATTGACCCATAGCTCGGGCATACCTAATTATACCGCATTTCCTGATTTTTTTGCAGCGGAAAGTCGTAACCCTTATACACCCGATCAATTTGTAAAAAAGTTTGAGGACAAAGAATTAGAATTCACTCCGGGTGAAAAATTCAACTATAGTAATTCTGGCTATTTTCTTTTAGGGGTACTAATAGAAAAACTGTCTGGTAAGACCTATGAAGAAATGCTACATGAAAAGATATTTACACCTTTAGGCATGCATGATACGGGGTATGATAATCATAAAGATATTTTAAAAAACAGAGCTACAGGCTACGAAAAAAACGGAACCAGCTTTATCAACTCTGCTTACTTAGATATGTCTATTCCTTATGCTGCGGGCTCTTTATATTCTACTGTAGAAGATTTATACCTATGGGACCAAGCATTGTATACCACAACCCTATTGCCTCAAAAATATATGGATTTGTTCTTTACACCCTACATAGCTGCCTTTGGTAATTCTCAATACGCTTATGGTTGGGGAGTAGGAAAAGAGGTCATAGGAAATACGACCGATAGCATAACAGTAATTTCCCATGGCGGAGGAATCAATGGTTTTAATACCAACATTTCGCGTTTACCATCAAACAAATCTTTGGTGGTACTCTTAAACAATACCGGTGGCGCACCGCTTGGTGAAATGACAAGGTCTATCATAGGCATTATGCATGGTAAAACGTACGACATCCCTAAAAAATCTCTTGCTTATGATTTTTTAAACGTGATTAAGTCTAAAGGTATTAAAGCAGGTTTAGCTTATTATAATACTAACAAAGAAGGTGATAATTTCGAATTAAACGAAAATGAGATGAACCAAATTGGTTACCAATTAATGGGAAATGGTACTGTTGAAGAAGCTGCTCAGGTTTTTAAACTAAATATAGACGCTTTTCCGAAATCACCTAATGCATACGACAGTTATGGAGAAGCGCTAATGAAGTTAGATGATACAAAAGGTGCTATAACAAACTACAAAAAATCGATAGAAATAAATCCAGCAAATCAAAACGGAATCGATATGCTGAAAAAATTAGGTGTGAACACTAACGACTTAGTAAAAGAGGTGGTCGTACCAGAAGCTATTTTAAAAACCTATATCGGTGTCTATGAGCTTACGCCAGATTTTAAAATCACCATTTCTAAAGAAGGAAATCAAATGAAAGCTCAGGCAACAGGGCAACCCATGGCCGACATTTATCCTAAATCGAATGAAGAATTTTACCTAAAAGTTGTGACCGCTCAAGTTATTTTCAACAAGGGTGAAAATGGGGAAATTGAAAGTTTAACGCTTTTTCAAGGAGGACAAGAAATGATGGGCAAAAAAATGGAATAATATAAATTACCCACCCCTAACCTCTCCTAAGAGGAGATAAGTAAGTTATTACGATAAAATATTTTTTTATAATATTGACGAAATAATACTTTTGGCATTAGCGATACTCAACACCTATCTCTTCACAACGAAAAACAAAAATCTCGCCTCTTGGGAGGGGATAAAAAGGTGAGTACTATGATTAAATTCTTTCGGAAAAATCTACTTTCCGACCCGCCCGAACGTTCCTTTTCATGCATGGTTAAAAAGAAATAAAGTATATATAATATGGATAAGTTTTATATAGATGCAGATATAAGAAAAGCAGAAACATTACCTGCACAATTTTACAAAAGTCAAGAGGTGTTTGACAAATTGAAAGAAAATGTTTTTGTAAAATCATGGCAATGGATAGGCGATGAAAACACCCTAGTTCCTTTAACCGAAAGTGTGTATCCATTTGTATTGCTAGATAATTATTTAACAGAACCGCTATTGGTTGTTCGTGATAAGGAAAATAAAACCAAATGTTTAACCAATGTATGTACACATCGTGGAAACTTGGTAATTCATAACCCAGGTAAAGCTAAAAACTTGACGTGTATGTACCACGGAAGAAGATTTGGGCTTGATGGTACATTTAAATCAATGCCCGAATTTAATGAGGCCGAAAACTTTCCCAGGCCATGCGATAATCTCCATGAATTCTCCCTTAAAAAATTAGGCGCTCATTTGTTTGTTGGACTAGATCCTGCTTTTGATTTTTCTGAAGTAATTGATGTGATGAATGAACGAATTGGCTTTTTGCCTCTAAACGAATTTAAATTAAATGAAACTTTAAACAAAGATTATATTGTCAATTGCCACTGGGCACTGTATTGCGATAATTATTTAGAAGGCTTTCATATTCCATTTGTTCATGAAGACTTAAATGCTGTTTTAGATTATGGGAGTTATACCACCGAAATATATGATCATGTAAATCTTCAAATTGGGTATTCTGAAGGTGGTGAGGAAGTTTTCGATTTACCAGAAGGGCATGTAGATTATGGTAAAAATGTGGCTGCATATTACTATTGGATATTTCCGAATATGATGTTCAATTTCTATCCATGGGGTTTATCAATAAACATTATTAAACCCCTGAGTATCAATAAAACTAAAGTCTCTTTTATCACCTATGTGTATGATGAAACAAAAATGAATGCAGGCGCAGGTGCCCTTTTAGATAAAGTAGAACGTGAAGATGAGTTTGTGGTAGAAGGTGTGCAAAAAGGCTTGCAGTCACGATTTTATAAGGCGGGTAGATTCTCGCCAAATATGGAAAAAGGAGTACATCATTTCCACAGGCTTCTGGCAAAATATATGAATACCGAAAATTAATTTTTTTTTACTCGCTTATTGTAGACAACTATACGCAATCAACTACAGATAAATCAACTATGAACAAATCAAACAAGGATAAAGGATTAAAACGTGTAGTTGATGTATTTGGCTTGTCACTTAACATTGTAAATATAACCGTTGGCGCAGGTATTTTTGCACTGCCTGCAATTGTTGGTATTGAACTGGGTGCATTTAGTGTGTATGCATATCTATTTTGTGGTATTATGATGGCTGCCATTATGCTTTGTTATGCCGAAATTGGCTCACGCATTACCAATACAGGAGGTAGTTATGCTTATGTATCGGCAGCATTTGGAGATTTCGCGGGGTTTATCGTAAGCTGGCTAGCTATTTTTGGATGGAGTATTTTAGGCAGTGCTGCATTAATGAATATTATTGCCGATTCCCTTGCAGTAATTTCACCAGCTTTCTCAAATCCGTGGATACGGGGTATTTTCTTTTTTGTACTACTCAGCTTTTTGGTCATCACCAATATTCGTGGTGCAAAGCAGGGTGTTACTTTTATAAAGTGGATAACCATCATAAAATTATTGCCCTTATTTGGTATTATCATTTTCGGATTCACGCTGATTAATACAGAAAACCTCCATTGGGAACATTTACCCTCAATTAAAACTTTTGGCAATACTGCCCTAATATTATTTTTTGCTTTTGCCGGCTTTGAAACGGCACTAGGTGCAAGCGGGGAAATTAAAAACCCTCAACGAACGATTCCGTGGGGTATATTAATTGGAGGTGGTTCGGTGATTATCATTTACTTGCTCCTACAAATAGTAACTCAAGGTGTTTTAGGACCACGAATGCTATCAGTTAAAGATGCACCATTAGCAGCGGTTGCCCAAAGCATTGTTGGTATAGTAGGAAGTACAATACTATTAGTTGCTGCCGCAATTTCTAGTTTTGGCACAGTTAGCACCGATGTCTTAAATACACCGCGTGTATTATATGCTGGTGCTAATGATGGTTTGTTTCCGAAATTTCTGGGTGAAATACATTCAAAATATGCCACACCCTATTGGTCTATAATCTGCTTTGCCGGACTAATTTTTATTTTTTCTATTTCTGGTGGTTTTCGACAGTTGGCCATATTGGCAAGTGCCGCCATATTACTTATTTACCTGTTGGTTATTATTGCCACTATTAAACTGAGAAGTAAAAAACAAGAAACAACTGAAAAGACATTTAAAGTGCCAGGTGGCTTGATTATTCCTAGTATTGGCATTGTTTCTATTCTCTGGTTGCTTACCAGTTTAAGTACATGGGAAATAGTATCAACTATTATCTTTATTGCGGTTATATGTGTTGTCTATTTTACTATGAAGTGGTTGAAGAAACGAACTAAAACCTTGAAAAAATTAGAATAAAATACCCATACAACCATAGCTATTAAAACCAACCAATACCCAAATGATAAAATTCTTTCGAAAAATTAGACTAAAGATGTGGGTCGAGAATAAACCTGCTTCCCTGGCAGGCAGGTTGAGTCTTTATTTTCTAAATTAGGCTCCTTAAAAACCTATTTTCTTTACAGGATTAGATAAAAAAGTATAGTACGAATGAATTTTAGCATTAGGGAGGCAACACAAGCAGATTTAATTCAAATCGCGAACTATTTTACAAGCAAACCCAATGAATATTGGTTAAACATGGGCGTTGACCCAAATAAATTACCAAATAAAATTAAATTGCTACATATACTTCAAGAGGAATTTGATAAGCCTATTGAGGATAAACAACTTTTTTATATTATTTGGATCGTTGACGGTACCGCTGTGGGCCATTCAAATATAAACAAGATTAAGTACGGCCAAGAAGCAGAAATACATTTACATTTATGGGATCACGAAAACACGAAAAAAGGTGTGGGTATACCCATGTTAAAACTTTCCATAAAAAGATACTTTGAGCTTTTCAAGTTGTCCAAATTGTTTTGTGAGCCATATGCCAAAAATATTGCGCCAAATGTAATTATTCCCAAGCTCGGCTTTGAATTTATGCATGCTGTAAGACCAAATCCTGTAGGTTGGATTCATTTAGATGTTGAGCTGAATAGCTATGTACTGACTAAAGAAAAATTCAATTCATTAAAAGAATTTTATAGTAGTTCGAATTAAACCAAAATTCAATAATTATAAAGTGAAATATATAACAAAGACGGTTTGGATTTTATCATTGGTTAGTTTGTTTACAGACACCGCCAGCGAAATGTTATATCCAATCATGCCGATTTACTTAAAATCAATTGGTTTTTCTATTGTACTAATTGGCATACTTGAAGGAGTGGCAGAAGCTACAGCAGGTTTAAGCAAAGGGTATTTCGGTAAACGCTCAGACCATTCAGGAAAAAGAGTTCCATTCGTGCAAATTGGCTATGCTTTTAGTGCAATTTCAAAACCAATGATGGCAATTTTTATTTATCCACTTTGGATTTTCTTTGCTCGAACTATTGACCGTTTCGGAAAAGGAATTAGAACAGGAGCAAGAGACGCCATACTTTCAGACGAAGCAACCACAGCAACAAAAGGTAAAGTTTTTGGCTTTCATCGTTCCATGGATACGTTGGGTGCAGTAATAGGGCCTTCTTTAGCGTTGCTCTATTTATATTATTATCCAGAGAACTACAAAACACTTTTTTTTATTGCCTTTATACCTGGCATGCTTGCCGTATTGGCCTCTTTTTTATTGAAAGAGAAAAGCGGTGATGACCATAAGCCAAAAGTTGCTACTCCGTTTTTTTCGTTTCTTACTTATTGGAAAACAAGTCCAATAGCATACAAAAAATTAGTCATAGGGCTTCTTGCTTTTACACTTTTCAATAGTTCTGACGTTTTTCTACTTTTAAAAGCAAAACAATCGGGTCTTGATGACACTATGGTGATTGGAGTTTATATTTTTTACAATCTCATTTATGCTTTGTTTGCTTTTCCAATTGGCATCATTGCCGACAAAATCGGATTGAAAAAGGTATTTGTAATTGGCCTTGTCTTATTTTCAGTGGTCTATTTTGGTATGTCAGCGAACACAAATCTCATTATGTTTTTCGTGCTGTTCTTTCTTTATGGCATCTATGCGTCGGCAACAGAAGGTATTTCAAAAGCGTGGATTTCAAATATAACAGACAAAAAAGATACTGCAACAGCAATTGGAACATTTTCAGGATTTCAGAGCATTTGCACCATGTTAGCTAGCTCATTAGCTGGCCTAATATGGTTTCAGTTTGGTGCGACAATGACTTTTTTAGTTTCTGCATTAGCAACACTACTTGTTATTTTATACATCTTAACAATTCCTAAACCTGAAACTGTGAGAAATGAAGCATAATGTTCGTTATCTTACAGTGGTTCAAGTAAAACACACTCCCCCTACACTTTAGCGTATTTAGCTAAAAAATATACATACTACTAACTATATTCCTTGATATTGGGGGCTATACGTATGTATTACTTTACACTATTGTTGTAGTGAATTAAAACCCGAATTATGAAGTACAATTATTTTAAAGTTGACATCGATAATAAAATTGCACAGGTTGCATTCAATAGACCAGAAAAATCAAATGCGCTTCACATGGAAGCATGGATAGAAATGCAAAATATTTTTGATACGCTTTCTACTACTAATGAAGTTAGGGTTATTGTGCTTAAAGGTGAAGGAAAGCATTTTTGCGCTGGAATTGATTTGGAGTTATTAATGTCTGTTGCCAAACTTCAAGAAATTTCCTGTTCTGGAAGGCGAAGTGAAAAGATTAGAGGTTTGGTAAAAACATTGCAAAAGGCAATCAGTGCCATCGAAAATTGTTCTAAACCAGTACTTGCTGCCATTCATCAAGGATGTATTGGTGGCGGTGTAGATATTGTTTCTGCTTGCGATATGCGTTACTGTAGCGAAGATGCCTATTTTACTATTAAGGAAATTGACTTAGGAATGGTAGCTGATATCGGAACCTTGCAACGTCTTCCAAAAATAATATCACCAGGTATGGCAGCCGAAATGGCATATACTGGAAGGCAAGTATTTGGAAATGAAGCGAAAAGTATTGGACTTGTAAATCAATGTTATGCTTCGAGAGAGGCATTAATGGAAGGCATTATGGAAAAAGCCACAACCATTGCTTCTAAATCTCCATTGTCTATTCGAGGAACTAAGGAAGTATTGCGATATACGAGAGACCATTCTGTTGATGATGCGCTTAACTATATGTCTACTTGGAATGCCGCCATGCTCATTTCAGAAGATCTTACAGAAGCATTCAAAGCCACAATGGAAAAGCGTGCACCTCGGTTTAAAGATTAATAGAACGTTATTTCTTGATTTAGTTAATTTATTGATCTCTATAAAAACTCGTCACAACAACGTTGGGCAACATTTTAAAAAATTAAAAATATGGAAAAATTAAATTTAGCAGATGCGAAACAAATCGGTACAGACCTTGGCATTGACTGGAATGAAATCAACCTTGAAGAATTCACAATGGGTTTAAATGTTGAATTTGAGCATGGAACAAGATATCCTGAAACCAATGTTACAAACAATGACAAAAGCTTGACAGGAAAGATTGCTTGGGCGCATCTTAAAGAATTCCCAGACTACTATACAAGATTAGAAAAGATGGAGAAGGAAGCTGATGCGTATTGGAAATCTAAAAAATAAGACAAAAACGATTGCCCAAAACCGTATATACTCTATCGCTAGTTCTAACATATAATCACTACGAGTGAATTTACGAGGTACAAGTAAATTAGTATCGAGAACTTGTTTATCACCATCTCCCACAACACCTAAAAATACCCTCACCAATTTCGTGATAAAAAAATAGGCGCTGAACTTAACCTCAACGGTGTCGTTAATAGTGAAGCCATTTTAGTATAAGTTATTGATTTTAAGATAGTATTGGTAAAGTTCAAGTATTAAAGCTGTATACTATGAATGAACAATTAAAACAACAAACATGGGAATAATTAATGATAGAAAGAAATTCAAAAGAACAAAAGAACAAACTAATCCAACAAATCCGACTGGCAATATCAACCAACTAAACAAAGAGTATAACATTGATAAGCCAACCATAAAAAAACAACAAAACGAAAAATAATAATTGCTAAAAAAAGAGAAATAACAATCTCTTTGACAAAACATAAAAGGGATTAAAAATCATAGAAAATGGAATCTCAAAATGACCTTAATGAAAATATCCGATTGACAACCCTAAAAATTCAAGAGGAACATCCAGAACTGGTCAAATACATAAATGAAATACCAAGAAACTTCCCGTTAAAAACGGAAAAAGAAGTAAATAACAAAGCACTAAAAGCGTATTTAGATTCTCTAAATAATATTTTAGAAACCTATTCAAATAAGCATTAAAAAACGACACATATGACAATACAAATAAATACAGATAAAAACCTAAACGGCGAACAAAGAAGTGCCGATTTTTTTTCTTCCCAAATTGCAGAGGCATTACAAAGGTTCGACGCTCATATTACTAGAGTAGAGGTTCATTTGAAAGATGAGAATGGAAGCAAAGACGGCTTTAATGATATCTCGTGTCTTCTAGAAGCTAGATTAGAGGGCCGAAATCCCATTGCTATTACTAATCAAGCAGACACTATGGAAAGTGCTGTAAAAGGTGCTATTGATAAAATAAAAACCGCTATAGAAAGTATTCTTGGGAAAATTCAAAACCACTAAAACTTAACACCCTATAAAATGAAGTACTAGTGCAAGCTTACGTATGAAAATCTTTTAAGATTTTCATTTTACCGCCTACCTGCAAAACCTAAATGCCCGCCGTGGAAGAGCGTATCGAGAGGCATACGTGTACCAAAGGTTCTCGATACGCTTTTTTCTTTCGTTTCACTTCAAGAAAAAAATACGCTAACAGACAATGCGTTTTACATTCAGCTCTTGTTAACCTTTTCAATTTAAGTACTATTGTCACTTCGAGAAAATTTACGAAGTACAAGAAAATTTGTATCGAGAAGCTAACGTGTTCCAAACCTGTTCTCGATACATTTTCTTGCAGAAAACACTCGAACTGGCCATACGTTCTTTGTTCAACTCTTGTTAGCCTTTTGTTTAAAGTCAGGTTGTCAATTCGAGTGTTTTTTAGATAAGCGAAGCGGTTCTAAAAAATGTATCGAGAACTCGTATGTCACCATCTCCCACAACACCTGAACACCCTCTCCAATTTCTTAACTTAAGAATTAGTTTTTTCTAACAACTTTATTGTAAGCCATAATACACTGAACCTCAAACTTCTTTATCTTGCAGTAGACTAAGAAAAGTATACTCCCCCTACCACTTTAGCCTTGTTAATTTTAAAATAGATATAAGTACGATTACCTATACTCCTTGCTATTGGGTAAAATACGTACTTGTTACTATATACAATTGTTAGCGGCAATAAATCGAACAAATTATGAGTAAAAATTCAAGATCTCTCATTTTATCAATGTTTTTAATGTCTATCCTAATTGTGAGTTGTCAATTCAATCAAGATAAAACACAAATAAGTGATAAAACTACATCCAAAACAGTACATCCCGAATCAAATGAAGACGAAGATATCACAGCTGTACTTGAGAAAATATTGATAGCTGTTGGAAACAAAAACGCACAAGAACTAGGTGATTTGGCCACAAATAACGCTACCATAGGATTGACCTATTTACAAGATGGCGCTTGGATGAATAAAGAGCTGACTATTAAAGAGTATTTGCGCAAAATAGTAGAAAATAAGAATCCAAAACCTATTGCAGAAATAGCCGAAGGATTTGATATCTATGTTTCTGAAGACCGCTTGGCGATGGTAAAAGCAGAGACCTTTGTTTCTCAATTTGGCGTCCCAAAAAGTAGAGAAGTAAACAACCTGTTAATGATCAAAGAAAAAGACGATTGGAAACTTCAGAGCATAGCATGGACGGTTCATCCATTGCCGGAAGAAGAAAGAAAATTTAATCTGAATCTATTTGCACACACCTATGCCCAGGTCTGGGGCAGTAAGCGACCAGAGTTTGTTGCTATGTTTTTTGAAGAAGGTGGAGCGTTACAAGTAAATGACGGAGATCCTGCTCTAGGGAGAAATGCTATTTCGGATGTCGCCCAAAGTTTTATGACACAATTCCCTGACATGAATGTGAGTTTTGATAGCTTGGTACATAAGACCAATGGAGTAGAATTTCACTGGACTTTGACGGGAACAGATGCAGACCCTAACGGAAAAGGTCATAAAGTGAATATCAATGGATATGAAACCTGGACCATGAGTGAAGGAAATTTGATCAAAGATTCAAAGGGTCACTTCTCATCCGATGAATACAAAAGACAACTTGAATTTGGATCTACCAATTAAAAACTGCCGCTAACAATGTATGAAAATAATAGCCGATACAGTAGTAAATTCAGAGGTTGTAGCCCGATTCAACTTTATCATAAATTGAAAGATTTGAGTTCCACAGTTGGCTACTATTCTTATACTAACCGTTTTGGATAATTCAAAAATGATATACTTAAAAATAGTAAAAAGAGCATTATATATCCAGAAACCATTAAAAAAACGGGGTGTTACTGAAATACGAAATGAGTAAATAAATTTAAAACAAACTATTATGGAAAAAGGTATGATTAAAGTAAGCGTTTTGTATCCTAACGGAGAAGGCAAAAATTTTGATATGGATTATTATTGTAACCAACATGTACGAATGGTTGGTGAATTATTAGGGGATTCTGTAAAGGCTGCAACCGTTGAAAAAGGACTTGGTGGAGGTGAACCTGGGTCAACCGCGGCTTATGCAGCAATGGGAAATTTATATTTTGCTTCCATGGATTCATTTCAGAGTTCATTTGGTCCGAATGCGGAAAAAATCATGGGAGATCTTCCTAATTTCACAAATATTGAACCTGTTGTTCAAATCAGTGAAGTAATGATTTGAAAAAGTTAGAAAAAAACAACCCACAACAATGTATAAGTGGCATTAAAACGACCACTTATATAAACCGTTGTGATTCACCCGATAGCTATCGGGACTAACCGCTAACCAATGATAAAATTCTT
>TARA_R110001606_G_scaffold337163_1_pt1 | contig 15516 bp, 16 predicted proteins | sample TARA_R110001606 | Tara Oceans TARA_R110001606 (sample SAMEA4398315) | marine metagenome | biome: Polar Biome; feature: [SRF] surface water layer (ENVO:00010504); material: water (ENVO:00002006), including particulate matter (ENVO:01000060) such as... | depth 5 m | reverse complement strand
TTGCAATTACTGACCCTTGCCATCGTTGCTTTTTATCCGCCGCTTGTCACCTGGCTACCAAACTAACAATTAACATCCTTACTCAATTTGAGGAAGGATGTTAATTGTTGCTCACCCAGACAAAAATTCGTCTGTAGTAATCAAATAAAAAGACTTTTTAGACTATAAAAAGGAGTTTTTTAGACAACTTAGAAGCGCAAACCATAGCTTTTTGGGGGCAACTAGGACAAATAGAGGAAACTTTATAGTTTGCAGATACAAAAAAGCCCTGACGTGAAAGCCGACCTCATGAGGCGGACTTATCTTCAGATTCCCTAGCAAATTCTGGGGAAATATAGTTTCGCAAAAAATCCTGACCAAATGTACAAGAATAGACTTCAGGAAGGCTTTGAATAGTAAACGTCAATGTTTTAGATGAAAAGACCTAGCACCCAAGATAAAATAAACGCCGCGGTATTTGTAAGATCCATTGAGAATAAAACCGTTGCTAAACGTATGCTAAAAAAACAGAAAATGTAATTGTTCCGTCAGAGGAGCAATTATTCCTAAAAAGAATCACCGTGTTGAATGGAGAGCAACGAAATCACTTTAAACAGAGGTATTCAGAATCAAGAAGGGGGAGCCAATGATGAAGAATTTAAAAATGGTCGTCTAATTTTTCAAAAGTACCCCAGATATTACGATGCTAGCTTATATTGGTATTATGACCACAAGCCTTATATTCAGACCATCACTAAAAAAGAGACTTTTCAGGATAAATATGGCTTAGTACACTGCTCAATTTGTCACAACATCTTTATCCTAACTAACAACTCCATTTACTTTACGCCCTTGCAACAAACCTGTTTGATCGAATAGAGCACTTAAATCGGGCACTGGATCAAAAATATAGCCCAAAAGCACCATAGGAAGTAGCACTCTACTGAAAAATATGTGACGGTCTAACCGATTATTTTACCTAACCAACCGTGACGCCGCCACAGACGAAAAGAGTCTGACCGGTGATGAATCCACTACGCTCGTCGCAATAGAAACTAACCGCTTGCGCCACATCTTCAGGTTGGCCCATACGCTGAAGCGGGATATTGTCGATAATGCGGCGAGCACGCTCAGAATCGGGAGGATTGTTCTGCCAAAAGGCGCTAGTAGCAATAGGCCCGGGAGCGACGCAATTAACAGTAATGCTATATTCTGCAAGCTCCAACGCCCATGTTCTGGCCATAGACTGTAGTGCTCCCTTAGTAGCGCTATATATAGTACGCGCCTCCTTGCCCAGTACCACACGACTGGTATTCAGCACGATGCGGCCCATTCTATTTACCTTCATACTAGGCAGTAATGCCTGTGTGCAGATCAGTGCTGAGCGCACATTTAAGTGCATTAGTTTATCGAAATCCTTAAGCTGTACTTCCCCTAGTAATGCGGGAGTGACAATCCCCACATTATTGACCAATCTAGACACCGAGTAGCGTTGGGAAATTTCAACCATCACCTGCCGGGTGGCATCGGCATCGGCAAGATCCACTTGACGAGAATCCGCTTTTAGAGACTCCACTTCGGGCTCGACGATATCCACAACGATAACCCGATATCCATCCTGTTGGAGACGCAATGCGATAGCTTGACCTATATTTCTAGCCCCTCCAGTGACAACAGCACAGTCCTGTTGGATGGACTTTTTCTGAGCAGATTCTTGAGTCATACAGATATTCTCGGCATTTTTATATCTATTAAGTTACACCTAACATGAAAATACTTCGTCGTTAATCCATAACTAAGCGCTTAAAGGTTCTTCTTTTTATACGTCATTATTACGTATTGAAGAAGGATGGCGGCATAGTGGTTTAATTTGGATATCCAAATAAGGGAATAGAGGTAAGCCGCTAATTATGTTTTGAAGCTCCTCATTATCGTTGACATCGAATATGCTGACATTGGCATAGCTGCCAGCAATCCTCCACAGATGGCGCCATTTCCCCTGCAGTTGCAGTTCATGAGAATAAGTCTTTTCCTTCGCCTTAATATTAGCAGCTTGCTCAGCCGGCATTTCCGGTGGGAGCTTCACTATCATTTCTACATGAAACAACATTGTATTTCTCCATTTTATCTAGATTATAAAGTGTTTTTTCGATTCAAATAAGCTTGCCGCCAACGCACAATTTTAACCTCGGCGAATAGCTCCGCTTGATGAAACGGATCGGAGTTAATAAAACGTTCGGCCTCCATGCGGCTATCTAAGTCAACCAAGTAGATGCCGCCCAGAGCAACCTCTCCATCATCAGAAAGCTTGGCTCCACAGGCCAATAATACCTTCACGTTAGCATCAAGGTATTCCAAATGAGCTTGGCGCACCTCCAAGCGCAAGGCTTGAAGGTCTGGTTTATCGAAAGTTTCGATCAAAAATGGCATATATAAATCTTCTTTGAATCCTAGTAGTTAGGCACCAAGGTAGCCCCAGAGCATTACGGCACTTCCAAAAATAACCCCCAGATAAATCAAGATTAGCACCATATAACCCATCACATCGCGTAACTTCAAGCCGGAGATAGCCAATACCGGTAGGATCCAGAACGGCTGGATCATGTTGGTCCACTGGTCGCCAATCTGTACAGCAAGTGCTGTAGCCGCCTGAGAAGCACCGAGTTCCGAGGCTGCTTGCATCATCACAGGACCTTGCACCGCCCATTGGCCGCCACCGGACGGGGCCAGCAGGTTAATGACGCCACCGCTAATGAATGACCAGAGAGGCAGAGTTTGCGCGCTGGAAATATCAACGAAGAAATCAGCAAACGAAACAACCAACCCAGAACTCACCAGAATCCCCATTATTCCCGCATAAAAAGGATATTGCACAATGATACCGGAGACGATGCGAATACCGTCAGCTAGAGCTGATAAAAAATTGGCCGGCGAAGCAAACAGCAAAATACCTAAAAATATGAAGCCGAAATTGATAGAATTGAGATTTAGCGAGCCTCCGTCCAGAGCGTACAGAACGAGGTACAGCATACCTAATAAACCAATGCCGATACCTACCACTTTACTACGATTCAAACGCTCTGCAACAGTGACCCCTTCACATCTGTCAAGAGGAGCGCTGGATGGATTGACTACTGAGCTTCGGTCGATTTCAACGATATCCTCAGCTTTCTTAGGATGCAACCAGGCATTGAAAAAGGGCAAAGTAAGAAGAATGAGGAGGCTGCTACCTAATAAGATAGGCGAAAAAATTGTTTCACTTAGAGGTATGAGACCGATGGAACTTTGAAGAAAGTGTCCTTCTGTAGCAATTAGCAGCGGCACGCTACCAGACAAACCGATACCATAAAGAGCAAAGCCTGAATACGCAGCAGAGATAACCAAGGGATAATGCAACCCTTTCACGTTGAGAGCCAGTTTCTGGGCGACGATCCCACCGATTACGAGGCCAAACCCCCAGTTTAACCAACTTCCAATACAGCCGACTAAAGTAGCAACCACTATAGCCATGAATGGTGTTTTCACACGTGTAGCGATACGGTTGAGAGTACCATCTACTAGTGGTGTTCTAGCTAGGATGTAACCGGCTAGAAGGATTACTGTCATTTGCATGCTGAACGACAGTAAGTTCCAAAAACCATCGCCCCAATAACGTACCGCATCCAATGGACTGACGCCTTGCATGAGTACGGCTAATAACATTGTTAGAACGGTTAATAGGATGGCTATAACCAAGGGGTCAGGCATGTAGCGATTGACGAGCTGAGTGAAAAAATTTGCAATTGCATTCATTGGGAAAGACCTTTTTTATTGTTTTTTTATTGTTGGTACGATTTATATTGTACACTATACGACCATAAGTTCGTATGAACAAGTAATATTCAATTCTTGAGTGGCACTCATTCAATACGACTTTAATCCAATCCTGTTTAAAGCAGGTGTAAATATGGAAAGAAACTAATGAACGAACATGCATTGCAAGCTGTAGTGGTAGGTGCTGGCACCATGGGTTCCACCTTAGCCAAATTGATGGCAGTTCAGGGCATTATGGTTAGCGTGGTAGACACTAACCCGAACGCACTTGAAACTAGCCGTCTATCTATCGGGGAAGATGTATTCGGCGTTTGCTTCACCACGAAATTAAAATTGAATCAGAGTCCAGATTTTGTAATTGAGTGTGTAACCGAAAACATTGAAATTAAGCAAAGGGTCGTGGCTCAGATCGAGTCCTGTGTGTCCGATACCACTATAATCATGACCAATACCTCGGGTATTCCAATCGATGAAATCGGAAGCCACATGCGTTTGCCCCAACGTTTTTTGGGCGCTCACTTCTTCAACCCAGCAGACATCATCCCTACTGTAGAGGTTGTACCAGGTAGCCAAACGGAAAGATCTGTAGTGGAGACAACGTGTATCTGGCTGAAGCAATTGGGAAAACGCCCAGCAGTAATAAATATTGGTATCCCCGGCTTCGTAGCCAACCGCATCCAGCACGCTATGATGCGTGAATGCCTCTCCCTGCTAGAAAAAGGCGTTGTTGAAGCCGAGGCTCTGGATGAAATCGTGCAGTATTCCATCGGTGTGCGCATGGCTCTTAATGGCCCATTACGTCAACGCGACCTCAACGGGCTAGATACCCATTTGCATATAGCCCGTTATCTTTATCCTGACCTTGATGCGCGCGACAAGCCTGCCGCAATTCTCGTAGATTACGTTGACCAAGGCCGCCAAGGTGCCAAGTCAGGACGCGGCTTCTACCACTGGAGCGAGGAATCGCACGCGCAACATCAGGTACAAGAGCGAGAAAACCTGCAACGTATTATTAAAATTGCCACACAACACATCAGTAAGGAAAAGTCATGAACCAGCAACGATGGAAAAAACGCCCTGAAGGTAGTAACTGGGGGGATTTCGGCCCCGACGATCAGTTAGGGAGAGTCAACCTAATTGGTTCTGAACAGGTTCTTAAAGGAGTTAGAGAAGTTCGGGAGGGAGTAACGTTTTGTCTATCGCTGCCCCTTGACATTCCCGGCGGCAAAGTTCTAAACCCGCGCAGAGAACCGCCGAAGCTATCCCCAACAGCACTCGGTGATGATCAATACATCAACTTTTCCTTAGCAAATAATAACTCTTCGCTGCAGGACGTCATTAGTGATGATCAAGTACATATCTCTTTGCAGTACTCCACTCAATGGGATTCTCTCGCTCATGTGGGTGCTCTGTTCGATGGTGATGACGATGGAAATCTGGAAAGTCGTTATTATAACGGCTATTTGGCTGGGCAGGATGTACTTGACTTGAGCCAAGAACTCACCCAACAGCATAATTCATATGCTCAGAAACTTGGCATTGAAACACTGGCGACGCATGGTATGCAGGGCCGAGCCGTATTGGTAGACTTCGTACGTGTTTTCGGAGCAGAAAGAACACTCGTAGGACATGCGAAGTTAATGAAGGCACTGACACAATTAAATGTGGTAGTTGAACAAGGAGATATGTTGGTATTGCGCACGGGGTTCGCCGAGACGTTGCTAAATATGCAAGGTTTGCCAAATCTCGATATACTGAAAAACACCGGAGCGGTGCTTGATGGCAGTGATCCTGCTCTACTAGAGTGGATAACAAATAGTGGTATTTCAGCAATCTGCGCTGATAACTACGCGGTAGAAAACATGGATAGCGAATTAGTGCCTGGTTGCTGCTACAAGCTCCCATTGCATCATCATTGTCTATTTAAACTTGGCTTACCTCTGGCAGAGCTATGGTACCTGAAAGACTTAGCCGACTGGTTGCATAGCAGAGAGCGTAATCGCTTCTTGCTGACAGCACCACCGCTGCGTCTGCCAGGTGCAATTGGTTCACCGGTTACTCCAGTGGCAACTGTATAAGCTAAAAATAACTAATTTAGTGGAATATGATTATTAAAAATAAGCTTTTGTAGATTCAACTTGTCAATGAACACTCTTTTCAACGACTTGTTTTGGTGTTTTGAAGTCCAAGCTTTTTCTTGGCCTACCATTTAATTGAGCAGCCTCTTCATCAAGTCGTTTTTGTGAGTGTTGATCTAAGCAGGTTTTCTTAGGGAAATACTGTATATTAGGCTATTCGTGATTTCACTTGTCGCCCTCTGCCAAGGACTCTTAGGATCACAATAAAACAAGGACTTGAGTATGTTTAGTAAATTCAATATGTTTTGCTAATTCCATCTCGCGATCCCAAGTTTAAGATTGCCTCAATTTAGACGGCAGGCTTTTAAATTGATTTATCAACACTTCTGTTACTGAGGTGGCGTCTTTTCTCTTCAATTTAAGAATAATTGTATACCTAGATTTTCGGTCTACTAATGTCGCTATATGCATGTTTTTTTGATTCTGTCACCAAATCGCTTCCCCAATAACCTAACATTCGGCGGCTTTCAATTTGTTTAGGACGTTTGTGAATAGATACACCATTAACAATGTTGATCGTGCCACGCTCACCTTTGCGAGATTGGCTTTTTACCTTGTCTAAGGTTGTGAGGTCGACGCAAATGCTTCGCTAGCAGATGAGCTAAGGCCTTTCGTGTTCTGATGTAAATTGTCTTATAAATTGTTTCAGCGGAAATATTCATGGGTTTCGACGAGCCATTGCTCTCTTGAGCCAGCTAGAAATTTTTTCTGAAGACCAGTTCAATTCTAGCACCAAAAATCTTAGATCAAAGTGTGATTCAAGAAGATACGGCCGAGATCTTTTTTCCATTCTCCAGCCACGGTTATTAGCGTCGACTGCCTTATAATATCTCCAACCTTGATTACACTGAACTTCTCTAGAGATGATTGATGGGTACCAATTTAAATCGAAGCAGTTTTCGATATTGGAAACAGCGCTCTAAGCAGCCAATCAGTATGAAAAATACGGCCAAAAGGCGTGATGTTTCACAGAGATCAAGGTAGTCATTATTCCAGCCGTTAGCTCCGACAACACTGTGGCAATGTCAAATGACTCAAAGTTTAAGTAGACGTGGAAATTGTTGGGATAATACTCCAATGAAACAGCTCTTTTAGAAGCTTAAAAACAGAATGGGTGCCACAGTACAGTTACCATTCATTCGAACAAGCTAAACACCATATTATGAACGGGTATTACAGACAGTTAATGACTCATTGACACAACACAGGTATAAGTCCGAATAAGAAGTACTTGATTAACTATAAAGCGGTGGTCAGTTTTACTTGACCACTACAGACACTCCCTTAAGAAACTCAAACAAGGTATAATTCTATCTACTAAGTAGCGACGAAGTTTAATATCAGACCTATTGAGCAGCCACCCTTACTTTATCAGCCACTTCCTGCAAACGAGGCAAATAAACACTCATCAAAACCTCCATGTCCACCCGCGCCGCATTAGTACTGATGTTAAGCGCACCAAGCAGTTCATTGCTACCCGTATATACTGGCACAGCAACCGAACGCAAACCGGAATCCAACTCCTGATCAACTATAGAAAAGCCTTGTAAACGCACTTTTAAAATTTCCTTTTTAAGAAGCTTCTTGTCCATAATTGAACAGGGAGTGAAGGCTTTTAGCTCGATGCTGTTCAGATAACTCTCCAACTCTTGCTCCGTTAACTGACCCAGCAAGACCCTGCCCATGGAGGTATAAACTGCCGGCAAGCGCGCACCAACTGACAGAGTAATGGCCATCAGTCTATAACGGGCCGCAGATCGAACCACATAAACCACATCATTACCATCAAGCACCCCTAGTGACGAAGATTCTCCCAACTCGGCGGTAATTTCCCTGAGGTATTGTTCAATTACAGCTCGGTACTGATTTGAAGCTTGATAAGCATAACCCAATCTCAACACTCTGGGTGTAAGCTCAAATTTGCGCCCGACACGCGTTAAAAAACCCAATGAATGCAAAGTCAAAACAAAACGTCTTGCTTTAGCACGATCCATGCCCACACGTGCAGCGACTTCACTCAACGTCATTCGTGGATTTTCAACATCAAATATCTGCAACACTTCCAACCCTGATGCCAAAGTGCTCACATAATCGCGGTTATCAGGCTTGAGAATTTGCTCTTCCATTCTGACTCCTTCATAACTTTATACGGTGGATGCATATGATAGCAGGCTGCTCGCGATCGAACAGCGCTTTATTTTTTATATATCTCACACATGTTCTGTGTCCAATAGAACCGGACATTTTAATAAGCAGCAATAAATGTCAATTATTGAGTTGTCGGTATGAGTTCAAAAAAGAAACTACAAACAATACACAAAAGAGTTTAGAGAGCATAATGAAGCCTCAGAATCTTTAGGTGTAACAACCGCATTGCTCTATAAACGGAAGCCCAAAAGCAGTAATAAAAAAATCCTAGACACTATATAAAGAAGGTTTTTAGACAACCTAGGCGCGTAAACCATGGCTTTTTAGGGGTTAGTAAGACAATAAGAAGAAACTTTATAGTTTGCAGATACAAAAAAGCCTCGACACTGTGAATAATCCACTAACTGTCGAGGCTTCGTATTCTGGTAGGGCTAGGCAGATTCGAACTGCCGACCTCATCCATGTCAAGGAAGACTAATCCAACCCACTGAAACAACAAAATACAATAAACCCTTTAAATTCAATAGATTAATACAATACTGTTGTTTCGTTAGGTTACTGTAAATTGCTAGAAATTGTCCTATAATGTTTGCAGATCGTTTGCAGATTTAGAAAAGGACTAATCATGGCAAAGGCAAGTATTACAGGACTTACAGAAGCATCATGCAAAGACCATATAGTAAAATCAGGGTATAGAAACGAGCTTTCTTGTCCAAAAATACTTGGTTTTCATCTTCAAAAGCTTAAAACGGGGGGGTGTTGGCGATTCCGTTACCATGACTTTGACGGTAAAAAGCGACTGATAAACCTTGGAAAATATACTGGCGACACTGCAAACAGATTAGAGGCCGCAGAGAAGGCCATCATGTACCGCAATCAAGTAAGCCAAGGCTTTGACCCTGCCACCGAGAAAACAGCTAGAAAAGAAGCACAACGCCAACGGGAAGCACGTAGACAAAGTGGCAAGCTTGAAACTTACCTTGATGGTATTTATAGCAAGCACCAAAGTCGAAAAGTAAACGGCGGCAGACAAAATATAGAAATAATTAGGCGCTATTTTACTGAGTGGCTAGATGTGCCAATGGAATTATTAACAGTTGCTGATTTCAAGCAATGGCAATCAACAATGGAAGATAAACAACTTAGCCATTCGACTATAAAAAGATCTTTTGGCGCGTTGCGAACAATGTTCCGTCACGCTGTGAGAGAACATATATTAAATGAAGACCCATCCGCAAAATTTCAGCTTGCACCACCTACCGCCGCAGAAAAAGATAAATCAAGCGAAGGCGAAGATCTCAAGTCAAGAAGGATGCTTACCAAGTACGAACTAAGCGCCATTAAAATCGGCCTAGACGTTTATAAAGCTCAGTTAGTACAACAGCGAGAAAACACACGCAATCACGGTAAAAACCATCTACCAAGTCTTGTCAGCCTTCCACATCCTCACTGGTTTTTTCCTTTTTTCCATTTAGCAGCTTATACAGGTTTGCGGTCTGGCGACCTATACACACTCAATTGGCAAGAACTTAATCTTCAATTTAAGCGTTTGGTCAAGATACCAAATAAAACGCGCCATCATAACGATGCGATCAAAGTGGATCTACCTTTAGATAACACCATCACAAAAATACTAGAAGATTGGCATAAACAAAACGGATCGCCCACCAGCGGCCTAGTGTTTCCATCTAACAAAACAGGTTTAAAACTTGATAGGCAAACCCACCTAACACATTGGCGGAAAATTTTATTACTAGGAAAAATAGAAGCGAACTTAGATTTTTACGCTTTAAGACACCATTTTATTAGCCGCATGGTAGCTGGTGGTTTTCCTCTCTTTACCGTTGCCCGACTTGCTGGGCATAAATCAGTAAAGATGATTGAACAACACTATGGACACTTAGCACCACATGCCGCAGCCGATGCGTTGGCGTTGGTGGCCATTGATTTTCAGCAAATCGAAAACAGAAAAACTAACAAAGCTAAATAGGTGAGTAATGGAAAATTTGAGCAAGGAACAAGCCACTCTGGCTTACAGCGTTTATCGAAGCAATCCTGAAAATAAAGCGAAACTCGATACTATTTTATATGGGTTACTTGAGACATGCCTAGTTAATGATATATTCCAAGAGTATGTTTCGTTGAGCGACTTCCAACCAATAGCCGAAGCTGAGTATCTATCAGTAATGACCTACCCATTGCCTGACGAGAAATACGGCTTTGCTGATCGTACAAAATTTTGTAAAGCGCTTTTGTCAAATATTGTTTTTGACTTTAAAAGCGGCCGTGCAAAAACGCAGGCTATTGAAGCCTATGGGAAAGACAAAGTAGAGCGACTAATAAATGACTACGGATTAGTAAGTAGAAGCGATACAGTAAAAGTCACATTAGTCAAAGGCCAAAAAAAACTAGATAGAATTCTTTATGCCCACCATGCGTATTCGCTTTACGAGCAATACCTAATATCAACCGAGTCAAAAAAACAGGTTGATTTTGAACGTTTCCTTGCAGGCGTAGCTTCGAGTGGTAAATATGAGCACATTAAATTATATGCTGAGAATTTTGAGGATCTTTTAAACTTAGATTTTCCACTCAATAATGCGCCTGCTTTAAGAACCCCAAAACGCCATTGGGCAATGTGTAAACCGGTACTTCATCTTGTAGCCGCATATTACGATCATTATTTAACAGCAAAGAATCCAAATTGGGTAATTAATGCCGTAAAGCAAAGCCAACATAAACTAGCTTGCGAAATATTCGATTGGCGACTATCAGAGAACGGTGCAACTAGACACGATAAAACTAAATATAGGCCAATCCAAGCGATATTTGTAGACCTATCAAGTTCTCCTTTTCTGGAGAGAGAATTAATCTAGATAGTCCGCTCCGCTTTTTTGTCATCTGCGAACCCATCACAAGATCATATTATTAGCCTCGAAACCACAAGAAACTTTACGAGGCTATTTATGTCACTTGAAACATCAGTAACACATACCCAAGAAAATCTACGTTTAAAAGAGGCCGCACGCTATCTAGGCATTTCCCGCCCTACTTTATGGCGTTTACAGCAAACAGATTCATCATTCCCACAAGTTATTCGAATTACTAGCCGCTGCTGTGTATTCCGTAAAACCGACCTAGATGCTTATCTAGCATCAAAACTGGGGGTACAGCATGATTAACCAAGAGATATTTTCACACTTCATTGAATCATCACTTGAAACCCTCTCAACACTAGGAACGCTAAAAGCAGACGGAAAGTTACATGTTTTTACTGGAAATACTAGTGCCACTACTGGCTATTACCGTATTTCACCAGACGGAAAATACTGCTCTATAACCGTTGATTACTTTTATGGTGAGCATGAAGGAACCGCCACATTTAACTTTGTGATTGATCATGCGGAGGGTAACAGATGTCATTGAATGACTTCAAAACATTTGCAGCTGAAAATATGATGCTGATTTTTGATACTTTTGAGGGTAAAGGCGACATAGAAAGAGTGAAAGGTGGCGATGCCGCCTATTTTCCAGAAGCTGGTGGCGGAGTGCTTATCCCTTCTTTAGGCGAACCAATCTATTTTGGGGGAATGGAAAAGATAGCACCGTTGGTAAAGGCAGCTCTTAATAAGAGTAAGAACCAAGAACAGCAGACGACTAGCAGCTTTAGAGATTGGGCTAATAATATGCCGTTAGAAGAAAAGTCTGAGCCTTTCCCAATAGATTTATCAAGCATTTACCTTGAACGTCCTACAGGTCTAGCAGGCGAGATTTGTGATTATCTAAATAAGACAGCTCACCGACAAATACCACTAATTTATCCATTAGTGGCACTTCATACGTTAGCAATGATAGCAGGAGAACATAAAGGTCATCATGGCGGAAAGCTGAACTTATTTACTCTTGCCATTGCCCCAAGCGCCTCAGGTAAAGAGCACGGACAGGGCTGGTTTGCTCAAATTGCCAGCGAACTAAAACTAGGCCGCCATGTGGTAGGAGGCATAGCCTCAGATGTTGATATGATCCGCAACCTAGTGGATGGGGATGGTCATTGCTGCTATCGAATTGATGAAATACAGGCATTATTTAATGCCATCAAAAACAAAAATGCTAACACCTATGAAAACAAGATAGGCGACCTGATTTTAACGCTAATTACGTCAAAGATGTATTTATTCACAGGTAACCATAGACGGCACTTTTTGGAACAAATAGACAAAGATATTACGAGCACTGAAAAAAAACTAAAAGCCCTCAAGGACGTTCCGAGCGATAGCGCACATGGTGAATATGAGGAACTCGATAGAGATCGACGAGAGCTAACAGAAAAGCGCGAGTACATAGAAAACGGCTGGCCTGATCCTATGGTATCTATCATGGGACACTCCACACCAGAAGAACTAGATAACATTGTTAGTGCAAAGAATATAAATAGTGGTCTTATAGGCCGTTGCTTGCTTATCCGATGCGGTGACACACGAGCACAGCTAAACGACAATCAAAGCGCATCAAGCGAACAACATAAAAGCATCCTTAGCAGGCTAGACAAAATTAAGCGAGAGAGGAAATCTCTTTTAGCTACGCCAAAGGCAAAAGAAATGTTTAGAGCTATCCGCCTCTATTATGATGATGACGATAGGAGAAACCACCCTACTCTTGGAGCGGTGTACTCAAGAGCGCTAGAACAAATAAACAAAGTATGTAACTTGCTAGCAATTGAGTCTGGAACAGTTGATGTTGAACACGTCCGCTATGCTATCGCCCTTATTGAACGCAACATTAAGGATATTGGCTATCTAATGAGAAAGGCTCAGGCTCAAAGCTCAGAAGCCTCTTCAAAAGAGATCATCGAGCATACAAAAGAACTTATTCTTCGAAATATTCAGCCGATGGGAACAACGCCTAGCAAGCTAAAGCAAAACGTCATAGGGAGCTATGTACAGCTTAAAAAGCTAAACGACAAAGCAGGCGATAGTAACGACTTTTACGATATGGTCTTAATAGAAATGATCTCAGACGGTAGTGTTATATTTCATGAAGAAGGAAAAAGAAAGCGGTATATCATCCCCAAACAGAGGCGCTAACTTTATAGCGTTATAGGAAGTTTATAGGGCAGCCGCTATAACGTGAATGCTTTTCCGTACAAGGGATAAAAAGAAAATTATAGGAATATAATAAACATTACCTCTCTTCTATATCCCCTATTTTTTTATGAATAATAATCTGTATACCTTAATGAAATACTATAAAGCTAAAAAGTTATCGTGAAGCCACATATAGAAAGGGTTTGAGCTTATAGTCGAGCACTATAAACAAATCATAAAGCTATAAATTTAGCTAAGGTTTTATAAAATGAAAGATGATGACAATGAGATTTTAACAGCCGCTTTTCTACTGGTCGCCATCATGCTTGGCAGCTATATGATGATGACATTTGTTTACCTATCCACCAGCCGCCTAATGCTCGCGCCTTGGGGGGTGTTCTAATGACTTATGCTAAAACAGACGAGCTAAGAGCGCGTGTAATAGCTACCATTGAAGAAATGACCATAGCGCAACGATTCATGCGCCCACCGCCTTATAAAGCCGTGTGTAGGCGACTAAACAAAGATGGAGTCACTACAGGATATGGAAGAAAGTTTGATCCAACCACACTATACGCCCTTCTTTACAGAAGCGGCTATAGTGGAATATGGGGAGTAGTAAAAATGAAAGAAAGAAATTGAAGTTTATTAATAAGATCTCGTTGTACTTGGTGACTCAGTATATAAATACTTTTCTACCAAATCATCTTTAAAGGTTATGGTCAGCATTTTAGATTCAGAAGTAGTTTCTACATTCATCACAACAATCATGCTTTGAGCTTTTGAAGATGTACTAATGTATTGGTAAAGCCATACTTCGCGCCCGTCAGAAGATTTACTTACCGTTGTAGGACTACCAAAGCTAATCATCACTTCCTCTTTAGTCGTTACGCCCTCTTTAACTCTTTCAACTTGTTCAGCTGTAAAATTAGTTCCAACTTCATAATTAGATGTAGCACAAGCAGACAGAAGAACACCTAGAAAAATAACACTGAGAAGTTTCATCAAAAATCCTTTTGAAATTTTATTGAATCTTAATATAGGGCTATGACCGATAGACTGTCTATTATTTTCTTACTTGCAAAATAGAAGGTGACAAAACCTAACTTTACAAAAAATTATTAATCACCTGAATACTTAACCACCACCCCCTTCAAGGAAAACCTTCTTTCTATTTCATCCCTAAATGACTCGATAACACTATACCTAATCTCTGGACCAACCGATACTTTATACAAATCATTTTCAGTTATGAAGTGAGCAGGATAGCCTTCTTGAGTTAGCTTTTCGGTTAAGCGAGAAGCATTTTTGCTATTTTTAAAAGTTGCAATTCGTAGTAACCAAGGACCATTTTCTGACGAATTAGGCGGCTCAAAAACTAAATTCTCCCTGTTGATGGGTGGTCTATTACCTATACTTTCAATACCTAGAGCTCGATTAATCAAATCACTATCCGCTGTATTAACGATTTCTTTTTTTTCTAAATAAGGATCTAATTCACTATAACGATCGAGATAGAATACTAAATCAGTATCATTATCATTTTTTGAAATAGCTTTACTAATATCTAATTTTTTAGATGATACCCCACAATAATCGAAAACTCCTCTCATCGAGTCTGTAACGCCTAACAAGGAAAAGCTATCAAATAAATAACGTCCATGATCGCTATCTATCGTCACTATCAGTTCAATTCCGCCTAATAAGTCAATTAAAAAACCACTAATATTTTGAGGAGGAACCTCAACAACAGCAGTAGGAAAACCAGACATAGACCAAATATTTTGAGAAAACTCTTTTGACCCAACACGATACTTAACTATAACATCTTGTTTTTTTGAGATTAGCACTTGGGGGATTTTTTTTATTACTACAGAAGCCTGTATTACACCCTCCGTTACATCGCAACTAAGAAGCAAAACACCATTTCCTTGCCTACTTTCTGTTCCAGCTAATTTATATAACTTATCTGTAAATAAATCTTTAGTTAATGGATTACTCCAATCTGATGCTAATGCGTTAATTGAAAACATCATTAACAACGGAAAAAACTTAAACATGCCTTTGCACTCCATACAAAAGATCAGAAAGAATTTTTTATAACGATAATAGAGGGTGACAAAACCTAACATAGCAAAGCTTGCACCACAAAAAAACCGTAGATTTTCCGACCCGTTAAGGGGCTGGTGGCTAAAATAGAAACAAAAGGATTCTTGACACCATAAAAAAGGAGGTTTTTAGACAACCTAGGCACGAAAACCATGGTTTTTTAGGGGTCAGTAAGACAATAAGAAGAAACTTTATAGTTTGCAGATCGTTTGCAGATACAAAAAAGCCCCGACAATGTGAATGAT
>TARA_R110001606_G_C15403037_1_pt1 | contig 15521 bp, 3 predicted proteins | sample TARA_R110001606 | Tara Oceans TARA_R110001606 (sample SAMEA4398315) | marine metagenome | biome: Polar Biome; feature: [SRF] surface water layer (ENVO:00010504); material: water (ENVO:00002006), including particulate matter (ENVO:01000060) such as... | depth 5 m | reverse complement strand
CAGCATAAACAAGATACATCTCAAAAATACCGCGCCAGTCATCGACAAACATAATCGCTTGACCAAGTGTTGGGGCGATGGCTGGAACCAAGACGAAAATCATCATTACCAAAGACATGATACGAGCCATTTGCGCGCCATGGTACAAATCACGAACCAGGGATATAGCGGAAATATAAGGTCCAGCGACGCCCAGTCCTTGAATAAAACGACCTAACATCAGCATTTCTAAACTGTCTGCTTGGTAGCAGACCACAGTGCCAACTAAGTACAGAGCAAAGCCGCCAAATAGGATAGGGCGACGACCTAGTGCATCCGACAGTGGTCCGCAAATTAATTGCCCCATTGCCAAACCTAAAAACAACATACTAATGAGCAATTGTGGTTGGTTTGCTGTTACTGCGCCAAGTTCGTTACCGATAATCCCAAGTGCTGGTAGCAAAGCGTCAATAGATATTGCTGTTATCGACATTAATAGAGCAACTAAAAGCGTGAACTCCTTCGATCCCATACCGGAAGAAGAAGTGTTGTTGTGAGCATTTTCCATATGTCATCCAGAGAAAATATGATGTTTCGAAAGGAAGCAAAAATCGAGTCCTAATAATAGCTGAGTATTATACTCAGGCTTTATAAAACGCAGCTTACGGATGTGTGCATAAAATAAGGAAGTGGATAATTTATATTTGAGCTGTGTGATTGTAAATTGTTTGGCTTGGTTAGTGATTTCTTGCATTTTCATTGCACTTTTTTTGTGATTTTTATACGATACCTACATATTTGATGGCAATCGCAATCAAATTCTTTGATACGGATACGGATACGGATACGGATACGGATACAGTAAAGTGAGCTTGCATGGAATGTGGCGTTATAAATCGTTTTGAATACCCCCTCTTTCTGCCTGTTATACATTTGACTGGTCTAATTTTCATTTCTATTCCATTTGTCTATCGATGATTTCTTTTTTTATTATTTATAAGGGGGTTTTATGACTTCTCGCCTACTATTTGGTCGAACTGCTTTGGCTGTTTTTGTGTCTTTGTCGGTTGCTGGTTGTTCGGTTACCCCTAAACAATTTACTAATCAAGAAATCTTGTCTCAGGCAGCTGAAAATGCTGATGAGATAAATAAAGACGTTGCTCCTATTACTGGTCCAATCGATTTAAACGAAGCTTTTGCTCGTACTATTAAGTACAACCGCGACTCGCGTCTAAAAGCCTTTGAAGCTGTAGTTTCGCAGGGGCAATTGGCAGTCGATAAGTTTGATATGTTGCCAGAATTAGCTGCCAAGGCAGGCTACAATCATCGTAACAATTACGCGGCTTCTGCATCGGTTACTTTCTCCGGTGATGAGCCATCGAGCTTAGGTAGCAATCCGAGTTACTCGGTTTCATCTGATAAAAGTACGGTAAATGCGAGTATTGGCGCGACTTGGGATATTCTCGATTTTGGCTTGTCGTACTATCGTGCAAAACAGCAAGCGGATCGTTTTTTGATTTCCAAAGAGCGTGAACGTAAAGTGGTTCATTCTATTATGGAGCAGTCTCGTAATGCTTATTATCGTGCTGTTTCTGCGGAACGTTTGCTGTCTAAAATCAATCCTTTAATCGTCAAGGCTCGTGCTGCATTAGTTGACTCAGCTAAGATAGAAAAGCTTCGTGCTCAGTCCCCAATGGAAGCATTAACCTATCAGCGGTCTCTATTGGAAACCTTGCGTACCCTTCAAGACATTCGTAAGGATTTGATGCCAGCTAAAACTGAGTTGGCAATTTTAATGGGCCTAAATCCTGCTGTTAATTTTGAATTGGCAGATGTTAATAATCCTAATAGCGATATCCCCGTTCTTAATGTCGACATGAGTTCTATGGAGCGCACTGCGTTAGTACTTCGTCCAGAACTACGAGAAGCGCAATACCAAGAACGTATTACGCAAGAAGAAGTGCATTCTGCCTTTTTGTCTCTTTTTCCAAGCTTAAGCCTTAGTGCAGGCCTGAATTACAACGATTCTGATTACCTTCGTTATAACGACTGGACGTCCGCTGGTGTGGGTTTGAATTGGAACCTTATGAACGTGTTTAGATATGGCAAGTTAGATAAGTTGAATGACTTGAAAATTGCCGCGGGCAAACAGCGATCTCTAGCAACCTCTATGGCGGTTATCTCTCAGGTTCACATTGCTGATATTCAATTCAAAGAATCGAATGATACTTATGCACTGGCTACACAATATTATGATGTGGCACAGCGTATTAAAGCCCAAGTAGATTCTAGCCGAACAGCGCAAAGTATTGGGGATTTAACCGTTATTCGAGAGGATCTAAATGCTTTGTTGGCAGAGTTACGTCGTGATGTGGCTTATGCTGATCTGCAAAATAACTTCGGTAGAGTGTTAGTTTCTATGGGTCTGGACCCATTGCCAGAAGGTTTTGGCAATATGAGTCTAGAAGAGCTATCTACGGCTTTTAACAACATGTTTGCTCGTTGGGAGCAAGGTGACATTGAAGTGATTTCAGCGGAAGAAATGCAATCTGCATTAGCGGCAAAAAGTGTGGCTGAGAAGTAAGTTTTGATGATGTTCAAACTGAAAGTTGTGGTGTGCCTGCTCTTTTGTGTAATAACGATGCCAGTTATCGCACAAGAGACCTTTAAAGCACGAGGTATATTGGTCGCAACCAATAAGGCGACGCTCTCCACTGAGTTATCTGCCAGAGTGATTGCAGTGCCCAAAAGAATGGGGGAATCCTTTAAGCAAGGGGATTCTCTTATTCGCTTAGATTGTCGGTTGTTTGAAGCTCAGTTAGAAAAAGTAGATGCCGAAACGAAAGTCGCGAAAGCAAGATTAGATAACACTCAGCAGCTTAATCGGCTGAATTCTATTGGAACATTGGAAGTCACTATTGCACAAGCTGAGCTACAAAAGGTTCAGGCAGAGCGCACTATTGCACAACTAAACGTAGAGCGTTGTGAGATTAAAGCGCCTTTTGATGGTGTGGTTGAACAACTCGATAGTCATACATTTGAAGTCGTGCAACAGCAACAAGCCTTGATGAAAATCGTCGGATTGAATCGATTAGAAGCCGACATAATTGTTCCAGCACAATGGATGGCGTGGCTGACAATAAATAAAGCAATCACATTACAGGTCGAAGAGACACAACAAACATTGCAGGCGGTGGTTAGCCATATTGGGCCAAGTGTCGACCCAACGAGCCAAACTATTCAAATACGAGCTACGATTAAAAAAGTACCCGTCAAGGTTTTACCTGGTATGAGCGTGGTGGCGATGTTTCAGTAAAAAAATAGAATTTTAATACTAGTACTTTTTTAAAGAGCAGGATTTTTAAAAGAACAGTAACAAATGTTGCTAAAAACAATAAAGCAGCGTTTACAACAGATTGAATGAATTTTAGCAACAATACATGAGTTGCTAAAAATATACCCATAGAGGTGGTGATCATGAAAAAGCAATATTCCAACAAATCAGGCAAAAAAGCGTCAGGTCATTACTCTCTAGGCAATAAAAAACAGGCGCGTAAGCCGCTGATTACTGCTTTAGAGCCGCGTTTATTGTTGGATGGTGCTGCGGTTGCCACTGCAGTTGATGTGCTAACTGACTCGCAGCTTCATGATGCTTCGCAAATAGACAATAGTCATCAGGGTTCAGATACCTCTTTTGTTGTTGCACCCACAGAAGTTAGGGCGGTAGACCCAAGCTTAAATAATGGTAAAAAAGAAGTAGTTTTCATTGAAGACAACGTTGCTGATTACCAAAGTTTAATCGACGGAGCAAATACTGGTGTGGAAGTTGTGTTATTGGATTCCACCCAAGATGGTTTAGCGCAAATGGCAGAGTGGGCAAAGACCCACAGCGATTATGATGCTATTCATGTAATTAGCCATGGCGCCGAAGGGCAGGTCAATTTAGGGGGATTTAGTCTAGATAATATTACCGTCAAAACTCGCTCTGCTGATTTAGCCCAATTAGGCGCAGCGCTGAACGAAGAAGGTGATTTGTTGCTTTATGGTTGTTCGGTTGCCAGCGGAGAAGGGCAAGACTTTATTGAAGCGCTTGCACAAACCACGAAAGCAGATGTGACGGCTTCTGATGATTTGACTGGCGCGGCGGGTAAAGGTGGGGATTGGGTGCTTGAGAAAAGTATAGGCCAGATTGATGTGGCCGCATTACAGGATGTGAATTATCAAGGCACGTTGGCAAACGTTACCTTTGGGTTTGAGTCAGGTGTTTCGGGTGTTGGGAGCAAAACAGTGACACAGACCAAAGATGGTGAAACGTTGACGGTAGTTGCAACAGAAAACTTTGGGGATAGCACACAGACCACCACTTATGTGGATGGTAGCAATTCAATTTCAACTTATACCGGTTCCCAATTTACTAGTCAGCTTGAGTTTACGATAAGTGGTAAGGTCTTCGATTTTACCTCCATCAAAATTTATAACGCTAATGCCGATGCTACTTTTACGTTTACCCCTAATGACGGAGCAGCTTTTACCACATCAACTATAAGTTCTGATCAAACGGTTACTATTGATCTAAGTAGTGCTGGATTTCAAGGTGTTTCGAATATCACCATGACATCTTCAGATTCATTAGGTGTCGTAGTAGACTTTGACTCGGTTGTGTTAACGAATATCACTGCGGCTAGTGATACCACTGCACCCACTGTTACCTCCATCGTTCGACAAACTCCTTCAGGTTCGACCACTAATGCGGATAGTGTGGTGTATCGGGTAACATTTGATGAAGCGGTTAGTGGTATAGATACCACCGACTTTAATGTGAGTGGTACGACGGCCACTGTCACCAATGTGTCAAGTGCAGGTGGTAATACTTATGATGTGACGGTTTCTGGTGGAGACTTAGTTGCGTTAAATTCTACTGTGACGCTGTCTTTTGCGAGTGGGCAAAATATCACCGATACCGCAGGCAACGCTCTGACTGCCACCACGCCAACAGGTACAAATAATTCAATCTATGATGTTGTCAATACACCTACTGTGACCACAGGTGATAATACGGGTGATAATTTAACCTTCTCTAACTACACGGAAGACCTCGCCGATGGTGGTGGTTTGTCATTGGTGGAGGCATTGCATTACGCCTCTGCTAACCAGACGGTGGCATTCGATCTGGCATCTGGTTCAACCGTGAATATGAATGGTGGTACGTTGACTGTTGCGTCAGGCGTCACCTTTGATACCGACGCTATGAGTGCGTTGACCATTTCTAACGGCACCTTATCCCTCGGAGGAAACGTCACATTTACCAATGGAACCAGCGATGTATTAACGGTATCTAGCAAGTTAGCTGGATCTAATATGTTGATAAAATCGGGGGCCGGTACCTTAAACCTTACCTCAAATGCTAACGGTAGTTCCTCCTTTGCCACCACCGTGTCGGCTGGTACGCTTGCTATTGGTTCTGTCAGTAATATCGGCAGCGGTGCTATCAGTTTATCTGACGCAACCACTTTTAAGGTGACCGAGATTACCAGTTTAGCTAACTCTGTGACGCTAACTGGTAACTCGACCATCCAGACCGATGGCAGACTCACTCTCAATAACACGGTTTCGGGCAGCGGGTACACCCTTACCAAAGCGGGCAGCCAATCTCTGACGCTGGCTGGGACCAACAGCGGTTCTTCACTAGCCACCACGATCACGGCGGGCAATCTGATTATTTCGTCGGACGCCAATCTCGGCTCAGGCGAGCTGACTTTGAATGGCGGTACGCTCTATCTTCAGAGTGCATCAGATATTATTACCCATGATATTACGCTTGGCAGCAGCGGTGGGACTATCCAGGTGACGGGTTCTGCTGACGCGACTGTCAGTGGTAATATTACTGGTTCTGGTGCCTTGACTAAGGGCGGTGGCCGCGTATTGACACTAGGCGGAAGCAACAGCTTTTCTGGCGGCTTTAACATTGCCGGTAGCGCCAACTCAGGTGGTACCAACGTCATCGTGACTGACGGGACGAATCTTGGTACTGGCGCCGTGACACTAACCAAAGGTTTGCAGTTCACAGGTCTCGGCACTATAACAAACGACTTCGTGTTGAACGGCGGTTTAATCAGTAATGCCAATAGTGTGATTTTGTCTGGCATACTTTCTGGCTCGGGTGCTATGGAGAAGGTCGATACGGGGTCATTGACTCTGTCTGGTGCCAGCAACTCTTGGGATGGCACTGCTACTGTTTCAGCAGGTACCTTGACCGGCACCACATCAAGCTTGACTGGTAACATTATTAACAACGCGGCAGTGGAATTTAGTCAAAGCACGGCGGGAGAATATTCCAAAGTGATCAGTGGTACGGGTACTGTGACCAAATCCGGCTCAGGCATCCTCACTTTGAGCGGCGTAAACACCTATACTGGCTCGACCATGATTTCGGCCGGCGGGCTGACGTTGATAGGTGGCAGCAATATCGCCGACACCAGCGCTGTGACAGTGGCCAGCGGCGCTTCCCTGACCTTGAGTGGCGAAAACGAGACTATTGGTTCACTAGCTGGCGCTGGAAACGTTGTGCTTGGATACCGGTTGACTATGGGTGGCAACAATACTGACACCACCTTCTCCGGCGTGATCTCGTCCACAAACACCAGCGGCATCACTAAAACGGGCAGCGGTATATTTACCCTATCCGGCACCAATACCTATACCGGCGCCACTACTGTGTCTGCGGGTAACTTAGTTGCATCAGGTGGTAGTGCGATTGCCGATGCCAGCGCCGTGACAGTAGCATCGGGTGCAACTTTTGAATTAGATGCTTCAGTTTCTGAAACTGTGGGTTCTATTGCGGGAGCTGGAAGTATTGTTGCCAATGGCGGCACCTTGACTGTTGGTGGAGACAATAGCTCGACCACCTTCTCCGGTGTGATGTCTGAACGTGCGGATGCGCTTAGCTTGGTTAAGATAGGTAGTGGTACTCTGACCTTATCAGGTAACAATACCTACACTGGCGCAACCACCCTTAGTGGCGGTACGTTATCGGTCACGGGTACTATGAATGGTTCGGGAGCAGGTGTTGTCACTGTAAACGCTGGCACACTTGAAGGCTCTGGTACCATCAATAGCGCGGTAACGGTAAATGCTGGTGCTACCTTGTCGGCAGGTGTTGCTGCGAATACTGGCACACTAACGATCAATGGTAATCTGTTTTTGGACGAGGGCAGTACCTTGTCTGCCACATTAAGCGGTGCCAGCAATTACGATAAAATTGTGGTGAATGGTTCCGTTGAGTTAAACAATGCTCAGCTGACGTTATCTGGTGACTATGTTGTACCAGCGGCTGCTGAAGCTCAGAGTTTTGAACTGCTTAGCAACGATGGTTCAGATGCCATTACTGGTAATTTCTTTAGCCTCACTGAAGGTGACGCTAAGACATTCAAAGATGTTGATTTAGCGACGTCCTACGTCGGTAGCACAGGTAATGATTTCCTATTGACAGGTCCAACTATCGCGAGTGTGACAGGCGTCTCGGCAACGACCGACGATGGTTACTACAAAGTGGGTGATACGATTGAAATTACCGTTACCTTTAGCAAGGCGGTGACTGTTGATACCACTAACGGCACACCACAACTTACCTTGGAAACGGGTACTACTGACCGCGCAGCGACTTACGTCAGCGGTAGTGGCACCAATACACTCACCTTTAACTACACGGTTCAAGATGGCGATACCAGTGCGGATTTGGACTATCTCAGCACGGCTGCTTTGGTACTGAGTGATGGGTCCATCAAAGATGGCACTTACGATGCCATTTTGACTCTGCCAACACTCAACGCTAGTGGCTCATTAGCGGCCAATAAGGCCATAGTGATTGACACCACAGCGCCTGATGCGCCAACTGTTGATTTATCAAGTGACTCAGATACTGGCTCATCCAGTACCGACAATATTACCAACGACAATACGCCGACGTTAACTGGCACAGCCGAAGCCAATGCGACAGTGACACTCTATGATACCGATGACACGACTTCATTGGGTACCACCACCGCGGATGGTTCTGGCAACTGGACAATTACTAGCAGTGCATTATCTGCTGGAACCCATACCTTAACCACTAAGGTGACCGATGCTGCAGGCAACGTTAGCTTGGCCTCGTCTGGTTTAACAATCACGATTGATACCGCTGGCCCGATATTGTCTAGCTCATCTCCAGTTGATGATGCTGTACAAGTGACACAAAGCGGCGACATTATCCTGACTTTTGATGAAGATATTGCGAAAGGCTACGATGAAATCACCTTAATCAACGTTACTACAGGTGCAACGGTAGAGACGTTTGATGTTCTGAATGGAGGCAATCTAACGTACTCCGGTAATACCTTGACGCTAAACCCGACCAACGATTTGGAGGAGGCCACTACTTACGCCATTCGAGTGGACGGCAATGCGGTACGTGACATCGCTGGGAATACGTATGCTGGTATCAGCGACAATACGACGCTGAACTTCACCACAGGCGTGACCGACTCTGTGGCACCAACGTTCTTGTCGATTCAACGCACTAGCGATGCAGTGATTACTGGCTCGACAACAAGTTTTACCTTAACGTTCAACGAAGCCGTGAATGTCACCGCAGCGGACTTTGTACTGGCGACAACGGGTTCAGTAGCTGGCACCATTGGTTCTATCTCGGGCTCGGGTACGAATAGCATTACGGTTAATGTCACGGGCGTTTCTGGTGTGGGATCACTTGGTTTGAATCTGGCCTCTGACCATGCTGTCAAAGACCTAGCTGGTAACAATTTAGCCACCGCGGAACCGGCGGATGATGAGGCCTACACCGTTGATACGGTAGCACCGACGTTAATCTCAATAAACCGCGTAGACAGTGCCACGACGAATGCCGACTCAGTACAGTTTATCGCGGTGTTTAGCGAAAATGTCACTGGCTTAAGTGCGGATGATTTTGAATTAACAGGCACAGCAACATCAGGAGCGAGTATTGATTCTGTTATCGGCACAGGTAATGGCTATGTTATCACTGTGTCTGGTGTGAGCGGTGATGGTAGCTTGGGTGTGCAGCTTAACTCCGCAGCGACTGTTACCGATACTGCTATAAACGCCTTAACGGCAACCACGGCTAGCGCCGTAACCGAGCAATACACTATCGACAATACCGCGCCAACCGCCACGGCGATCATCACTACGAATACTGCATTAAGCACAGCGGATACGGTGACCTTTGATGTGACCTTTGATGAAGCGGTAGCTAACGTCACTGCTGATGACTTTGAGATTTCAGGTGATGTAACCGGCACTATTTCAGCCGTATCGGGTTCGGGTTCTTCTTATACCGTGACTGTGGCCTCTATTATGGGTGATGGTGCGCTGGGATTAAGCTTCAAGTCTGGTCAGAATATAACCGATGCCGCTGGCAATGCTTTGGCAGGGACAGAGCCGACAACGGACGAATCTTATACTATCGACAATACCTTGCCGACTGTAACGTCTATCAGTCGTGGCATGGTGAATCAGGTTGAAGCAAATACCGCCACCGATGTCGTTTTCACTGTTGTTATGAGTGAGACCGTTACTGGAATTGAAACCAGTGATTTTGCCGTCACGGGCAATGCTACTAATACGGGCGTCAGTAGCGTTTCCAGCAGCGATGGTAAAGTTTTCAAAGTAACGGTGGCAGGTGTCAATGGCACTATTGGTCAGACCCTTGGCTTGAGTTTTACGGGTTCTGCTGATGATGCGCTTAGTCAGGCGTCCACGGCCCAATTTACCTCTGGTGACAGCTACACCATTGCGGGCACCTTACTTAATGAAGGCGCGTTGAGCCAAGCGCAGCTAGATGCTCTTGTTGATTTAAACCGCGAAGGTACCTTGCTGGAACAATCGGTTGATGGCGCGAAAGAAGTCGTCATTGTTGATTCGCGTGTTCCGGGTTTAGTTGACTTGACCAAAGAATCCAACCCGAATGCGGATGTCTGGTTGCTCGATGGCTCTCGCTCAGCGACTGAACAGATTACCGAGATCTTAGCCAACTACAACGATCTAGATGCCTTGCATATTCTGTCACACGGTGGCGTAGGGGAAGTCTACCTCGGCGCAGAAACCATCAGTGGATCTTCTATTACTGAAAACAGTGATGTGTATGCAGCATGGGGTAATGCTCTAAGTGACAACGGCGATATCTTGCTTTATGGCTGTAACGTCGCCCAAGGCGATATGGGTGTTGACTTCATTAACCAACTTGCCCAAGTCACCGGCGCGGATATTGCTGCATCCGATGATTTAACTGGCTCGGCTGTGCTGGGCGGTGATTGGGTGTTGGAGATGAAACAAGGAAATGTTGATAACGACACACTAGATTTCGGCGATGATTTTGAAAGCGCGTTAACGACACCAACATTTACAGTTCAACCTGCCGCGACTGATATTGAAGCAGGACAAGTAACTTTAACAGCGACACACAATCAACTTGGTGGGATCGGGTATGTAATACTTGCTGATGGTGCGACTGCTCCTACAAATGTGCAAGTAGCGGCTGGTAAGGATGGTGATGGTAATGACGCACTTTTTAGTGGTTTTAATAGTGGATATATTTCTGCTGGTACCGAAATTTCTGTGACTATTGGTGGGCTAAATTCTGGTACAAACTATGACGTTTATATTACTGGTTTTGACAAAACTGATCCAATAGATGGCTCAAATGACACTGCTCCGGTCCTTGTGGAATTCACAACAACTGCCGCCGCCGATGTACCCGATGGCGATCAAACATTTGAAGGTGCGATAGTCAACGATGGTGTAGCAGTCTCTGAAGACGGTTATTTTACCACTACGGCTGTAGATGGCTCTGGTAATGATAAGAAACTTAAAGCAGATCAATACGGCGCGTTTATCTCAGATAACTCAACATCAACTTCATCATATACATCTTATATTTCCGTTAAGGCAAACAGTGGCACGTTCGAGTTATCAAATGTTGAATTAGGTGAGTATGCGAACCCTATCGCTACAGACACCAGCAACTTTGAGAATATTCAAGTATTAGGTTATCTCAACGATGTATTGGTTACTCAAACAACGGCATTTACTCCAACCTCTAATACTTACACCACGGATTATAATAATCCTGATTTCAGTCCTTTTAATGGCGTAACTATTGATGAATACAGAGTATCGTATGATGTAACCGTAGGGGATAGACCAGATGTATTTAGCATATTCGGTTTCTCTGTTGTAAATGCTACTGATACGGCTGCTCCTGCAAACAACGCCCCCACTATTTCCGGTGCGCCATCAGACATTACCGTGACCGAAGACACGGCATCCAATGTGGATTTATCCGCAGTGACGTTTGCCGATGCGGATGGAGATAATTTAACTGTAACACTTACCGCTTCAGCAGGTACATTTGCTGCGCCTGCTGATGGTGCTGGTAGTGGTGTGACGGAAACCTTAGTAAACAGTACCACTATTACATTGGTTGGATCGGCTACGGATATTAATACCTATCTGGATACGGCTTCGAATATTCGATATACTGGTGCGGCGAATGCTACAGGTACCGGTGCGGCTACATTAACCATCGGTGCCGGCGATGGCACGGTGAATCTAGCATCTAACCCAACGGTGAACATTAATATTACCAATGTGAATGATGCGCCTTCGGTTGCTAATGCACCTTCAACCATTTCAGTAACGGAAGACACGGCTTCTAACCTAGACCTTTCTAGTGTGGTCTTTGCGGATGTAGATAATGATAACCTGACGGTGACTCTGTCGATCGACAAGGGGAGCTTCTCATCACCAGCTGATGGCAGCGGTTTTGGAAGTGGTGTCACCGAAACCTTGGTTGATAGCAAAACTATTACGTTGTCTGGTTCTGCTACAGATATCAATACTTACTTGGACACTGCTTCAAACATTCAATATACTGGTGCAAATAATGTCAGCGGTAATGGTGCTGCAACCCTAACTATCAGTGCTAACGATGCCAATTCAGCCTCCTTAGCTTCTAACTCAACGGTTAGTATCAATATTACCGAGGTTAATGATGCGCCAACTATTTCAGGCGCTTCTGCAAATCAAGCCGTTAATGACTCTGCCACTCTGACGCCATTTAGTAATGTGGTCTTGGCTGATGTGGATAGTGCTAATGTATCGATGACGGTGGCGTTGGATACGGCGGCAAAAGGGGCTTTTACTGCCGCTTCGTTAATCGCTTCTGGTTTTACCGATGTCGGTAGTGGTTCTTATACCCTAACGTCGATGACTTTGGCCTCGGCTCAGGCGGCGTTGCGTGCCTTGGTGTTTGATCCGGCAGATAATCGTGTCGCAGTAGGCTTAACCGAGTCTACCACGTTCACTATTACGGTAAACGATGGCACCACAAACGGCATAGATAGTACTACTACGGTAGTGAGTACCTCTATTAACGATGCGCCAACCGATATTGTATTGAGTGATACGACATACGGCCATTCTGAAGGTGCCACTAATGTAGTGGTAGGTAGTTTCTCTGCGACGGATGCGGATACCGGTGAAAGTTTCACTTACGCTTTGGTGTCGGGTTCAGGCGATACGGATAACGCTAAGTTTAATATTAATGGTGCGGATTTGCGTGTCACTGATCGTGCGAGTGTGCCAGCAGGAACCTATAGCATCCGAGTACAGGTCAGCGACGGTGATGCGACCTATGAAAAAGCCTTCTCCATTACTGTTTCAGACGATCAAGCACCAAGTATTTCAACTATTGTTCCTAGCGATAATGCGACAGGTGTTTCTGTAGCGGATTCTATTCAAATTGCTTTTGATGAAAATGTGCAATTGGGCAGCGCTGGCACGATCACTCTTTATGACATAACTGGCTCGGGTGCAAATAGTATTACCATTGATGTGAATAATCACAATGGGCAACTTTCGATTGTGGGTAATAAATTGACCATCAACCCAACGAATAATCTGCTGGCGACCAACCAGTACGCCATTCAAATAACGGCGGGGGCGTTAACAGACAGTTCAAATAATGCGCTGGCTGCAGTAAGCGGTACAACGCTCTATAACTTCACCACGGGTACGGTAGACACTACAGCGCCAACGGTTGCGATTGTAGATATTGCCGATCCTACTCAACCCAATGCGGGTACGGTTACTATTAACTTCAGTGAGCAAGTGACTAATGTTGATATTAGCGACTTTACACTGACTAAAGATGGCTCTCCTGTATCGCTTTCAGGCATAACGGTAGAGGGCTCAGGTAGTGCCTATACGCTGAATCTTTCGAGCGTGACGACGGCGGAAGGTATTTATGTATTGACGCTAAATACCTCTGATATCACAGATACTTCGGGTAATGCCTTGTCCGCTGGTGACAGCGAAACCTTTATTATTGATACCACTGCACCAGCGGGTGTGGCGATTGTTCGCACGGGCGCCGAAAATCAAAACGGCAGTGCGGCCACCTTTACTGCGGTATTCAGTGAAGCCGTGAGTGGAGTGGATGCCGCTGATTTTGTATTGACTGGCACCGCCGCTGGTGGCTCTATCACGAGTGTGACGCAAGTCTCTGATTCGGTTTATACCATTACAGTGAATGGCGTTAGTAGTGATGGTACTTTGGGGGTGAATTTAAAAGATTCTGGAACAGGGATCACTGATACGGCGGGTAATGCGATAAGTGCCGGTGTGACTGGGCAACAAATCACTATAGATAATACAGGTCCAAGTGTTGTTGCGATTAACCGAGATGGTGCTGTGTTAACCACCGCAGACAGTGCAACCTATACAGTAACCTTTAACGAGGCCGTAACCGGTGTCGATGTTAGCGACTTTAGCTTGTCTGGTGGTGCAACGGGTACTGTTGCTTCAATAACAGGCTCAGGTCGTACTTATCAGGTCACCGTGAATAACATCAGTGGTGATGGTAGCCTTCGTCTTGACCTTAACGCTTCTGGTACGGGCATTGCTGATACAGTGAGTAACGCCATCGGGGCTGGATTTACTTCTGGTGATACATTAACGATTGATAATGCCGCCCCTGTTGTGACGGCCTCTCAAGCTTTTAATCTTGATGAAGGCATGGTGGCTAATACCGTTATCGGCCAAGTTAAAGCCACAGATACGAACGGAGTAAGTCAGTTCTCGATTCAATCGGGTAACGACAATGGCTACTTTGCGATTGACAATAATGGTGTCGTGACGCTTACCAGCGTGGGTGCTGCAGCGATTGATTATGAAACTGCGACCTCTTATACACTGAATATCGTGGCAACTGATGCAGTAGGGCAAGCTTCTAGCGCAGCGGCAGTCACTATCTCTATTAATGATATCAACGACAATTCGCCTGTGTTTAGCTCTGCGGAAACAGCGACTTTGGCTGAAAATACGGCGGCGACAACGGTTGTATACGATACAAATGCCACCGATGCCGATAGCACTTCTGCCCATAACAGCGTGACTTACAGCTTAAAAGCGACGGGTGATCACAGCGCCTTCACTATTGATTCAACGACTGGCGAAGTGAAGCTGAAAGCAGCGGCGGACTACGAAACTAAGTCGTCCTATAACTTTACCGTGATTGCGTCGGATGGTATGCGCAGCACTGAACAAGACGTTACTCTGTCAATTACCGATGTGAATGAGGCGCCTATTGCTAATAATGATACAGATACGACTACTGAAGCGGGTGGTGTGGACAACGGTACGGCAGGCACTAACGCAAGTGGTAATGTACTGACCAATGATACCGATGTGGATTCAGGCGATACGAAAACTGTAACGGCTATTGAGTTTGGCGCAACCAATGGGGCGCTTGGTCAGGCTGTATCAGGTGATTACGGTCAGTTAACGTTGAATACGGATGGTAGTTATACCTATGTAGTGGATAACACGAATGCTACGGTGCAAGCACTTCAAGCAGGGGTGATTTTAACTGAAACCTTTACGTATGCGTTGTCAGATGCTGTTGGTTTAACAGATACGGCCACTTTAGTGATTACCATCAATGGTGCCAATGACAATCCAACGATTGTTGTTTCGGATGCTGATAGTATTACGGAATTAAGTGATTCTTCTACTCAGAATTTGAGTGATAGTGGCACGGTTAACTTTACCGATGTGGATGCAGCCGATGTTATTGATGTAACCTTTGCCAGTAATAGCAATATTAGTTGGTCGGCAGGTAGTATCGATTCTGACTTAGCGTCTAAGTTAGTTGCAGGCTTTACCCTTGGAGCTACCGGTCAAGCGGCACCAGGTAGTGTAAATTGGACGTACAGTGTTACCGATGCTGATTTAAATTTCCTTGGTAAAGATGAAACAATCACTTTCAGCTACACAGTGACAGTAACGGATATCCAGAATGCGACAGCGACTGATACGGTAAGCTTTACTATTACCGGTACGAATGATGCGCCTGCGATTCAAGTGGTGGACGTTACCGCCGCCATCACCGAAGGCACAACGCTGACGGACAACGGCAGCGTGACCTTTACTGATGTGGATCTAACCGACCGCCCAGTGGCAACCGAAGC
>TARA_R110001606_G_scaffold38287_71_pt1 | contig 15530 bp, 14 predicted proteins | sample TARA_R110001606 | Tara Oceans TARA_R110001606 (sample SAMEA4398315) | marine metagenome | biome: Polar Biome; feature: [SRF] surface water layer (ENVO:00010504); material: water (ENVO:00002006), including particulate matter (ENVO:01000060) such as... | depth 5 m | reverse complement strand
CGAGACCGGCTCGATCACCGGGCTGATCGGGCCGAACGGCGCGGGCAAGTCGACGCTGTTCAACGTGATCGCGGGCGTGCTGCCCCCGACATCGGGCCGCGTCTTCATGGACGGCGAGGACATCAGCGGCCTGCCGCCGCACGAGCTGTTTCACAAGGGCCTGCTGCGCACCTTCCAACTGGCGCATGAGTTCAGCTCGATGACTGTGCGCGAGAACCTGATGATGGTCCCCGGCGCGCAATCCGGAGAGACGATCTGGAAGACCTGGTTCCAGCGCGGCCGGATCGAGCGCGAGGAGGCCGAACTGAAGCGCAAGGCGGATGAGGTCCTGGACTTCCTGACCATCCGCCACCTGACCCATGAGAAGGCCGGCAACCTGTCCGGCGGCCAGAAGAAGCTGCTGGAGCTGGGCCGCACGATGATGGTCGACGCCAAGATCGTCTTCCTGGACGAGGTCGGCGCGGGCGTGAACCGCACCCTGCTGATGACCATCGCCGACGCGATCATCCGTCTGAACAAGGAACGCGGCTATACCTTCTGCGTGATCGAGCATGACATGGATTTCATCGGCAAGCTGTGCGACCCGGTGATCGTGATGGCCGAGGGCAAGGTTCTGGCCAAGGGCAGCGCCCAGGACATCATGAAGAACGAGGCGGTGATCGAGGCCTATCTGGGCACCGGCCTGAAGAACAAGGACATGGTGGGCGCATGAGCGACGCAGGCTTTGGCAATCGGGGCAACCGCGACGCCTCGGTGGTGAACATCAAGGGGATGGGCCAGATCGACGGCACACGGCGGTCCGGACCGGTGGGCGCCGGTCGCACGGGCGATCCCTTCCTGATCGGCGAGGCGATGACCGGCGGGTACGGCAAGGGCGCCGACATCCTGCACGACTGCACCATCGCGGTCGAACAGGGCCAGATCGCGGTGATCGTCGGCCCCAACGGCGCGGGCAAATCCACGGCCATGAAGGCCATATTCGGCATGTTGAACCTGCGCCAGGGATCGGTGCGGTTGAACGGCCAGGACATCACCGCGCTGAACCCCCAGGACCGGGTCAAGGCGGGCATGGGGTTCGTCCCGCAGGTCAACAACATCTTCCCGTCCATGACGGTCGAGGAGAACCTGGAGATGGGCGCCTATATCCGCCGCGACGACATCCGCGCGACGATGGAGCAGGTCTATGACCTGTTCCCCGCCGTCGCCGCCAAGCGCCGCCAGGCCGCGGGAGAGCTGTCGGGCGGGCAACGCCAGCAGGTCGCCGTCGGTCGCGCGCTGATGACCCGACCCAAGGTGCTGATGCTGGACGAACCCACCGCGGGCGTCAGCCCCATCGTCATGGACGAGCTGTTCGACCGCATCATCGCCATCGCGCGGGGCGGTCTGCCTGTCCTGATGGTCGAACAGAACGCACGCCAGGCGATGATGATCGCCGACAAGGCCTATGTGCTGGTGCAGGGCGCGAACGCCCATACCGGCACCGGGGCCGACCTGATGCAGAACGACGAGGTGCGTCGCACCTTCCTGGGGGGCTGAGCCGTGGATATCCTGAACGCCCTCGTGGTCTTTCTGAACTTCGTCTTCATCCCGGCCGCCGCCTATGGCGCACAGCTGGCGCTTGGCGCCCTGGGCGTCACGCTGATCTATGGCATCCTGCGGTTTTCGAACTTCGCGCATGGCGACACCATGGCCTTCGGCACGGGCATCGTGATCCTGCTGACCTGGGGGCTGCAATCCCTGGGCATCAGCGCGGGCCCGCTGCCCACAGCGCTGATCGCCCTGCCCCTTGGCATCGCGCTGACGGCGCTGCTGGTGCTGGGCACCGACCGCGCCGTCTATAAATTCTATCGCCGGCAGAAGGCCGCGCCGATCATCCTGGTGATGGCATCGGTCGGCGTGATGTTCGTGATGAACGGCCTGACCCGCATCCTGATCGGCGTGGACGAGATCCGCTTTGACGACGGCGCGCGCTTCCTGATCGCGGTCCGCGATTTCCGCGAGATGACCGGGCTGGAGGAAGGCCTGGCGCTGCGCTCGACCCAAGCACTGACCGTAGGGGTGGCGCTGATCGTGATGATCGCGCTGTTCTGGTTCCTGAACCGCACGAAGTCGGGCAAGGCCATGCGCGCCTATTCCGACAACGAGGATCTTGCCCTGCTGTCGGGAATCGACCCGGAACGCGTCGTGCGCCTGACCTGGATCATCGCGGCCGCGCTGGCCACCATCGCGGGCACGCTTTACGGGTTGGACAAGTCGTTCAAGGCCTTCAACTATTTCCAGATCCTGCTGCCGATCTTCGCCGCGGCGATCGTCGGGGGCCTGGGCAATCCGCTTGGCGCCATCGCGGGCGGGTTCCTGGTCGCGTTCTCCGAGGTCGCGGTGACCTATCCGTGGGTCAAGGTCGTGGGCTATCTGGCGCCTTGGTACGAACCCGGCGGGCTGATGCAGCTTCTGGGCACGGAATACAAATTCGCGGTCAGCTTCGTGATCCTGATCGTCGTCCTGCTGTTCAGGCCCACCGGCCTGTTCCGCGGCAAATCGGTCTGAGGGGGAGAGATCATGGCAACCAACCGTCAAGCCGCGACATCCGCCAGCCCCTGGCGCGCGCCGATCCTGTTCGGGGTGCTGGCCATCCTGTTCGTGCTGGAGGGCACGGTCCGGAACAGCATGTTCTCGGGCAGCTGGAACACCTCGCTGGCGATCCTGAACATGGGGCTGCTGTCCGCGATCACCGCCCTGGGCGTCAACATGCAATGGGGCTATGCGGGCCTGTTCAACGTGGGCGTGGTGGGCTTTCTGGCGATGGGCGCGCTGGCCCCCGTCCTGGTGTCGCTGCCCCCGGTCGAAGGAGCATGGGCCGCGGGTGGCACGCGGCTGATGCTGGCGCTGGCCGTGGGCGTAGGGACGCTGGCCATGGCCAAGCTGGCCTGGACGCGCACCCGCAGCGGCATCCTGACCGCGGTCGTGCTGATCGGCGGCTTTGTCGCCTATCGCTGGCTGTTCGATCCCGCTGTCATCGCGATCGAGGCGAACAACCCGGCCCGCAACGGCAATATCGGCGGCCTCGGCCTGCCGGTGCTGCTGTCCTGGGTGGTGGGCGGCCTGTTCGCGGCCGCTGCGGCCTGGGCCATCGGCAAGGTCGCCCTTGGCCTGCGGTCCGATTACCTGGCCATCGCCACGCTTGGCATCGGCGAGATCATCGTGGCCGTGATGAAGAACGAGGACTGGCTGGCCCGTGGGGTCAAGAACATCACCTCGATCCCGCGCCCCGTCGCGCAGGAGGTGGCCCTGCAGCGCAACCCGGATTTCGTCGACTTTGCCGCCAGCTGGGGCTTCCCCGCGGCCGAGGCGTCGGGCATCTGGGTCAAGCTGTCCTACATGTCGCTGTTCCTGGTCGTGCTGCTGGTCATCATCCTGCTGGCCGAACTGGCGCTGAAATCGCCCTGGGGCCGCATGATGCGCGCCATCCGCGACAACGAGACCGCGGCCGAGGCGATGGGCAAGGACGTGACCAGCCGCCACCTGCAGGTGTTCATCCTGGGGTCGGCGGTCATCGGGGTCGCGGGGGCGATGATGGTGACGCTGGACGGGCTCTTGGCGCCGACAAGCTACAACCCGCTGCGCTATACCTTCCTGATCTGGGTGATGGTGATCGTCGGCGGGTCCGGCAACAACTGGGGTGCGGTGCTGGGGGCCGTCACCATCTGGTTCCTGTGGATCAAGGCCGAGGTCTGGGGCCCTGCCCTGATCGCCATGCTGACCGGGCCGATGGCCGACGGGCCGGTCAAGGCGCACCTGCTGGACAGCGCGCCGCACATGCGCTTCATCGCGATGGGGGCGGTGCTGCTGCTGGTGCTGCGCTTTGCGCCACGGGGCCTGCTGCCCGAAAAATAAGGCGACGTGGGAAAGGGGCGCGGATCACACCGCGCCCCTTGTCCGTTCAGCGGCAGTTGTTGCCCAGGACCGTGCTGTGCCACAGCCGCCCGTCCGCGCCGCGCGCGACCCCGCTGCCGATCTGATAGCTAAGCTGTCCCAGGACCTGTTCCCGCTGCGGGCCGGGGACAAGCCACGCGTTGACCGTTCCTTCGGGCGTGCCGCCGGCGCCGACCAACTGGACCACGCCGCAGGTCGGATAGCCCACGGACCGTGCACGGTCGACGACGTTCGACCCGTTCGACCCGGCCACGTCCGCGCGGCCCATCCGCGCCATGTCGCAGGCATGGGCCAGCGCGATGCGGTCCAGTTCCGCACTGCCGGCCAGCGCGTTCTTGCCCTCGGCCGCGCGGGCGGCGTTGACGGCGGCAGACAGGCGCAGCCCTGCGTCGACCTCTCCGCGGCATTCTGTGGCCAGCGCCTGATCGGCGGGGGCCTGCGGGGCCGTCAGGCCGGGAATCGGCATCTGGCAGGCAGACAGGGCCAGAACGCAGGTGGCGGCAAGGGACAAGCGCTTCATCGGGACATACCTTTTGCACGGATCGGGGTGATTGACCCCGAACGCGCGCGGGTTTCGTCGGTTCCCGCCCGCCCCGGCGCCGAAATGCTTGCAAGGTGCTGAAACCGCGCTTAAAGCGCACCCATGACCCAGCACCAGCGCCTTCTGATCATCGACTTCGGCAGCCAGGTGACGCAGCTGATCGCGCGTCGCCTGCGTGAACTGAACGTCTATTGCGAAATCCACCCGTTCAACACGGTGACCGACGACACGCTGCGCCAGATGGCGCCGCAGGCGATCATCCTGTCGGGCGGCCCTGCCAGCGTCACGACCGACGGCAGCCCGCGCGCGCCCCAGGCCGTGTTCGACATGGGCGTGCCCGTCTTTGGCATCTGCTATGGCCAGCAGGTCATGATGGAGCAGCTAGGCGGCCGGGTCGAGGCCGGGCACCACGCCGAATACGGCCGCGCCTTCATCGCGCCCGCGCCGGGCCACAAGTCCGACGGCATCTTTGCCGGCCTGTTCGACACGGGCCGCGAAGAGGTCTGGATGAGCCATGGCGACCGTGTCACCAGCCTTGCGCCGGGCTTCGAGGTCATCGGCACCTCGCCCAACGCACCCATGGCGATGATCGCGGACGAGGCGCGGCGTTTCTACGCCGTGCAGTTCCACCCCGAGGTGCATCACACGCCGAACGGCCGCACCATGCTGGAGAACTTCATCCGCCTGGCGGGCTTCACCGGCGACTGGACCATGGCCAGCTACAAGGACGAGGCGATCCGCAAGATCCGCGAGACCGTGGGCGACCGCAAGGTCATCTGCGGCCTGTCGGGCGGCGTGGATTCGTCGGTGGCGGCAGTCCTGATCCACGAGGCGATCGGCGACCAGCTGACCTGCGTCTTCGTCGATCACGGGTTGCTGCGGCTGAACGAAGGCGAGGACGTCGTCAAGATGTTCCGCGACAACTACAACATTCCGCTGATCCATGCGAACGAGGCCGACCTGTTCCTGGGATCGCTGGAGGGCGTCAGCGACCCAGAGGTCAAGCGCAAGACCATCGGCCGGCTGTTCATCGACGTGTTCCAGAAATACGCCAGCCAGATCGAGGGCGCCGATTTCCTGGCGCAGGGGACGCTATACCCGGACGTGATCGAAAGCGTCAGCTTCAGCGGCGGCCCGTCGGTCACGATCAAGTCGCACCACAACGTCGGCGGCCTGCCCGAAAAGATGGGCCTGAAGCTGGTGGAACCCCTGCGCGAACTGTTCAAGGACGAAGTCCGCGAACTGGGCCGTGAACTGGGCCTGCCCGAGAGCTTCATCGGCCGCCACCCCTTCCCCGGGCCTGGTCTGGCCATCCGCTGCCCCGGAGAGATCACCCGCGAAAAGCTGGAGATCCTACGCAAGGCCGACGCGGTCTTCATCGACCAGATCCGCAAGCACGGTCTGTACGACGAGATCTGGCAGGCCTTCGTGGCGATCCTGCCCGTGCGCACGGTGGGCGTCATGGGCGACGGGCGGACCTATGATTTCGCCTGCGCGCTGCGGGCCGTGACCTCGGTCGACGGGATGACGGCGGACTATTATCCCTTCACCCACGATTTCCTGGGCGAGACCGCGACACGGATCATCAACGAGGTCAAGGGCATCAACCGTTGCACCTATGACATCACGTCCAAGCCGCCAGGCACGATCGAATGGGAATGACGCGGCACCGCGTCGCATGACATGTCGGGAACGCGCAGGGCAACCTGCGCGTCCTTGTCATTCTGGGGGTGTGGAATGCGTCTGATCCTGGTGCTGGGCGACCAGCTGTCGCCTGACCTGTCAGCGTTGCGCGAAGCGCGCCCCGACGATCTGATCGTGATGGCCGAGGTGATGTCCGAGGCCAGCTATGTCCCCCACCACCCGCAGAAGATCGCCTTCCTGTTCGCCGCGATGCGCAAGTTCGCGGACCGTCTGCGCGAGGCCGGCCACCGCGTCGCCTATGCGACGCTGGACGATCCGGACAACACCCAGTCCATTCCCGGAGAGCTGCTGCGCCATGCCGCGGCGCATGGCGCCGAGCGCGTGATCGCCACGCGGTCCGGGGAATGGCGCCTGATCGCCGCGCTGGACGACCTGCCCGTGCCCGTCACGCAGCTGCCCGACGACCGCTTCGTCTGCAGCCAGCCCGAATTCGAAGCCTGGGCCGACGGCCGCAAGGAATTGCGGATGGAGTGGTTCTATCGCGAGATGCGCCGCAAGACCGGGCTGCTGATGGAGGGCGACCAACCGATGGGCGGCAAGTGGAACTTCGACCACGACAACCGCAAGCCCGCCCAGGCCGACCTGCTGCGCATCCCCCCGCCCCGGTTCGAACCGGACGCGGTGACCGCCCAGGTTCTGGACCTGGTCGAGGCACGGTTTTCCGACAATTTCGGCCGTCTGCGGCCCTTTGGCTATGCCACCGACCGGGCCGGCGCGCTGCAGGTCCTGGCGCATTTCATCGACCATGCGCTGGACGAGTTCGGCCCCTATCAGGACGCGATGCTGCAGGACGATCCGTTCCTGCATCATTCGATCCTGTCGCCCTATATCAACGCGGGCCTGCTATCCTCGATGGAGGTGTGTCAGGCCGCCGCTGACGCCCATGCCGCGGGAAAGGTGCGCCTGAATTCTGCGGAAGGATTCATCCGCCAGATCATCGGCTGGCGCGAATACATGCGCGGCATCTATTTCCTGGAAGGCCCTGACTATACCGCGCGCAACGTGCTGGGGCATGACCGCGACCTGCCACCGGTCTACTGGGGTGCGCCCACGCGGATGAACTGCATGGCGCAGGCGGTGGGACAGACCCGCGATCACGCCTATGCGCATCATATCCAGCGGCTGATGGTGACGGGCAACTTCGCCCTGCTGGCGGGGATCGATCCGGCGCAGGTCCATGAATGGTATCTGGCCGTCTATGTCGATGCCTATGAATGGGTCGAGGCACCCAACGTCATCGGGATGAGCCAGTTCGCGGATGGCGGCGTGGTCGGGTCCAAGCCCTATGTCAGTTCGGGCAACTACATCGCCAAAATGTCGGATTATTGTGGCGGATGCGCCTACAAGGTGACGCAGAAGACCGGCCCCGGCGCCTGCCCGTTCAACGTGCTCTATTGGGATTTCATGGTGCGTCATCGCGACCGGTTCCAGTCGAACCCCCGCATCGGGCGCGCCTATGCGACCTGGGACCGGATGGACGCCGACAAGCGCCGCCAGATCCGCAGCGACGCGGCCGCGTTCCTGGACCGCCTGGATGCGGGCGATCCGGTCTGAGCCGCTTGACGCGGGGCTGCCGTGCCGCCACGCTGCCCGCTGATCAGCGAAAGGACCTGCCGATGGATTGCGCCTGCGGCCATGCCCATACCCCCGCCCTGGACCCCTCTGGCACGCCGGTGCCCCTGTCGCCTGCCCCCGTCGCCCTGCACGGACGCCTGATCTGTCACGACACGGCACAGATGCTGACCGCGCTGGACCTGCTGCAGGATCATGCCGATGCCAGCCGCGCCGAGCCGGGATGCCTGCGCTTTGACATCGCGCAATCCGACGACCCGATGGTCTGGACCCTGTCCGAGGTCTTTGCCGATGACGACGCGTTCGCGGCGCATCAGGCCCGCACGGCATCCAGCCCCTGGGGCCTGCGCAGCCGCGACATGGGCCGCGATTTTCATCGCCACGCCGCTCAAGTCATGATCCGGCCCGAGGTCCCGTCGGATCACGCAGCCCTGGACACCCTGCTGGTACGCGCATTCGATGGCCCGGCCGAGGCCCGCCTGCTGCGCGCGCTGCGGGCTGATGGCGATCTGTCCCACGCGCTGGTGGCCCATGTCGAAGGGGTGCCGGTCGGCCTTGTCGCCCTGTCACCCCTGCAGGCGGCGGAACCCGCATTCGCCTTGGCGCCGCTGGCTGTCCATCCGGCCATGCAGCGGCGCGGCATCGGTCGGGCGCTGATCGATGCCGCACTGCGCGCCGCGACGGGGCCGGTCGTGGTCCTGGGCGATCCCACGGTCTATGCCGGATCGGGTTTCGTCCCCGCGGATCTGGCATCCCCCTATGCGGGGCCTGGCCTGCAGATCCACGGCAGTCTGCCCCGGGGCAGCGCCGTGACCCATGCCGGGGCCTTTACGGCCCTGTGACGGCGCGCCCCTTGCGGCGCTGCCCGGCAGGGTCCACATCTGACGCCGAAGCATTCTGAAAGGACCCACCATGGCAGGCAACACCGTCTTCGATGCAACCGATCCGGCGCGCGCCAAGGGCGATTTCGGCACCCTGCCCGAATGGGATCTCAGCGACCTCTATACCGCCCCCGACAGCCCCGAACTGACCGCGGACATCGCGCGCATCGAGACGCAGGCGCAGGCCTTTGCCGCCGAATACCAGGGCAAGCTGGCCGACCTGACGCCCGCGCAGATGCTTCAGGCGGTCGAGGCGTTCGAGCAAATCAATATCCTGGCCGGGCGCGTCATGTCCTATATCGGGCTACGCTATTACCAGAACACCACCGACCCGGTGCGTGCCAAGCAGATGGGCGACCTGCAGGCGCGCATCACCGATCTGACGACGCCGATCATCTTCTTCTCGCTGGAGTTCAACCGCATCCCCGATGCGACCTACGAAGCCATGTTCACCGCCGCGGACGGCCCTGCCCGCTACAAGCCGGTCTTCGACCGGATGCGCGCGATGCGGCCCCACCAACTGTCGGACGAGCTGGAGCAGTTCCTGCACGACACTTCGGTCGTCGGCGCCGCCGCCTGGAACCGCCTCTTCGACGAGACGACCGCCGCCCTGACCTTTGACGTCGACGGAGAGACTCTGGGCCTGGAGGCCACACTGAACCTGCTGACCGACCACGACCGGGCACGCCGCGAGGCCGCCGCCCATGCGCTGGCCAGGGTCTTCACCGCGAATGTCGGGCTGTTCACGCGCATCCACAACACGCTGGCCAAGGAAATGGCGATCGAGGACAAGTGGCGCAAGATGCCCAGGCCGCAATACGGCCGTCACCTGTCGAACCATGTCGAACCCGAGGTGGTCGAGGCGCTGCGCAATGCCGTCACCGCCGCCTATCCCCGCCTGTCGCACCGCTATTACGCGCTGAAGGCGAAATGGCTGGGGCTGGACAAGCTTCAGGTCTGGGACCGGAACGCGCCGCTGCCGACCGATGCGCCCCGCGTGATCGACTGGCCCGAGGCGCGGTCGACGGTCCTGGACGCCTATGCCGGCTTCTCGCCGGAACTGGCCGAACTGGCCGAACCGTTCTTCGACAGGGGCTGGATCGACGCGGGCGTCAAGCCGGGCAAGGCGCCGGGCGCGTTCGCGCACCCGACCGTCTCGACCGCGCATCCTTATATTCTCCTGAACTATCTGGGCAAACCGCGCGACGTGATGACCTTGGCGCACGAACTGGGCCACGGCGTTCACCAACGTCTGGCCGCCCGTCAGGGGGAGCTGCTGTCCTCGACGCCGCTGACCCTGGCGGAAACCGCGTCTGTCTTCGGAGAGATGCTGACCTTTCGCGCGCTGCTGGCCAAGACCACCGACCCCGCGCAGAAGAAGGCCCTGCTGGCGGGCAAGGTCGAGGACATGATCAACACGGTCGTCCGTCAGATCGCGTTCTATGATTTTGAGTGCCGCCTGCACGCCGCCCGCGCCGAGGGAGAACTGACCCCCGACGACATCAACGCGCTGTGGATGGCCGTCCAGCATGAAAGCCTGGGCCCGGTCTTCGAATACATGCCGGGATACGAGACGTTCTGGACCTATGTCCCGCATTTCGTGCATTCGCCCTTCTACGTCTATGCCTACGCTTTCGGCGACGGGCTGGTGAACGCGCTCTATGCCACCTACGAGGACGGCCTGCCGGACTTTCAGGACAAGTATTTCGACCTGCTGAAGGCAGGCGGCTCCAAGCATCACCGCGAACTGCTGGCACCGTTCGGCCTGGATGCGTCCGACCCGGCCTTCTGGGACAAGGGCCTGTCCATGATCGAGAGCCTGATCGACCAGCTGGAGGCGCTGGAGGCGTGATCCCGTCTGGCGTCCCCGGTCCGTCGCGCTAGACTATGCGCAACGGATCGGAGGAGCCATGTGGAAACGGGTGCTGCTGGGGACAGGCGCGGTCCTGGCGATGGGCGTGGCGGGGTTTCTGACCTTCGCCCCGGCCTATGTCGAACGCGGGATGAACCCCGTCACCATGCCGGCAGAAGGCTGGCCGGTCACGGCAGAAGCGCAGGCCCTGCATGACCGGCTGGTGATCGGCGACTGGCATTCCGATGCGTTGTTGTGGGACCGCGACCTGCTGGACCGTGCGGATCGGGGGCATACCGACGTTCCGCGCCTGCTGGACGGGAACATGGCGGTGCAGGTCTTCACCACCGTCACGAAAAGCCCCCGTGGCCAGAACTATGACCACAACGCCACCGATACCGGCGACAACATCACGCCGCTGTTCATCGGACAGCTGCGCCCGCCGCGCAGCTGGTTCTCGCTGCGCGAACGGGCGCTGGTGCAGGCGCAGGCGTTGCAGGACGCCGCGGATCGCGCACCTGACCGGCTGCGGGTGATCCGCAGCCGCGCCGATCTGGCCGACCATCTTGCGCAACGGCAGGCAGGCGCGCAGGTGCTGGGCGCGGTGCTGGGATCGGAAGGCGGTCACCCTCTAGAGGGCGATCCGGGCAATCTGGACGTGCTCTATGACGCGGGCTTTCGCTTGATGGGGCTGACGCATTTCTTCGATAACGAACTGGGCGGCAGCCTGCACGGAGAGGGTGGCACCGGCGCGGGCCTGTCCGATTTCGGGCGTCAGGTGGCGGACGCGATGATCGCGCGCGGCATGATCATCGACGTGACCCATGCCAGCCCGCAGATGGTGCGCGACGTGCTGGCCATTCCGGGCGCGCGGCCGGTCCTGTCCCATACCGGCATCACCCGCCACTGCCCCAGCCCCCGAAACCTGCCCGACGATCTGGTCGCGGACATCGCGCAGGCGGGCGGGATCATCGGCGTCGGGTTCTGGTCGGACGTGGTCTGCGGATCGACGCCCGCCGACGTGGCCCAAGCCATCGCAGCCGCGATCGAGGTCGCCGGAGAGGACCACGTCTCGCTCGGCTCGGACTGGGACGGGTCGGTCGACACGCCGTTCGACGCCGCCCATCTTTCGGCACTGACCCAGGCCCTGCTTGACCAGGGCCTGTCAGAGGTGCAGATCGCCAAGGTCATGGGGGGCAACATGATGGCCTATCTGGCCGAAACCCTGCCCGAGAACTGAGAGGAACCGATGAAACGCACGACCTTGCTGCATGCCGAACTGTCCGGGCTGATCGCCGCCTTCGGCCATGGCGACATGCTGGTGATCGGCGATGCCGGGCTACCCGTGCCCGCCGGCGTCCGGGTCATCGACCTGGCCCTGACCCGCGGCATTCCGGGCGTCTTCGACGTGCTGGATGCGGTGCTGGCCGAACTGGTCGTCGAACGTTCGGCGATGGCGACCGAAGCCGCCCCCGACCTTCAGGCCGAATTCGCGCGACGTGACATCGGACCGGTCACCATGCAGTCGCATGACGACTTCAAGGTGGCGTCGCGCCACGCCCGCGCGATCGTGCGGACCGGGGAATGCACCCCCTATGCCAATGTGGCCCTTTACGCCGGCGTGGCGTTTTAGACGGAACCGATGCGCCGATATTGCGTTGCAAGCCCAGATGCTTATCCACAAGGAGACTGAGCGATGCAGAAGAAGATCCTGGGCCTGACCGCCGTTCTGGCCATGATGACGCTGGCCGCCTGCGAAACCGTGCAAGGTGCGGGCCGCGACATCTCGACCGCCGGCGCGGTCGTCCAGCAGGAAAGCGCCGAGGCTCAAGCCGGGATGTGATCCTGATCGATCGGCACGACATGACGGCCCCCCGCAGCCTGCTGCCGGGGGGCTTTCTCATGCGCATGGGACATTGGATACGGAACCCGATGCCGATCTGGTCCGTTTGAACGTATCCCTTAAAGAAACGATGAGGCCATCATGCGGATTATCCTGATGGCGCTGCTGGCGCTGCCCCTGCCCGCCCATGCTTTCACCGCCCGCAATGGCATGGAGGCCCGTCAGGTCGATGCGACCGATATCGCGGTCCCGTTCGAGGCGGGCCGGACCGACACGGATTACTGGTGCGCCGCCGGTGATCTTGCGCAGCAGGTGATGAACCAGCCGGTCGCGACGCGCATCTGGCGCGCCAGTCCCAAGCCGCGCGAGGCAGGTCAGGGCATCCTGTTCACGCTGGACCCGGCCCGCCAGGCGCAAGGCGCGGGCCTGTCCCAGTTCGGATCAGGGCCGCGCGATGGGGCACTGTCGGTCGGTCAGGCCGTAGCCAGCCATTGCCGCATCATCATTCCTTTCATTCGGGATTGATGATCAGTTGTCCATCTTCAGCGCTTGGATGAAGGCGGTCTGCGGAATCTCGACCTTGCCGAACTGGCGCATCTTCTTCTTGCCGGCCTTCTGCTTCTCCAGCAGCTTCTTTTTCCGCGTAGCGTCGCCGCCATAGCACTTGGCGGTCACGTCCTTGCGCATGGCCGACAGCGTCTCGCGCGCGATCACGCGGGCGCCGATGGCGGCCTGGATCGGGATCTTGAACATGTGCCGCGGGATCAGGTCCTTGAGCTTTTCGACCATCGCGCGGCCACGGCTTTCGGCACGGTCGCGATGAACCATGATCGACAGCGCGTCCACCGGCTCGTCGTTCACCAGGATCGACATCTTGACCAGGAAATCCTCGCGGTACTCGCTGATCTGATAGTCGAAGCTGGCATAGCCCTTGGTCACCGACTTCAGCCGGTCATAGAAGTCGAACACGACCTCGGCCAGCGGCAGGTCATAGACCACCATCGCCCGCGCGCCGGCATAGGTCAGGTCCAGCTGGATGCCGCGACGGTCTTGGCAAAGCTTCAGCACGTCGCCCAGATATTCATCCGGTACCATGATCGTGGCCTTGATGCGCGGCTCCTCGATATGGTCGACATGGGTCAGGTCCGGCATGTCGGCGGGGTTGTGCAGGTCGCGCACCTCGCCGTCGCGCATGTGCAGCTTGAAGACCACCGACGGCGCCGTGGTGATCAGGTCCAGGTCGTATTCGCGCTCAAGCCGGTCACGGATGACCTCAAGGTGCAGAAGCCCAAGAAACCCGCAGCGGAAACCGAACCCCAGGGCCGCCGACGTCTCCATCTCATAGCTGAAGCTGGCATCGTTCAGGGCCAGCTTCTCGATAGCGTCGCGCAGGGGTTCGAAATCGTTGGCGTCCACCGGGAACAGACCGCAGAACACCACCGGCTGCGCCGGCTTGAAGCCCGGCAACGCCGTGGCACAGGGCTTGCGTTCCTGGGTGATCGTGTCGCCCACGCGCGTGTCGCGGACCTGCTTGATCGAGCCGGTGAAGACACCGATCTCTCCCGGGCCCAGTTCTGCGATGTCGACCATCTGCGGCGTCAGGACGGCCAACTTGTCGATGCGGTGGCTGGCGCCGGTCTGCATCATCTTGATCTGGTCACCCTTGCGGATCACCCCGTCCATCACGCGGATCATCACGACAACGCCCAGGTAGGCGTCGTACCAGCTGTCCACCAGCATCGCCTTCAGCGGCGCGTCGCGGTCGCCCTTGGGCGCGGGCAGGCGCGTGACGATGGCCTCCAGGACGTCCGGGATGCCCAGACCTGTCTTGGCGCTGATCGGGATCGCGTCCTGCGCGTCGATGCCGATGACTTCCTCGATGTTCTCCTTGACGCGGTCGGGCTCGGCCGCGGGCAGGTCGATCTTGTTCAGGACCGGCACGATCTCGTGGCCTGCGTCGATCGCCTGATAGACGTTGGCCAGCGTCTGCGCCTCGACGCCCTGGCTGGCGTCGACGACCAGCAGCGACCCCTCGACCGCGCGCATCGACCGGCTGACCTCATAGGCAAAGTCCACGTGGCCCGGCGTGTCGATCAGGTTCAGGACATAGGTCCGGCCGTCCTTGGCCGGATAGCTGATCCGCACCGTGTTGGCCTTGATGGTGATCCCGCGCTCGCGCTCGATATCCATGCTGTCCAGCATCTGGGCCTTCATGTCGCGATCCGCGACAGTGCCCGTGGACTGGATCAGCCGGTCGGCCAAGGTGGATTTCCCGTGGTCGATATGCGCCACGATCGAAAAATTGCGGATGAGGTCAAGGTCGGTCATGGGCGGGCTATACAGCCCCGCAAAGGCCGCGAAAAGAGGGTTTCGCGGCCCAGCGTTATTTGGTGTCAGGGCGCGGTCGGAAGGTCCGCGGCCTTCAGCATCAGGCGCGCGACCTCGGCCGACGAGGCAGGGTTCTGGCCGGTGACCAGGTTGCCATCGGCGATGGCAAAGGGCTGCCAGTCCGGGCCCTTCTGATGATGGCCGCCCTGGGCCTTCAGCTGGTCCTCCAGCATGAACGGGACGACATCGGACAGGCCGACCGCGTCCTCCTCGCTGTTGGTGAACCCCGCCACGCGACGGCCATGGACCAGCGGATCACCCGAGGCAAGACGCGCCGACAGCAGGCCGGCCGGCCCGTGGCAGACCGCGCCGACGACCGCACCCTTGTCGAACGCCCGGCCCAGCAGATCGCCCAGCGCCTTCGAATTGGGCAGGTCCCACATCGTGCCGTGACCGCCCGGAAGGAACACGATGTCGCAACCGGACACCTCGACGTCCTCGACCTTGGTGGTGTTTTCCAGCTTGTTCATGACCGCCTCGTCGGCCAGCAGGCGGCGGACCTCGTCGGTCATCGCGTCGCCCTCGGCCGAGGAAGGGTCCGCCGGGGGCTTGCCGCCCTTGATGCTGGCCAGCTCGATCTGCCAGCCCGCGTCCGACAGGATCCAATAGGGGGCGGCCAACTCCTCCCAATAGAAACCCGTGGGTTTGCCGGTGTCGCCAAGCGTGTCGTGCGAGGTCAGGATGAACAGGGCCTTGGGCATGGTAAACCTCCTTGAGGGATGCAAAAATTACCACGATGCCGGGATGGCGCCATGGCGTTCGGCACGTCAATGTTCCCCGACGCGTCCGGGTTCCCGGTCGCGATGTCGCACCGGC
>TARA_R110001606_G_scaffold7958_2_pt1 | contig 15534 bp, 13 predicted proteins | sample TARA_R110001606 | Tara Oceans TARA_R110001606 (sample SAMEA4398315) | marine metagenome | biome: Polar Biome; feature: [SRF] surface water layer (ENVO:00010504); material: water (ENVO:00002006), including particulate matter (ENVO:01000060) such as... | depth 5 m | reverse complement strand
AAGAAATTTGCAATCTTTTTGATAGTGTGGATGGTTGTGATTATCACGCTGTTTCTAGGTCTAACGATTGGTGCCTAGATAACACTACGGGACAAGAAAGACTAGCTCAATATTTTATCGATGAAGGATTTAATGTATTCATCAATAATTCTGCTATGTGGAAATTCCAACAGACTTTACTAGCAGAGACTATGTACAACGCCATTCAGAATGCAGGTGTTAGCGCACAATTCATTCATATTGGAAGTACAGCAGATACTGGAGTAAAAGGTCGGACGTGGCGTTATCCAACAGAGAAAAAAGCATTAAGAAATTATAACCGAGACTTATCATATATGGCGATAGGAGGTTCTAATATAAAGACAACATTATTATCACCTGGCAGTCTGACTACACCAAATGTGATGAAGAAACATCCTGATAGACAACTAATTGATGTAGAATATATCGCAGATGTTATTTTATGGTTGCTATGTCAGCCAAAATATGTTAATATAAACGAGATCAGTTTAGATCCAATTCAAGCTGGAACATACGCAAGAGAGAGGTAGATTACTTTTGCTTAAAATTAAAAACATTACTGTCCGTAACTTCATGAGTGTCGGCAATGTCACGCAAGCAGTAGACTTAGAACGTGATTCACTGTCACTTGTATTAGGTAGTAACCTAGACTTAGGTGGCGATGGGTCCCGTAATGGCACTGGTAAGACAACTCTTATCAATGCACTGTCATATGGCTTATATGGCAACGCGCTCACCAACATCAAAAAGAATAATCTAATCAACAAGACTAATGGCAAAGGTATGCTAGTCACTGTAGATTTCGAATACAATGGAACTGACTATCGCATCGAACGTGGTAGAAGTCCTAATGTTTTCAGATTAAAGCGTGACGGCATCGACATAAACGATGTAGAAGACGAAGCACAAGGCGAAATGAGACAAACGCAGGTTGAAGTTGATTCCATTATTGGTATCTCACATTCTATGTTTAAGCATATCGTGGCACTAAATACGTATACTGAACCGTTTTTAAGTATGCGGGCAGGTGACCAACGTGAAATCATCGAAGAACTATTGGGCATTACGGAACTATCTCGTAAGGCTGAATGTCTACGTGATGAAGTTAAATTGACTAAGGAACAGATCAAAGATGAAGAATATCGTCTAAAAGCAATCCAGGATGCAAATGAGCGCATCTTGAAATCTATTAAAGATATTGAACGTAGACAACGAGTCTGGACAGAGAAGCATACTACTGATCTATCAAGTTTAGAAAATGCACTGGATTCATTATCACATATTGATATTGAAGTTGAAGTTAAAAATCAAATTTTACTGGTTGAATACAATGAAAATCTTGCTAAAGTTAACGAAGCAAATAGATGGTTGTCTAGTATAGATACTGATGACAAAAAGCAAGAAAAAGTAATCAGTAAGCTTGAAAACGAGATTGCGTTACTAGTAGAACATAAGTGTTATGCTTGTGGACAAGATATGCATGATAGCAAGCAAGAAGAAATTCTTAATGCCAAGAATGATCAGAAGAAAGAAGCAGTGTTACAAATAACTGCAAATGATCTACAACGAGAAGAACACTCTACAATCATATCTGTAATTGGTGATTTAGGTACTGTACCTAAAGTATCATACAAATCATTACAGGATGCATATGAGCATCAAAACTCGGTTAACTTATTGTCTGAACAGATAGAAACAAAGAAAAAATCAGAGGACCCATATGCGGATCAGATTAATGAAATGCGTGATAGTTCATTAGAAGAGATAGATTATTCTACTATGAATACGCTAATATCTTTCCGTGAGCATCAGGACTTCTTAATGAAACTACTAACTAACAAAGACAGTTTTATTCGCAAGAAGATCATTGACCAAAACTTGAGTTTCTTGAATAACAGGTTAGAATCATATCTAGACAAATTGGGACTTCCACACGAAGTTCGTTTTCAGAGTGATTTAACAGTTGAGATTACAGAGTTAGGTCGCGATTTAGACTTTGATAACCTATCACGTGGTGAACGTAATAGACTTATCTTGGGCCTATCTTGGGCATTTCGTGACATATTCGAATCACTATACAGTACAATCAATGTATTATTCATTGATGAACTTATAGATAGTGGAATGGACACCAATGGTGTTGAAGCGTCACTTGCAGTACTAAAGAAGATGGTAAGAGAAAGTGGACGTTCATTGTTCCTAGTATCTCACCGTGACGAATTAGTAGGAAGAGTAAGTGATGTATTGAACGTAGTAAAGGAGAATGGGTTCACTACGTTCACACAAGAAGCAGAGATACTAGAACCCGGTATCGCAATTGAAACAGCAGTCATTTAGGAGAATACTATGACAAATCACGATCAAATTCTAGAACAAGTCGAAACATACGTCAAAGAGCATACCGCATTTGAAGAAAAAGGCGTAAAAGCAGCAGCAGCACGTGCGCGTAAAGCACTTGGTGAAATTGGCAAACTAACAAAAATGCGGCGCGCAGAAATTCAAGAAAAGAAGAATGCGTTGTAATTAAAGGTTGACAATGTATCATTCTTATGATATATTAAGTATATAAGAAAGAAAGTTATTTACCATTCTCTCTAACTGATAATTACTTTCTTATTATTCCAACAGAGCATGTGGAAATAAAACCCGATACTTCTAGTGTCGGGTTTTTTCATTGACACCTAAGAAGATATGTGTTATGATAAATATATGACTACATAACATTAACAGTTAGGATCTTTAAAATGAGTATTACGAGACAAACTACAGCGAAGTCGGAAAAAGAAAGAGCCATAGCAGATAAAGCCATGGCAGATTTTCTTGCTAAAGGTGGCAAAGTACAAGTTATACCTGCAGGACTAGGCACAGATGCGGCTGATATGAAGTATAAATTTCGGAGACCTGCACCAAAAAATATGATCAAAGACGATAAGTAACTATCTGAATTAGTAAAAACTATTTCTATCAAATCCATTAACACAGGCATCTTTAATTTTGTCTGTGTTTTTGTTCCAGAATGAGTCCCATCCAGCAAATATCCATTTACCATGGTCTGCGGATTGATATATCGTATAGTTAGTGGTTGTGAACCCTGCTTGAAACATATACTCTGGATAACATACAAATTGCCCTTTGCGGGTAATCTTTATAAACATAATATTCACATCCCCATCTTCTGCTACATCCAAACACTGACTAATCCAATCTTCTAAGATCGGTATATGTTTGTTCATAAAGAAGTGATGAAATGTAAAGTCTGCGTAGTTCTTACACTCACAGTTAAAATGCTTCCATTCATCAGGCGGAATAATATCTCCTTTAAAAGAACGAACTTGGCCCTCACTAAGATGCTGGGCACGATGGTAATTAGAACCTCCGATATACGCTCCGGAATTTGGTACTCTTACAAAACTCCCATTATATTTCTCACTCAGAAACTTAGATACATCTCTTTCGTAACTACTTCCTTTTGTTTTACTTTTACTCGCCATATCTGTCCATTTCTATGTTATCATTACTATCTATTTACACAATATAATAATATATATTTTTTAGTATTCATTAAAAGGTCTAAAGACCTAATACTTTCATTAACTTCATTCGTTCCACTCATTCATTTAATTCAGTATTTCTTTTCTAATCCACATATATATTAATATATAATATAATTATGATATAATCTTATATATTCTGTCCTGTGAAGTAGACACAATTGCCCTGTTGCCAGGACAATTGAAAAAAAACTTAACACAGATATGAATCTGTCCTATGCTCGTAACTAATGTATGTGAACTAGCTGCCAGATACAGCGAGGTCGGTTGGCGATCCCCTCATCATTCACTATTGCGTCTTGCGACCCAACGGCACCCTTACAATATCTATACATTAAAAAACATTGTAGAGTCGATAGTACTAAGTAGTCTATCAGCAGTATGTGCTAAAAAGCACGGTAGAAACTGGTCAGCCCTGACCTTTAGAGTCATGGCTGTTGAATATTTTGAATACTCTTATTTGTGGTTAACGAGAAGATGGTAGGAATTCATCCCTACTAGTCTAACGGCAACAACATCTTTAAATGCTGGCAGATTCAATCCCGAGTTGGCTACCCAACTAACAGTTCCACTATGTTTGATATATTAGCATTTTATTAGTTATGGGGATAATGTACTAGGTTTATATTAGCTGTGTATTTAGATTTATATTAGATTTATATTAGTGTACGTACAGTATACATCAATTTTTACATAATTGCAAGATGTATTTTAAAATTATATTATTGGCATTCCTGCCTTCTTACTCATTTCAAAATTATCTTCTACGATGGAATTAATGTGTTCTAAGTGAGCGGGAGGCATATCGTACATTTGTTCTATTGTTACTCCGCCCCTCATGTACCAACATAATCTTAACATATTTTTATGAAACATGTCAAGCTCTTTTTCAAAATTATCTGATTTTTTTTGTATATCTTGCTGGGTTGCGGTCAAGAGCCAGCTTTTGAAAAATTTGCAGGGTTCATCTCCATCTGTACCTCGTCCTCTTGACCACATTCTGAACATACAAACTTCATTAATGTTGCTTCTTCTGGTTTATCCACTAATTTCCCAACTGCTTCATTGATTTCGTCTACTAATGTGGTTGGTATATTATGTAAAAACTCAGAAATTTGATCTTGGTCACTTACTTTCATATCTGGGATTTCAATATGACTTATTGCATTTGCTAACATGTCAACATTGAATTCTGCAATTTTCTTAAAACTATTGTAGAACTTCTTTGCCACTTCCATTTCTTCAGACTGGTCATCTACTGTAGATAGCCCCTGGATAATACGTTTTTGTTCTAAATCAATGAGTGTCATTCTAGTGATGTTATCCACTGTCGGCGGTCTGATATGAATCAATGCATCCTCGTATTGAATTGGTTCAATGAAATCAATATCTGGAAAACGATTTAACATATAGTTAACGTCAATTGAAAATTCACTGACTTCACTACATTTACTACATGTATGTTCGTGTGTTATATCTTTGTTGTAAGTTGCGTACTGTATTGCTAGGAATAATGCTTCTACATCTATATTACATAATTTTCTAGGATCAGAAATACTGGGAACACAACTTTTTATTATACTGATGATTGCCTCGCCATTGAGTAGTGATTCTGGATTCTTCAATGTTATTTCATCTATGGCAGACATAGAGCACACACCAATTTCATCTAATACAGTTGTTTCTAGTTCTGGATTAAATTTGCCGCCAGTTGGCAATTTTATGTAAATTTTAGGTTGCCTAAAATACTTGTTTAGTGGGTTCATGTTGTTTCCTTAACTAAAGATAAATACACTTATAATATATTTATTATAATAGTATTTAACTGATTAGTTATGTGCTAATATAACTAAAAAAGGTGAATTGATATGGCTGATAGTGTTTATATTGAAGGATTAGGATCAGGACTTCCAGTATGGAGCACTGAGACTACACAGCAACAACTATTAAAAGTTATGCAAACTGGCATGAATAAAAATACTCAAGCAAATACTCAGATGCTTGCGGTACTACAAAAAATTGTTAACGGAGATAAGTCTACTTCTTCTCAACTTTCAGCAGCAGTTTCTCAGTTAGCACAGGCAAATAGCGTTGCAACTAAGACACACAAAGAAGCTAAATCCACCGGTAAAACTGAACAACATCAACTTTCCTTTTTGACTAGAATGTTAACTGGTACAAATAAGTTAGTAGCTGCTACTGAACGCGGAAATAGAATACAAGAGCAAATCAAGAAATTAACTAGTAAAGGTGTGTCGCCAGACGCGGCAAGGATAGAAGCAGAGTTTGGTGAAGGTAAATCTGATATTGAGAAAATGAAAAAGATAGCAGAGGATGGCGCAGGGTTTGTTAAGAAGCTCCTTATTGCTGGCAAAGGCTTAAACGAGGCAGTCAAGCAAGGTGGCATGGATCGTTTCAATTTATCACAAGAAATGAGACAATCCGGTATGTTTGCTGGAATGGATACTTTCAGTGCTGGAATGACTAATATTGCAAAGACTATAACTGCTGCTAACTTCACATTCGGAGAAGCACAGCGATTTACGCAACAATTTTCACAGTCAGTGGGTATCCGAGGAGTAAAAGCCTCGATGGAATTTGCAAATAGTATGGCATCTAGTGGCGAAGGTATGGGTGATATGATGAACAATTTCGGAATGGAATTCAGAGAAGTCAGTGATATTGCTGGTACTTATCTTGATAGTGTACGTTCGTTAGGACAATTAGACAAAATTTCAAATGCCGATTTGCGTTCTGGAATGGACAGCTTCATGTCAACTGTTGTATCTACGTCTAACATAATGAAAATTAATCTACAAGATGCTGCGGAAATGATTAGGGATACTCTAAAACAGGATAAATTCGCTTCAATGCTATCTACACTAGATAAAACAACTGCGGATGCTGTAAAAAATATGGTCGGACAATTCGGTGGACAAGATTCACCGTTTGCTCAAGCCTTGGCTACACGTTTAGCAGCTGGAAGTGCAGGCGCTTTCGCACAGACTGCTGAATTTACGAATATTAATAGTGATGCATTGACTGCACAGTTCTTGCCGATGATAGAACAAATCGCCTCTGCTTCTAGTGGAGGACCAGAAGCAATGCAGGCAGCATTAGCCAGTATGGGACCATCATTAGAGGCAATGGTACAATTTGGTAAAACCAATAGTTCATTGATATTGTCAGATGTTGGAAATGCACAGGCATCACAAGCAGCCGCTATGGAGATGCTACAGACGTTAAAAAATGCAGACGCTGGCCGTATTGGAATCACATCAGAGGACCAAGCGATGAATCAAACGATTGAAGTTGCTAGGCAGAGAGATAAAGAGTTAGAAAATATCGGAAACATGACTTTGGCTGCAATTGATCTTACTAAATATACCAGTCAACTCAATGAATCTTCTTTACAACTTACTAAGGCAATGGGAGATGCGGGAGCGGCTTTTTCTGGTGTTGTTGGCAAAGCAGCAGAGACATCAATGGACATTGAATCGAAAATTATTGATAGTGTTGCCTTCGCAATTAATACTGCCACCGCTGCTAAAAAGCTAACAATGGCAGAGGGAGAGTTTGAGTCAATACGAGGCAATACTACTGCCATAGATAATCTAACAGCCGCAATTAATAGAACACAGGGTAAATTTAATAAAACTGCTGGCGTACAGCCGGAGTTTTCAAAACTTACTAGGAATAAGCAAAATCAGCAAATAAGTGATATGGGTGTAGAAGAGTTAGCATCTCTTGCAGAAGAGAACAAAGAATTTTCGAATTCTCTTTACGCCATCTTAAACGAACTCAAAAAAGATAGAAGGCGGGAGAATTTTACAGGTGCAGATGAGGAAGAACTGGCTCCTTTCAATTCATTAATAAGCAAGATAGACTCATTGATTAAGAATCTCAACAAAAATTAATAACGTTTGACACTAGTATAAAATTGTGTTATAATAAAATATACTTTATAGGAAGAAATAAAGATGGCAACTTGGAAAAAATACTTTAAAACATACGATGGACTCCCACAACGAGACTCATCAAGCACATCCGATCAGGGTAGCGAAGCATCGAACAAACGTTATAGTAGTTGGTTACCGGAAGTCTATCAAGGACAACCAAATCGAGTACAACGTTACGGTCAGTATGATCAAATGGATTTAGATTCAGAAGTCAATGCCGCACTTGATGTTATTGCTGAATTTTCCACGCTAAAAGATGAGCAAACTAATATACCATTTAGTCTTAACTTCAACCAAGACCCAACTGAATCCGAGAGTGATATCGTTACTCGTACACTGAAGCAGTGGTGCAATGTCAATGAAATGAACAAGCGTATCTTCCGTATCTTCCGAAACGCTATCAAATACGGTGACCAAATGTTTGTTCGTGATCCGGAGACATATAAATTGTTCTGGGTTGATCCTGCTAAAGTAGATAAAGTTATCGTCAATGAAGGAAAAGGCAAGAAAGTAGAAGCATACTACGTAAAAGATATGGATATTAATATCGAAAGTATGAGCGTTACGGCTGACCATAGAAGACTGACACAAACAGGAGTCGGCGCAATGGGTATGCCAAATCTTAATGCTAACACAGCACAAGGCCATAATGGAGCAGCTGGTGGCACAAGATTTGCAAATGATCAAAAGTCTACACCTGTTGATGCTGCACACGTTGTCCACATTTCATTAAGTGAAGGTGTTGACCACTTCTGGCCATTTGGTACATCTATTCTTGAGCCTATCTTCAAGGTTTATAAGCAAAAAGAACTATTAGAAGATGCTATTTTAATTTACCGTGTGCAACGTGCACCTGAACGTAGAGTATTCTATATTGATGTCGGTAACATGCCAACACACAAAGCAAGAGCGCACTTGGAGCGTATCAAGGGTGAGATTCACCAAAGACGTATTCCATCTAAGACCGGTGGTGGACAGAACATTACTGATAGTGCATATAATCCACTATCAATCATGGAAGATTATTTCTTTGCTCAGACATCAGAAGGTCGCGGTTCTAAAGTTGAAACACTTCCAGGCGGAGAGAACTTGGGACAGATTGATGACCTGAAATATTTTAATGATAAGCTGATGCGCGGTCTGCGTGTACCTACATCTTACTTGGGACAAGGAGCAGATAGTGGTTCATATAATGATGGTCGTGTCGGCACAGCAATGATTGAAGAATTTAGATTTACAAAATTTTGTGAGCGTATTCAATCACTTATCGTTGAAGAATTTGATCGTGAGTTCAAGATGTTTTTGAAGCATCGTGGCGTACAAGTTGAAAGTTCACTATTTGATCTTAAATTCAATGATCCGCAGAACTTTGGTAAGTTCCGTCAAGCTGAGGTAGATCAAGTTGCTATGAATGTGTTCTCTAGCATTGAAGGTGCAGACTATATTAGTAAGCGTTTTGCATTAGAACGTTTCTTAGGACTATCAAAAGATGAAATCCTAGAGAATGAACGTATGTGGCGCGAAGAGAATGATATGCGAGATAATGTCAGTGATGACGCTGCTGGCATGCAAGATATTGGATCTTCTCCATCAATGAGCGACGATGCTGGCGAATTTGATTTTGATGAAACTGACGTAGATGATTCTGAAGAAGGATCAGTTATTGATGGTTCTGAAAACACAGATGCTGAAACTGAAGAAAATGTATAAATAGTATTATGAGATATTCAGATTTAAAAGAAAACTATTCTCCGACCGAGGATAATTCAGTTGTAGCAAAGTTAAGTGATACTCGTACAGTTCGCTTAACTCTTAAACACCTTGCGAAACTCAGAAAGATACGTGAGTTTCGTAGATATGAACAAGCTAAAAAAAGCGGACAGCTTAAAAAGCAATACGGAGCGTCTGGAGATGATGATATGGGAGCAGAACTTTAAAAGTTCTGCTTTTCGTATTAACTAGTATGTTTAAGCATATAAGAGTATTATAAATATCTCTACGCCGAAAAAACGACTAAAAACAGTCGTTTTTCTTGTATTTACACCACATATATAAAATTAGTTATAAATACTTTTGAAACAAGAGTGTTTCTACAACCTTGCCACTATAATTTTGGCGTGGCTTAATTTAGATAAGGAGACTTAATATGTCAAGAAGCAAACTAGAACAAGTCCTAGAACTTCTTATCAACGAAGAACGTGTAGCAGCAGAAGAGCTACTACATGATTTTATCGTAGAGAACGCTCGTCAAATCCACGAGGAACTTCTAAACGAAAGTGATGAAGTTGTAGAAGATGACCTTGAGGATCTAGACGAAGCAGAAGAACTAGAACTAGAAGAAGGCGAACTTTCATTCAACGATTCAACAGACGAAATTGAATCAGATGCAGATGAAATTGAAGCAGAAGAAATCTATGACGAAGATGAAATGGATGACGCAGAAGCAGTTGACGACCTGGAAATGGACGATGCTGAAGAAGGCGAAGATGACGTTGAAACACGTGTAGATGATCTAGAGTCAGCATTAGCAGAACTAGAAGCAGAATTCGAAAAAATTATGTCAGGCGATGATGAATCAGAAGAAGAAATGGACATGGATATGGACATGGATATGGATGATGAAGCAGACGATGATATGGAAGAATCATTTGAACTAGACCTAGACGAATCAGAATCAGACGATGATGATGAAGAGCAACTAGACGAATATGTTACTCCAGTGTCAGCATCAGCAGGCGACAATGGCGATAGCGTAGCATCAACAGTTAACGCAAATCCAAAGCGTCCAGGCGATGATTCAAATGCAGCACCAGTAAAAGCGACAGATGGTAACACAGCTGGCGGCAAAGGTGATGCACCGAAAGATATGGCAACAGGCAACGTAAACACATCAGGTAATGCAAAAGCTCCAGCAATGACAGCACGTAAAGCAGCACCAGGTGACAACGGCGCGTAAGCTAAAGTAAACCAAGGAGAAATCACAATGACAATTCTTATTGAAACACTATCTCATAATCAAGCGGGCGTTAAGTCACGTATCGTTGAGAATGAAAATGGTGAAAAGAGTATGTTTATGGAAGGTATTTTCGTCCAAGGCGGCGTTAAAAATGCTAACCAACGTGTTTACCCGGTTTCAGAAATCACTAGAGCGGTGGAATCAGTTCAGAAGAAAATTTCTGAAGGATTTCCCGTACTAGGTGAATGTGACCATCCGCCGGAGTTAACAGTTAATGTTGACCGAGTATCTCATATTATTGAGAACATGTGGATGGATGGGCCAAATGGCTATGGCAAATTGAAAATTGTTCCAACACCAATGGGCAACATCATTAGAACATTAATCGAATCAGGCGCTACTTTAGGTGTCTCATCTCGTGGTGCTGGTGAAGTTGACGGACAGGGTAATGTTAACAACTTCGAGATTGTCACAGTAGATATCGTAGCTCAGCCAAGTGCGCCAGAAGCGTACCCAAAAGCTATCTACGAGGGATTGATGAACATGAAAGGCGGTTACCAAGCTTGGCAACTCGCACAAAATGTACACAGTGACAAGAATGCACAGAAATACTTGTCAGAACAAATAGTTAAATTCATTCGTGAATTGAAACTTTAACAGGAGAAGCAACAATGGCAAACGAAATCCTTGCTAACCTTCTAGAGTCCGGCGCACTATCCGAAGAGGCTGGTGCAGCTATTACAGAGGCTATGGAAGCAAAACTAAATGAAGCAAGAGAGGAGATTACAGCCGAGTTGCGTGAGGAATTCGCTCAGAAATTCGAGCACGACAAGGGCGTTATCGTCGAAGCAATGGACAACATGCTAGACGGTGCGATCCGCGCCGAAATCGAAGAATTTAAATCTGACCGCGAATCTCTTATCGCAGAACGTGTTGCGTACAAGAAAGCAATTTCAGAACACGCAAAACTCCTTGAAAAATTCATTACTTCTCAACTTGCAACCGAAGTTAAAGAATTACGCACAGACCGCGCTAAAGTAGCAGAGAACTTAGATAAAACTAAAGAATTTGTTACAAAGCAATTAGCACGTGAACTTGCAGAATTCCACAACGATAAGCGTGAATTAGTAGAAACTAAAGTACGTATGGTAGCAGAAGGCAAACAACTTCTTTTGAAAACAAAAGAGTCGTTTGTTAAACGTTCAGCAGAGCTAGTAGAAAATACTATTTCAAATGCTCTACGTTCAGAACTACAAACGCTAAAAGAAGACATCACAGCAGCCAAAGAAAACGAATTTGGTCGTAAGTTGTTCGAAGCATTTGCAGGCGAATTTATGTCTTCACAGTTAAATGAAGGCACCGAAGTAGCAAAAATGAACGGTAAACTAAACGAATCTGCGCAAAAAGTTGCAGTACTAGAAGAAATGATTGCTGGTAAAGAAGCAGACCTAACTGAAGCATCTCGCAAACAGCGTGTGATGGAAGATCGTATGACTCGTAAAGTGTCATTGGATACTTTACTATCACCGTTAGCAAGTGAGAAACGCAGAGTAATGTCTGACCTATTAGAATCAGTAAAAACTTCAAACCTAAAGACCGCTTTTAAGAAATATCTACCAGCAGTCTTGAACGAAAATGCTCCTGCCAAAGCAGAAGCAAAAGCAACCCTAACTGAAGGCAAAGTAACAGAACATACTGGTAACCGTGAAGTGTCCAATGACATCGAACGCACATCAAGTAACGATGCCAATATCGTGCAGCTAAAAAAATTAGCTGGACTGTAATCAACTATTAACAGGAGATAAAAAGATGGATAATCTTTTTGAAGGTAACAACTGGGACACTACACGTGAAGCACTACTAGAAGGTCTAGAAGGCACTAAGCGTGACGTAATGTCATCAGTACTAGAAAATACAAAAGTTGCTCTTAACGAGTCAGCTACAGCAGGCGCAACACAAGCAGGTAACATTGCGACACTTAACAAAGTGATCCTACCAGTTATCCGTCGTGTTATGCCAACAGTTATTGCGAACGAAATCATCGGCGTACAGCCAATGACCGGTCCAGTAGGCCAAATCCACACGCTACGTGTTCGTTATTCAGACACAGCAGCAGGCGTAACAGCCGGTGCGGAAGCTCTATCACCATTCGATATTGCTAAAAACTACTCAGGCGCAAATGGCGCTGCACCAGCAGCAACAGCAGCAATGGAAGGCACAGCGGGCAACCGTATGTCAATCCAAGTTCTAAAGCAAACAGTTGAAGCAAAAACACGTAAGCTTTCAGCACGTTGGACTTTCGAAGCAGCACAAGACGCTAACGCAATGCACGGTCTAGACATCGAAGCAGAAATCATGGCAGCACTTGCTATGGAAATCACAGCAGAGATCGACCAAGAAGTTCTAGGTTCACTAGAAAATCTAGCAACCCAAGGTGCGTCATTCGACATGACTGACACATTCACTGGTACACCAACATTCGTTGGTGATCGTCATGCAGTTCTAGCAACTCTGATCAACCAGCAAGCAAACCTAGTAGCACAGCGCACTCGTCGCGGTGCAGCAAACTGGGCAGTTGTTTCACCAGCAGCACTAACAGTGCTACAGTCAGCAACTACATCAGCATTTGCACGTACAACTGAAGGTACATTTGAAGCACCAACAAACACTAAGTTCGTTGGCACTCTAAATGGCACAATGCGCATCTATGTAAACACATACGCATCAGACACTTCACCAGTACTTCTAGGCTACAAAGGTCAAGGCGAAATTGATGCAGCAGCATTCTATTGCCCATACGTACCATTGATGTCTTCTGGCGTTGTTGTAGATCCTAACTCATTCGAGCCAGTAGTATCATTCATGACACGTTACGGCTATGTTGAGTTAACAAACACAGCATCATCACTAGGTAACGCAGCAGATTACGTTTCAAAAATCGCAGTTGCAAACCTATCATTCATCTAAATCTAGGTGTAATAATAATAATAAGAGACCCGGGAGTTCGCTTCCGGGTTTTTTTGTGTCGGTTGCATATATATTATTCTTTATATGGTACAACTGATAAATACTATCATATAAAATATTGTATTAGGAAATTGATATGGCAGAACAAATTAAATTTGGTGATAGATTATTCTTGAGTGGCGAAAGAGTTATTGCAGAAACCGATGTGCAAATCAACCGAGATTTGAAAGTTAACAGAGATGTAGTAATCCAAGGAAATCTAGATGTCAATGGTACAGTTACTACTATTGATACAACTGATTTGTTTATTGCAGACCCTATTGTCGGAATGAATTACGACCATACAGGACCAGCAAGCGAAGATGTTGGATTTGAAATTTACCGAGGTGATGATACTAATGTATTTTTTGTTTGGGATGAAACATTAGATAGTTGGAGTACTCGTGGCACAGATTTAGTTGTGCGTAATTTCCATGCAACTGGCGACACACTTATTAACGGTACATTACATGTAGACGGCCAATCAACATTGTCGAGTTTAAACGTAGAAGACTTAACAGACAACAGAGTTGTTATTGTTGGAGTTGACGGTGAAATAGAAGATGATGCCAATTTTACATTTGATGCTACAGAACTTAATATTGGGTTAGGTAACTTCACGGTGGAAGTGGCCACTGGAAATACACAGATATTAGGGACATTAGATGTAGATGGACAATCAACATTAGCAAGTGTAAATGTAGAAGATTTAACAGATAATCGTATTATCATTGCAGGTGTATCTGGCGAATTAGAAGACGATGTTAATTTCACTATGGATGGTACTACATTTGACATTGGTCAAGGAAAATTTACAGTAGATGTCGCAACAGGTGACACCTACACTGCTGGCCAAACAACTTTAGCTAGTGTAAATGTAGAAGATTTAACTAATAATAGAATTGTCATAGTTGGCGTAGATGGCGAATTAGAAGATGATGCCAATTTCACATTCAACGCAACTGAACTTAATATTGGGTTAGGTAACTTCACAGTTCAGCAATCAACTGGTAATACACAGGTAATCGGCACATTGGATGTAGATAGTCAAAGTATACTAGCAAGCGTAAACGTTGAAGACTTAACTGATAATAGAATTGTTATTGTCGGAACAAATGGTGAATTAGAAGACGATTTAAACTTCACTATGGACGGTACTACATTTGATGTTGGACAAGGTAAATTCACAGTAGCTGTTGCTTCCGGTATGACTACTATACACGATTATACTAGTATAATTGCTACGTCTGCCTTAAGAGTGCCGGTAGGCACAACAAATCAGCGACCTGGCGAAAGCGGAGTATTAATTCCAGTCGCCCAAGGACAAATTCGTTACAATACAGTAGATACTACATTCGAAGGTTACGATGGTACGCAATGGGGTTCACTTGGTGGGGTGAAAGACACTGACCAAGATACATATATTCTACCTGAAACTTCTCCGGGCGCAGACAATGACGAATTAGATTTTTATACTGCTGCGACACACCGTATGCGTATTGGTGCTACCGGTGATATTAGCTTCGGCGATAATTTAGATAAGTTTACAATTGATTATCTTACCGGCGATACTACTACATTGGGTGATCTAACTGTTGCACAAGATGCTACTATTACTGGTAATTTGACTGTAAATGGAACAGTTACTACCGTTAATACTGAAACAATTTTACTTGCAGATAATATTTTAACTTTGAATAGTAACTATACAGGTTCAACTCCATCTGAAAATGCGGGTATTGAAATTGAACGGGGTACGTTATTCAAGCCTGTAATTCGATGGAACGAAATCAGTGACATATGGGAGTTTACTAACGATGGAACTGTATATAGACCTGTACCATTTACCACAGATGACTTAAATGAAGGAACAACAAATCTTTATTACACCGATACTAGATCACGTGCTGCAATCGATATTGGGACAGATAGTTCAGAATTGGAATGGGATCCATTAACTGGACTGTTAACATATGTTGGTTCTGCGGTAACACTCTCTGATTCGTCACCGACAAGTCCAGCACCCAAAGAAGGTGATATA
>TARA_R110001606_G_scaffold160259_2_pt1 | contig 15534 bp, 15 predicted proteins | sample TARA_R110001606 | Tara Oceans TARA_R110001606 (sample SAMEA4398315) | marine metagenome | biome: Polar Biome; feature: [SRF] surface water layer (ENVO:00010504); material: water (ENVO:00002006), including particulate matter (ENVO:01000060) such as... | depth 5 m | reverse complement strand
ATGCCTATCTAAGTGATATAACCTCGGAAAAGCGCAGGACCAAAATAATGGCGTGGTCAGGGGTCGCAATCAGTTCGGGTGTTATCTTTGGCCCTGTTTTGGGGGGGCTGTTATCACAGACCAACGTGCACTTGAAATATTCTTTTGGCGTATTTCATTTTGACCGATTTTCGGTTCCATTTTTCTTTGCCGCAGTATTGGGTTTGATCGTATTGTTCGTTATTCTAAAATGGTTGAAGAACACGGCAATAGTGACCAAGATCAGAGAAAAAACGATAAAATTTAATTTTACTTTTAGTAATTATTTTATCATACTGTTGCTGCTATCCTTTGTAATGCAATTTGTTGTGACCCTGTTTGAAACCGTATTTTCCATTTATGGCAAGGACGAGCTGGCGTTCAATAGTAGTCAAGTCGGTATTGGCTTTATGCTTTGCGGTTCTGTGATGGCAGTCTTACAGCCTGTTTTTGCTACTTATGGGGAAAAGATAATGACCTCGAAACAGCAAATCACGTTAGGCTTAGTGATTACCGGACTTTCACTTATTGTATTCCCTTTTTTGCGCAATGAGCTATCTGTATATGGTATGATAATACTATTTGCCAGTGGTGGTGCGATGGTAACCCCAAATCTGCTTTCAGCCGTCTCTTTGTTATCTAAGGAAGATACGGGAAGAAACATTTCCATACAAAGCTCCACAAACAGCATTGGACAGATTCTGGGGCCCATTTTGGGGACTTGGTTGCTCGCCGGAGGCTTTTACTATCCTTTTGTCATTGCAGGCTCGGTCGTTTTGGTTGCAATAGGATTGGTTTACTATTTAAGGAAATAGCGATGACGCACAAATCAGCAGAAGATAATATCAAAAAAGTATTGCACGTTGTGGGCCATAATGAAGACTATATCGAGTTGGTCCATTCGGGCAAAGACTATTTTCATCGTTTGGAAAAAATAATTGAAAAGGCGCAAAAGGAAATACATTTACAAACCTACATTTTTGAAAACGATAGTACTGGAAATCGCATAGCTGCTCTACTGAAGAAAGCAGCCCAACGAAAAGTCAAAGTGTATGTCTTACTGGATGCCTATGGCTGTGCTGCGCTCCCCGATAGTTTTGCCCAAGACCTAATACATCACGGCATTTCGCTTCGGTTTTTTTCTCCTTTATTCTCTTGGAATAATTTTTATATCGGCAGGCGTATGCACCATAAAATAGTCGTAGCTGATGGAAAAACAGCATTGATTGGTGGGATCAATATTGCCGATAAATACCATGGAACCCAAGATTCTGAACCCTGGCTTGATTATGCCGTGCAATTGGTTTGCCCTGTAGCAGAGGGTTTACAAAAACTATGCAGCGATTATTATTTTAAACAGGGAAGCGAAAAAAAAATCAAGCCCGTTTTGCATTCGGCGGGCAGTGCACTGGTTGGAATCTTACAAAACGATTGGCTAAAACGTAAAACCGAAGTCTGCGATGCTTACACCAATGCCATACTCCATGCTGAAAAAGAGATAGTAATCGTAGGCTCATATTTTTTGCCTGGAAGCATAATGGCAAAGGCATTGAAAAAAGCCTGCAAAAAAGGAATAAAGACAACGGTAATCTTAGCGGGCATTAGCGATGTGCCGTTGGTACGGAGGGCAACCGAACATTTGTATTCCTCTTTTTTAAACCACCATATGAGGATATATGAGTGGAACAAATCTGTAGTGCATGGTAAAGCTACGGTGGTGGATAAAAAATGGTCCACCGTAGGCTCATTTAACCTGAACAGTCTCAGTTGCTATGGCAGTATCGAAATGAACGTGGAAATTCACTCCGTAGAATTTGCCGAAAACCTTCGCACTGACTTTGAAAAGGTTATCAGCGAGTGTAGCGAAATTACCTGCGAGACACTCAGACAAAGAACAGGGCTAATCAACAGATTGGCAAATTGGGTTTCTTATCAAATGGTACGCACAACCATGCTTTTTTTAACCTTTCTTCCACATTTAAGGTTTTTGAAAGACTACAGGTTATAGAATATTGATAAATGGTTATATGAACTATGGTGTCCGGTTAGAAAGCTAAATACTCAAAGATGATAAAAATGTGAACACAAAGTCATTTATACTTTTTAAGGTAGCGAAAGAATGAATGGCTTATTAAAAGATTTGACGATGAAAAAATTTTATTACAATGAAGAACAGGAATCCTATGATGCGATTGTTGTAGGAACCGGTATCAGCGGTGGCTGGGCTGCCAAAGAATTATGTGAGAAAGGTCTTAAGACCTTGGTTTTGGAGCGTGGAAGAATGGTACGTCATATCACGGACTATCCAACGGCCTACAAAGATCCTTGGGATTTTCCGAACGGAGGGGAACCGACACAGAAAGACCTTAAAAAACAACCAAAACAAAATCGAACAGGGTACACGACTAATGCTGCAAGTGCCCTGTGGTTCGTGAACGATTTGGAACACCCTTACAACGAAATCAAACGATTTGATTGGATGCGGGGCTACCATGTGGGAGGGCGTTCCATCATGTGGGGGCGACATAGTTACCGTTGGAGCGATATCGATTTTACGGCCAACCAGCGCGAGGGAATCGCAGTGGATTGGCCCGTTAGATATAAGGACATTGCCCCTTGGTACGACAAAGTAGAGGCCTACATCGGGGTATCGGGGGAAAATCTTGGGCTGAAGCAATTGCCCGACGGCCAGTTTTTACCCATGATGGAACTCAATTGTGTCGAACAACATTTTAGGGAAAAGGTAAGCGAGAATTTAAATGGCCGTGTGGTCACGGCAGGAAGGGTCGCCAATATTACTGGAACCAAAAATTTCGAAGGCCGGCAACATTGCATGTTCCGAAACCGCTGTATACGTGGTTGCCCATTTGGGGCATATTTTAGCAGTAATTCCTCAACCTTGCCTGCAGCCGAACGAACAGGAAACCTAACGTTAAGACCCGACTCCATTGTACATGAAGTGATGTATGATTCCAATACCAAACGTGCGACCGGCGTGAAGGTCATCGATATGGTCACCAAGGAAGCGCATGAGTTCAAGGCCAAGGTAATTTTCCTATGCGCCTCATCCATTGCCTCTACATCAATATTGATGCAATCAAAATCCGATCGCTTCCCGAACGGTATGGGGAACGATTCCGATCAGCTGGGAAGGAACATTATGGATCATCATTTGGGTGTGGGTGCCCAAGGCAAGTTTGAAGGGCTTGAAGACAAATATTATAAGGGGCGAAAACCAAATGGGGTATATATCCCGCGCTTTAGAAATCTTGGTGGCGATTCCGACCGCAAAGATTATAAGCGAGGTTTTGGCTATCAAGGCGGTGCCGGAAGAGGCAATTGGGACGAAGCCGTCGCCGAACTATCTTTCGGGAAAGATCTAAAAGAGACCATCCTGAAACCAGGCGGATGGACCATGGGTCTTGGCGGCTTCGGCGAAGTGCTTCCGTACGAAGAAAATAGAATGACCTTGGATTATGATAAGTTGGACGGTTGGGGGCTACCTACGGTAACTTTCGATGCCGAATTCAAGGAGAATGAATGGGCCATGCGGAAGGACATGAAGGAATCCGCTGTCGAAATGCTAAAAAAAGCTGGGCTGCGCGATGTCCAGCCTTTTGACAATCCCGGGGCCCTAGGCCTTGGAATCCACGAAATGGGCACCGCCCGTATGGGAAGGGATCGTAGGACTTCAGTACTCAATGGTTTCAACCAAGTTCATGATGTTCCTAATGTATATGTGACCGACGGATCGTTTATGTCATCCGCAGCCTGTGTAAACCCATCCCTTACCTATATGGCATTTACGGCGCGAGCCGCAAACCATGCAGCAAAACAACTTAAAAAAGGAAATATATAATCGATGGCGGAATACAAGCGAAACCTACACATGGTACAACACATATTAAACGATCAGTAACTTTAAAAAAAATGACTATGACAGATTTAACAATTAGCGCAAGTGCGAATGTCCTCAGAAACAATTACCTGGGCCACTTGGCCTATCTATGGCAAGGAAAATCCTATTTGATTCCTATTACCTATTATTTTGATCATGCAGACAATACAATTATTAGCTATACATCGGAAGGCCATAAAATCGATGCGATGCGAAAAAACACCTCGGTTACCGTACAGGTCGAAGAAATGCAATCTATGTTTAATTGGGAGTCGGTTATGGTGCACGGCACATTCGAAGAACTTGAAGGCACCATTGCCAAACAAAAGTTACACCTATTTACAGAAGGCATTAAAAGTATTATAAAACGAAAAGAACATAAAGAAGTCAAGTTCATCAACGAATTTTCAAGTAAATTATACTCCAGGGGCATTCCTATTGTTTACCGTATTAAAATACTGGAAATTATGGGAAAACGCAGGGAAACGTAAAGGCAACTTCGCTAATCAGATGGACCTTTTTGTCTTTAAGAACCCTAACAGGTCTAAATTCCAAAGTAAGAATCTCAATTGCCAACTTAAAAATAATTAGCGGACGACCATTTAAAATAACTTTGAACTCATCGAACAATCGCTATTTGCAATTGGAGAAAAAATGCTAAAAATGGATATGTTGAATGTTATGATAAAAAGTAACTTTATATTAGTTAAGTTATGCTAAAACAAACAATTTACATATTGTCACTTTCATTGTTGGTTATCATGGCATGTAACGACGATGACCAAAGTTCACAGCAGGTTAATCTGTTATTTATTGAAGATAATCTAGCAGGGGATTGGAAAAGGATTGCAGAATTTAGAGGGCAACCTAATGATTCGTTGGGAATTTTAGAGCCTACCGAAGATTTATTCGCTCAAATCGAAAGTTGCCAAAAAGACGATATGATACTATATGTAAAGGCATTCCAACAAGAAAAGAACTCCTATTTCTGGGGAATCGGAGAAGTTGCATGTCATAGCCAGATAGCCCAGTCATTTATAGAAATTGGTACTTGGACTTTTGAGGAATCAGGAAAACTAAGCCACTTTAATTCTGAGGTTAGCAAACCATTTATCGTGGTCCTATTGACGGGTCAACGATTGCGAATTCGAAAGGAATCGGGCATGGAAGAACCGGACGGGTTAATCTATGAATTTACTGAATATGAACGCATAAAATAAGGTATTTATGAGCTAGTCCTAACTATTGTTGGCCCAAGATTTAATTATCTGAATTGACTCAATAGTTTTTCTAATTGCTCAACTGGAGAAGTCCAATCCTTTGCCCAGATCTTTGCGGTCAACCTTCTTTGCATCCATGTTTTGAATATCGGATGTCTTTTTATCTGATTCTATGTGTTGGATATTTTCTTTGTACTGCCCTTGAGTGACTTCATTGCTATATTGCTCCATACCTATTTGCATGGCATTAATACGCTCGTTACCTGAACTTATATCTTTGAACATTGGCGTAGTCAAATTCAACTCTTTAGCCAATTCATATCCAAGATTGAAAGCGGCTTTATAATCTTTGTCAACTTTTAGATTTTCTTCCATAATTAATTAAAAAGTTTCGCGCACATGTGCCTCAATATACTGATTTATGGAGTCCCGGTCGTAGAGAATAATTTTCTTTTGTGGTTGGGAAAAGGCAATTTTTCCCTCATCCCGCAATTTTTGTAAGGTGGTTGTAGATTTTATTTTAAGTATTCCCATTGCTTCCTCGCCGTCGATCCATTTGGCAGGCTTGTCCTTTAATTTTTCCTGTAAATGCTCTACCACCTTATCAAATAAGGCGTAGAAGGCTTCTTCCTGTAAGCAGACTATTTGCATTGAATTATTTCTTAGCAAAAATGGTTTGCTCCATTTTTTTGTTTTATTAAGATGATAATGTACCTATTTTTCAAAACCTATCGTCCTAAAATAGTCTATCGGTCAATTTATTGGATGAAAATGCCGTTCGCATATTAGAAATTGACAACTTTTTCCAAGGCATCATCCGTTTCTTTATGCATGAAATTCGACTGATAATTAACCGTAGTGGTAATCGAAGAATGGCGATATAGTTTTTGAAGCATTTGAATAGGAATCTTATCCCCTGAAATACTACCGAAGCTGTGCCGTGCTATATGCATACTAAGTTTCTTTTCGATACCCAGTTTTTCAGCGACAATTTGCAATCTTCGATTTAGATTTCTTGTAATGGTCTTTATACGAGTTGCGACCCTCTTCTCATCTTTCAAATCAGTACCTTTTAAATAAGGAAAGACTAAATCGTTCTTGCCTTTCTTGAGCGACATGTACTGATATAATATTTTCTTGGCCTTTTCAGGTACTGCTAGCGAAACAAGTTTTTTATTTTTGCCCATACGATAATAGAGCCTATCGTCCTTAAAATCTGGACATTTCAACTTTAATACATCTCCAACCCTTATCCCGGCAAAGTAGAAACTTGTAAGCCAAATATTTACGGCATTCAGTTGAGCGGGAGTCAAGTCAACAGCAGTTTCAAGCAATTGAACCTCTTCTTTGTTCAGTCCTATTTTTTCAGTTTCCGGAAATTTGATCTGAATTTTCCCTTTACCAAAAGGGTAGTTCCGGTCATCAATTTGAAATTCATTTCTAGCGAAATTATATATTGTTCGGATAAGCATTAGATAATTTATCGCCGTTCTCTGGGCTACCTTCCTCTCGTACAAAAGATAGGTTTCAAATCCCCTGAGAAGGATAACGTCCAGTTCAGGGAAACTTATTATTTTACTTTTAACATACTCTTTAAAAATTTTCAACCGTTTTTCTTGATTGTAGTGCTGATTAAACTTCTTGCGTTTTAGAAGATTTGAAAGAAATATATCGCTAGCTTGAAAAAAATCCAATTTGACTTTACCGACAATTTTCTTCTTTATTTTCTTGGCAGATTGCCCTGCACTCTCATTATCAGCATCTATAAGTCGATCGTTTGCTTCGGATAACTTCTTTGCCACCAATTTGTTCAAACGGGTCGAATTGGGGTGTGATTTTCTAACCCTGTTGAACTTATTATCCCAAAACTTCTCGTCAATGTATTGTCCACTAAAGAGATAAGATGATTTTCTATCTTTGGTTACACGAATGGCGATAGGAAATAATCCCGCTTTATTAGGTTTCATCCTTAGAACTGCCTGTATTGTTGCCATAACTACTGTTTTGAATACATAAATATACAAAATTTAGGTACAACATAGGTACAACATTTGATGTTTTTACATGGTTTTATAGGATTTCATAAATATATAATTTACTCATAAACAACTTATTAATAATCAAATGAGACCATATTGGTACAAATGTCTCAGAATTCATAACCCAGAGGTCGGGGGTTCAAGTCCCCCTCTCGCTACTTTTTGATGAAGAAAAGAAGCTGTCTCATTAATAGAGGCAGCTTTTTTTTTTGGATCATTCTTTGAAATAGCTTGATTATCTTGTATAAATGCTAGGTTTTTGCTACATTACTGTTGCAATATTACTACCAAATGAAGCGCAATTTCAAGGAGTACAATCAACAACAAAATTGGCTTTTTCCTCCCTCTATTGAAGAATTAATTCCAGAAGACCATCCGGTTCGGATTGTCAATGGAGTTATCGAACATCTGGATCTAAAGCCACTAATTAGAGCCTATAGTAAAGACGGTCAGCCAAGTTATCATCCAAAGATGATGTTGAAGGTAATGGTCTATGCGTATATGGACAATACCTATTCTACCCGTAAGATAGAAAAGGCCATGCGGGAGAACATTAACTTCATGTGGCTCTCCAATAAGCAGGTGGCTGACCATAATACCATAGCCAGGTTTAGAAGCCAAAAGCTAAAGGATGTTTTCAAAGATATTTTTAAGCAAGTGGTATTATTGCTGGCCCAGGAAGGCCTTGTGAAGTTAAAAGAAGTTTATACCGATGGCACCAAAATAGAATCCGTAGCCGGCCGTTACACCTTTGTTTGGGGCAATGCCCTTAAAACCCAAAAAGAAAAGATGGCCCGGCAGCTCGAAGAGATGTGGGAGTATGCTCAAAGCATTGCTGATGAAGAGGATACCGATCCTACTCCTCCAGATTTTAAAAAAGTCGATAAGGAGAAGGTAGAAAAAACAGCTCAAAAGATTGACAAGATCCTCAAAGGGAATCCTAAAGCCAGCTCTAAAGCAAAAGCAAAAGCCCGCTATATTGCGAAAAATTTTCCTGCCAACCTGGAAAAATATGAGCAACAGGAGCAACTCCTTGGCAACCGAAGCAGTTATAGCAAAACAGATCCCGATGCTACTTTCATGCGAATGAAAGAAGACCATATGAAAAACGGGCAGCTTAAGCCAGGCTACAATGTACAGATCAGTTCCGAAGATCAGTTCATCGTAAATTATACCCTACACCAGGACACCAATGATATTCATACCCTACGGCCTCATCTTGAGAATTATGAATACCTCTATCAAAATCTTCCAGAAACTCTTACTGCTGATGCTGGTTACGGAAGCCAGGAAAACTATGAACTACTCTCTGAAAAAGGAATCAAAGGCTATGTAAAATTCAACACTTTTGATAAAGAACAAAATAAGGCAGGAAAAAAGCGTAAGGAAAAGGCTCCCTTCCACCGGGACCAACTTTATTACAATGAAAAGGAAGATCATTATGTATGTCCGATGGGACAGCGGATGGAGAAAATAGCCCAAGCAACAAAGACCACCAAATCAGGCTACAGGCAAACAGTAAGTAAGTATAGCGCAAAAAATTGCAATGGGTGTCCAATAAGGAATGTTTGTTTTAAAGGAAAATACAATCGGGTAATAGAACGTAACCATGCCCTGGAGCATTACAAACAGAAGGCTAGAGAGCATCTTTTATCTGAAATAGGAGAAATAAAGCGTAGAAAAAGAACGGCTGATGTGGAGCCGGTCTTTGCCCATATCAAATCTAACCGAAATTTTAAACGATTTACCCATCGCGGGTTGGATAAAGTGGAATTAGAGTTCGGATTACATGCCCTGGCGCATAATATGAGAAAGAAAAGTGCCTAAAGCACTTAAAATCTCCTTCCAAAAAATTAAAATGGCCTACTTCATGAAAAAATTCAGATGAAAATCTATAAAAAAACAAAAACCGCCTCATTTTAGTAAACGAGACGGCTTCTTTTTTGTTAGGTACAACTTAGGTACAACATTTTAGTTTTCCTCCATTCATCTGAATGACCCCAGTGGATATCTGATTTTTAGTTTTTTTCCATTAGAAAAGTTATAGTACGTCCTATTCTCTACTCTTTACAAAAGGTGCGATTTGTAAAGAGTATTCATTTATTGGAGTTAATCTAAAGATCCGAATAGTACCAGAAGAATGAAACAAATCGCCTATTGTTTTGCCAAAATTCTCTTAGGCCTAGCAAAAAAATCATTCTAAATAAAATTCAGCCTTCTCGTCGTTTTCAAAGGATACCTGGAAATTTAAAACTTGATTAAATCCAACTTTGTAAATTTCAATAATAGATTTTTCTATACTAGAGTAGTTTTCTGGGTCTGCTTTATGCCAGTATACCGCAACATGTCCCTCTTTATTTCTAAATACTTTGGCAATTTTGAGCCCTTTCTCAATTTCTTTCCAATTTCCTGTTTGGATTAAGGGTTTTAAATTTTGAATTAATGAATTCAAAGTAAATGTTTCCATGGGGTTTAAAACATCCAAGGATTTTATCGAGTTTAATAATATGGGTTTGTTTATGCTAATTTTTTTACCTCGTAAAGCACGATTAATACAGTATCCATTTTTAAGATAAAACGATTTCAGCAATAGTTCAGTTCCTATGCCAAGAAACAATCTTTTCTGAATATTTCTAGCCATCAGTTTTAAAGAATCTTGAATATCTACATCCTTCTTTAGAAGAAATGCAGCGTTTTTGAAATAAAAGTCTGCCATTGATTTAAATGGTCTCCAATCTGATTCTGTAAAAATTTTAGAATATTGATTTTTAATTATTACTTCTATTTCCATTGAAAAGAATATACTATTTAAACCAAGAAAGAAACGTATTCCAAAGCGAGTTCTTTTTCTTGGAAATCACTTTTTCGTCTTCACTATCTACTAGAACGGGTTTTTCATAATGCTCCTTTTTAGCCAGAAAATCAGTATTCTTTACCGTTTTTATTTCTTCATCATTCCATTTGGAGGACCACTCGATTCTATTCTTTCTAATCCAATAATGGGACGTACACACTAAACTCCAACTACCTATAGAAGGATGAAGAGAAATTGTCTCTCCATCAAAAATCAAACTCCATTCAGCAGGAGATAAAGGGGTCACCACTTCTGCACCACAACCACATGCACACTTATGTATAACAGTTTCAAATGGAATAGATACATAGATGATACCTTCATCTAAATTTTCTGGCATGTGTTCCACAAACTCATGTGTCATGATCATCATTTATTATTGAATTATCATCTATAGCATAGAGACTATGCATTTCTTTATCAATATCGTAGTAAAAACCACATATTTTTTTCCATTTTATTACGGCAAGAGAAGCGTTCAACGCATTGAGTTCAGCAATTTGAATGTTCTGTCTATATTCATCATGCTCATTTCCCTCAGAGAAAGAAATACGTTCCTTAGAAATTATTTTGTCTGTTTTTCCATCAGACGACGATGTGACTCTTATAAGGCCTAATAAAGAGTTGTTTTCGGTTACTTCAATTCCCATCCCTACATCTATGAAACCAATACCTTTTTCACTTAAATATTTAAAAATGTTAATTTTTGATTCCCCATTATCAATACAGATGAATACGAAGTCTAAATCTTCAAGTTCATCCAAATTTGCTGCGATTATATATTTCGAATAAGCAACAATGTTGGAATGCATTCGTGAATAGATGCCATGGAGATAATCCACCTTTTTGGGCGTCTCTTTAAGCACATCTATATTAGGTGCTCCAGGTGCTCGAAAGGCGTTATGGAGTAAAAACTCATCATTGTCAAAAATTCTTATCTCTTTTACCGGACATTTCGATATAAAGTCGAGAAGATAAGACCCAGTATCACCGACCCCGATTATCCCGATTTTATGTTGTTTTAATTTATCAGAGATAATACTTATTCCTGCTCTACTAGAATTGGTGTCTGGATAGTTAAATTCTGAATTCGAGTTTTCAGAGTCAACCAGTCTAAATGTTTTAGCCGTTAGATATCCATCGATAGATTGTGCAGGGCCACTAATAATATTAATATAGGTGGTTAATTTCTGATAATAATCTGGATAACCACCAGACGGTTTATTAGAAAAGGACCTATCTACATTAATTCCTTGAGCTAAAACCGATCTATTCTGTCCATGTAATAAAGCTGTAATTACGGAACCGTCATTATTGCAAGGTTGCTCTCCCTGAAAATACGCTACGTGATTATTTGGACGACCAGCTTTATCCCCAGCAATTGTAAGTACAGACACCAAAGTGCCAAAATTTACTTTCTTAGCAGAATTTACATATGGTATATTGCTAATAAGTATATGATTGCCTTTAATGGATACTTCATATCCTTCGTCCCTCAATTTTTTGAGGTCTGGACTATGATCTATTAGTTTGTGTGACATTAAATCTCATTCCATCTTTAACCCTAACTTCATCTCCCTTTACCATTATTCCTTCTGGTTTTCCATTTTCTCCCTTTTTGTATGTTACTGTGTAAGACACATTAGAATCCGGGGAAACAGAACCAAAAGCAAGAGTGATAACTTCATCAAAATCAATTTTCTTTTCTGACCAAGTTTTCTCTCTTGCATTTACAAGTATTGTAAACTCTTTATTTTGACCAGGAGCGTTGTCTTTTCCTCCTTTATTTTTTTCTTTATTTTCCATAACAATTAAATATTTAAAGCGCTTCTATAAGAAATCCATAATCTTTATAGCTAATTATGTTTTTCTCTTTATAATTTTCTTTCCAAGCAAGTTCTTCATGACTCACGTCCTTAATCTCGCTCGCTGTATGCCATTTAAACTTTTTGATAACTTCATTCATGATTATCAATTCAAACTCATCAAAAAGGGATTCATTAAAAGTCAATTGAGGCACAAAAAACGAGCCCTCATAATTTCTTTCTTCTGTATGTACTCTGTTTAAAAATTCTCCTTTATCAATTTCGTCATATAACTTATCATAATTGGCAGGAACAGGACCATATTTAATAGCCCTATAATCTAGACCAGTTATTCCGTACCCAGTATTCTTAAAAGCTAAAAAGTCACTATAGAATAAAAGCTTATTAAGCTTAGTTTTCCATGTGTTTGCGTTATCAGAAAAGAATAATATCATATGAGATATTTTTTCCAAACTAGGCATACGATAACCGGTATAATGATCAGGAACTATTTTATTAAATAACTCCTCAATCGTAAGACTATATTTTTGTTGAGCAGCCTCTTGCTCAAGAAGAGCATTAACTTTATTTTTTATTTTTTTATACTCTTTAGGATCTATCAATTCCTCACTAGCTTTCAAGAATAGTTTGAATTCTCGAGGATCTTCAGCAGCCATGATTAGTCTGCCATTTCCAACACTTGGCACCTCTCCTTGCTCATAAAGCCTATAACTGTTGACCCCTAGCCCAAGAATCTCTGCCATCTTCAAAGCTGAAACATCATATTTCGCTCTAATTCTTTTGATTTGGTCCGGAAAAGGCAAACCATATTTATCCCTGTATTGATTATATACTTGATTAAGGTTTAAAGCATCCAATTCGCTAGTAGTGAATTCCTCTTGAGTTTCCTCACATAAATAAAAATGTTCCGTAATCTCAAAGTCATTTTTGCGAAAACTAAACGTGCTTATTTTTCTCCTCAAATTTGCTTGTCCTTCGGAAAATGGACTGTCTATTTGTTCGTAAATCATTTGAATGGATATTTGATTGTTCTTACTGGATAATGAATGGAAAATCCGGTGATATTGACCACCTAATTCCGGTTTAAACTGACCATGGCATTCCTGAGTATGTTGACCACCCCATTCCGGGGCATGTTGACCACCTAGAATCAAGCGAATTACAGAGAGCTATCGAGGGTTATCTTCGAGCTGTTATTAAACCAAACAGCAAAGGAGATGGCCGGAAAATCGATAGAGATGAGTAAACTAAGAAATGTTATTAAACTACACCTTCAAGGAAAGAGCAAGGTGTTTATCAGTCAGTACCTAGGTATTTCCCGAAACACGGTGAAGAAGTACATAAGGCAATTTAGTGCCTTAAAAATGCCGTATGAGGAGATTGAGGTTTTGAGTGACCTATCCCTAGAGGCTTTATTTATAAATGCTCCCCAGCGGGAGCTCCCTGAGCATTTAAAGGCCTTGTACGCTTTCTTTCCTTATGCAGAGCGGCAACTCAAGAAAACTGGATTTACCAAGATGCTGCTATGGCAGGAGTATAAAGGGCAATACCCGCAAGGAGTCCAAAGTAGCCAGTTTTGTGAACATTACAACCGGTGGAGCCTTAGCATTCATGTCAGGCCTACCATGCACATGACCCACAAGGCCGGAGACAAGATGTATGTGGATTATGCAGGTGAGACCCTTGAACTTATTGATAGGGAAAGCGGGGAGATCATTGATATACAATTCTTTGTAGCTATACTTGGAGCGAGCCAACTCACCTATGCAGAGGCAAGTTTGAGCCAGAAAAAAGAGGACTTTATATCCTCGGTAGAAAATGCGATGCATTATTTTGGCGGAGTTCCGGCTGCCATAGTCCCTGACAACCTTAAGTCGGCCGTGACCAAAAGCAATCGTTATGAGCCTACTTTGAACGAAACGTTTTTGGATTTCTCCGAACACTATGGCACAACGGTATTGCCGGCAAGAGCCTATAAACCCAGAGACAAGTCTTTAGTAGAAGGAGCCGTTAAGATCCTCTATACGCGTATATACAGCATATTAAAGGAACAACAATTCTTCGACCTCAAGTCGCTCAACCAATCCATATTGATTCTTTTGGAGAAGCATAACAATGCAAATATGACGGGAAGGCCATACAGCCGTAGACAGCTCTTCGAAGAGCTTGAAAGGGATCAACTCTGCTTACTTCCCCAACAGTATTATGAGGTCCGTAAACAAGCCCTTGTGACCGTTCTCAATAATGGACATGTTATTTTAGGAGAAGACAAGCATTACTATAGCGTTCCATATCAATATATCCGCAAGAAGGTAAAGATTCTCTATAGCGCAAAAAACGTTGAGATTTTTTATGGCTATGGACGTATCGCCGTGCACCCAAGGGTAAAAAGCCCCCATCATTACAGTACGCTGGCCGAACATATGGCCTCAACCCATCGCTTTGCCACAGAGTGGACACCCCAGCGTTTTATAGATTGGGCGGCCTCCATCGATCAGGATGTAAAAGTATTGATCACCAACATTCTCAATAAAAAACAACATCCGGAACAAGCCTATAAAAGTTGTATGGGCATACTTTCCCTTACCAAAAAGGTAGGTAAGGAACGTTTGGTCAAAGCCTGTGGAAAATCCCTTGAATATGGGATCTACAATTATATGATGGTGCAAAACATTCTCGATAGAGGACTCGACCAAATGGAAGAAGAACAACAGGAAGAATCAATCCCTTCCCATAAAAACATCAGAGGAAGCAATTATTATAAGTAATCAATAAACACATCTATATGAATCAAACCACGTTATCGAAAATGAAAACCCTTGGGCTTCACGGCATGTACGAAGTCTTTAAAACAACCATTGAAAGCGGCAAGAGCGATCATTATACCATTGACCAACTCATGGCCCAGCTTATTGAAACAGAATACGATTATCGTCAAAATCGAAAGATTGAACGCAGTGTACAAAGTGCCCAGTTCCGCTATAGGGCAGCTTTAGAAGACGTAATCTTTGATGCCTCTCGCAATTTGGACCGTACCAAACTCTTACGCTTAGCTCAAGGAGATTATATCTCTAATGGACAGGACGTTCTCATTACCGGAAGTACCGGGGCAGGTAAAAGCTATCTCGCTACCGCATTAGGCTACCAGGCATGTATAGATGGATATAGGGTAAAATATTACAACACCAACCGTTTGATGGCTAAACTAAAGATGGCCAAAGCTGATGGGTTCTATTTGAAAGAACTGGCCAAATTGGAACGTTTGCAGCTTATCATCCTAGATGATTTTGGCCTACAACCAATGGATCAACAAAGCAGAATAGCACTTTTAGAGATTATCGAGGATCGACATGGTAAGAACTCAGTAATCATCACTTCCCAATTACCAGTAAGCCGCTGGTATGATATTATTGGGGAGAAAACCATTGCAGATGCAACTATGGACAGACTTGTGCACCATGCACATCGTTTTGAACTTCAGGGGGAATCTATGCGAAAAAAGAAAAGCAGAGTAGAATAAAAAGCAGCTAAAAAAATCAATAAATTTGTTCAATATGATAGCTCACAAATCGTTCTTTTAGAAACCTGAAAATGACTGGTCAACATACTCCGGAATGGGGTGGTCACTATGACCGGAATATCCACAAACATCGAAAGATGTATCAGGTTCAAATTCGGC
>TARA_R110001606_G_scaffold35124_2_pt1 | contig 15538 bp, 3 predicted proteins | sample TARA_R110001606 | Tara Oceans TARA_R110001606 (sample SAMEA4398315) | marine metagenome | biome: Polar Biome; feature: [SRF] surface water layer (ENVO:00010504); material: water (ENVO:00002006), including particulate matter (ENVO:01000060) such as... | depth 5 m | reverse complement strand
AAAGATAAAGGTGATAAATCTTATAAAAATCAAGCTGGTTATTATTATAAAGGTGTTAAAAATGAAGACATATCACTTGGAATAAGTAAAACTAAATTTAGTCAACTTGATCCATTTTCAAAATCCTATTTTAATATAAAGAGTTGGCAAGATTTAGGAGATAATAATAAAGTAATTGATGTTACTAGTTATAATTTAATTAAACATTATGATACATTTAAACATTATGCTGAAACTTTTCCTCAATTAAAATTAACAGAAGATGATATACGAAGTATGTCTATATTAGCTCATAATAGAGGAGATAAAAAACTTTTAACACTTGGGAGAAGAAGTACTAAAGGTGGTGCAAATTATTACAAAGGTTCAGAGGAAGATATATACATGAATGAAGTTATTAAGTTAAGAAATGCAAGTAGAATGGGAGCTAAAGAAACTGATATTTCAGCTACTAATTGGAAATATTTACCATCTGTAATTACAGACGAACTTCCTAGTATAGTAACAGGTGCTACATCTGAAACTTATGTATCTAAAGTAAAAAGATATATGAATGATGTTTATGGTAAAGAATCTTTAGGTGTTCAAAATGAAAAAGTTAAAAATACTTCTATTTGGAATGATCCTTATTATAAAAAAACATTGTCTAATAAAAAAACAGGTGGCTTTGTAATTGATTTAGATAAAGATGAAGTTTCAAATTTTTTAAATAAAGGTTATAATTTAGAAGAGATACGTAAATAAATAAAGTTTAAAAAGTAAACTAAAAATTAGTATATTATACATAAGTACTTAAGTCATGGGAAAAAAAACATATAGGATCTATAAAAATGGTGGTCAACCAGGTAAGGTAATGAATCCTACTGCACAATTTTTAGCAAAAGCTCAAGCAGGAATGCAACAACCTTCTGAAGAAGAAATGATGATGATGCAGCAACAACAACAACAGCAGCAGCAGCAGCCTCAACAACAATCTGAGGAAGAAGAGTTAATGCAACTTATTGAAATGTATGCTCAAATTAATGCACCTTCTCCAGAACAAGTTCCTAATCTTGTTGAACAAATAGTTCAAGAATTGCAAAATGTTCAACCTGAAGAACAAAATCAAATGATTCAGGAAATGAGTCAAACTGTTGAACAACATGCTCAACAAAGTCAAGTACCTCAAGAACAAGTACCTCAAGAAAATGCGCCTATACCAGTTGGTAAAAATGGATACATTAAAGAAAGAGTAGCTGAGTTAAAAAAAGCTAATGAAGGTTTAGAAACTGAAGAAGAACTTTCTCAAACACCTACTGTATTTGACATTCCTGATGGAAGAGAAGCTATGGGGCAAAATTTTAAAAAGGCTTTAACAAACAATGTTGCTGATGCAAAATTAGAAGAACAGGCAGCTCGTGAATATGAAGAAAACCAAGCTGGAAATTTAGAAATTGCTAAATATGGTAGAGGCAAAGCTAAAAGACAAGAAAAAAGAGGTGATAGACAAGCTGTTAGACAAATAGATAGAGAGTCTGATATGTATAGTAGACCTGATAGAAGACTTTTAAGAAGAGGTTTACGAGATAATAGAAATTTTGATCAAGGTTTTACAAGAGAAGAAATGCTTAGAGGAGATAATGTTCTAGGTAAAGCTGGGTATCCTAACATGGATCCTTCAGGATCAACTCCAATACAATCTGAAGAAGAACTGCTTTATACTCCTGAACAAGTTTTTGATATGCTTCCTTATAATACAGCAACTCCTCAAGAACAAGTTGTTACTGAGCAAAGTGAGGGTGTAGAAGAAGGTATAGAAGAAGGTGTTACACAACCTAATGGGGATCCTTATGAGTATAAAAATGAAGATGGTGTTTTATATACCAGAAAGAAAGGTAGTGATAAATGGATAAAAGTAGATCCTGAATCTGAAGCTGGAGTATCTATTAGAAAAAATGTTTACGATGAAGAGGGTTTAGATTCTTCAGAAAGCAAAAAGAAAAAATCTAAGTCACCTTCACTTAAAGAAATTCAAGATGTTAAAAAGAAAATAGGCTTACCAACTATTGAGGATATTATTAATGATAAAGCAGGTAAAGCGGGTAAAATAAGTGAAATAGAAGAAGATGGTTCTGAAAGATCTCCAGTATGGCCTGAAGAAAAAGATGATGGCTTTGATTATAAAGATCTTATATTGCCAGGTGCAATTGGAACAGGTATTGCTTATTACAATAGTTTAGGAAAAAATTCAGCAGGTCCTCTTTCTAATGCTGCTTTTAAAACATTAGGTGCTGGTAAAAACGCATTGTCTTTAAATCCTGGTAGCACAAATAGTTTAGTACGTACTGCAAATACTTTATCAAAAAATCCAGCTTTTACTAATATTAAAAAATATTTAGAGCCTGCATCTAAAATTGTTAAAAACCCTTTGTTAAGAAAAATAGTTTCAGGAATTGGCCAAGCTGGTAAAATAACTCCTTATTCAGCTTTTATGAGTTTAGAAGAAGGAGATGCTTATCAAAAAGCAGGTAATGATGCTACTGAAATGATGAAGATTATAAACCCAAGTACAACTCAAGGTTTTCCTATAGCAGGCTCTAGAAGTATGCAAGAAGGTGGGGAAATGGACTTGCCTGAAGCTAGATTAGGAAGACAAGCTAGACAAGCTCGAAGATTAAATAGACAAATGAGAAAGTTTATGGGTAATACTCCTGCTGCATTTGGAATGAATCAATTTGGCATACCTTCATCAGGAATTAATATTGTAAGTCCATTTGGACTTGGTAATCAAATTTCTGAAGATGGAACCACAGGAAATGAAAAAGGAGATTTAACAAAAATACCAGGTACTAATATTCACACAAGAGTTAAACGAGGATTATTTGGCAGAATTAAAGAATGGGAACAAGAAGTTAATTTACCTGGATTTGGTTTTAATACTGGTTTTAATAACATGTTTGGTGCACAAGGTGGTAGATATCAATCTGGAATAAATTATACAGATCCTATTATAATTAATGCTCAAAACAATAATCAAACAGAAACGCTTACTGAAGCTGAAATAGAACAAGAAGATAGAAATCAAAATAAAGGTCAAGGTACAGTTTCTGGAAAAAATAACTCTAAAGGGATGGGTTCTTCTTCTGATCTTAACCGATTTATAGCAAGAAATGGTATTAGAGGAGAATATGAGCACATAGGATCTTCAATAAAATTTATCAATCGAAACTCTCCTTCCTCTTTACCAGATAACTTTGATCCTAGAGATCCATCAGGCTTTAAGAAAAAAGTTGAAAATATGGGTTATAATATTCAAATGCCTAATATAGCACCAGGTTTAATAATGGATCCATCTAGACCTATTAACTCTAGTGACTTAGCAGTAGGTAGGCCTGCTATAAATCCATTACTAATGCCAACTGGTATAGCATCTGGATTAATGTCTCAAGGAATTAATTTAGGAAGTAAACTATTAGGTGCAGGAAGCTCTGCTCCAAAAGCTTTAAACTCTGGACAACAAATGTTAAATAGTGGACAACAAATGTTAAATACTGGCCGTGGACAACAAATGTTAAATGCTGGTCAGCGAATGTTAAATAGTGGTCAAAAACTATTAAATCCTCCAGGAGGTACTCAATTTTCTTTTGGTTTTCAACCAGGTGGTTTTGTAGATTCTGATGATGAAGAATATGGTAATCCTGATTTATATAATTTTGTATATGGTGGAATAGATCAAAATGATGTAGATTATTTTAATTCTGAAGATACTACTGACCCTTACATGGCTCAATTTGGAAAAACTGTTCAAAGAAGTAGTGGAAACCAATCTTATAAAGATAATTGGGATCCAAGGTATGCTTCTCCTACTCAAGGTTCTAATCAAGCTCAAATGATGCAAAATTATATGCAGTCAATGGGTAATAACAATGGTCAACAATCTCGTGATGCAAGTGGAAGAATAATTCAAAGAGATGATTATGGTGGAAACTATGGTCAACAACAAACAGGTAGAGATCGTAGGATTCATCAACAAGCACGTATGGGAACAGGTCCTTTTGCACAGGGTTATAATAATCAATATTTTGGTAATTACAGACAAGATTCAAATATTCCAACAAACAATTTTAATAATGTATATCCTACTGGCAATTCTAATAAAATATGGAATCCAAAAGGTCAATACTGGAAACAAACTCAATTTCCAGGAGGTCCTATAAATATGAATAATTTAACTAATGCAAAGTTTACAAATAAAAATCGACCATTTGGTTTTGGATCAAAAGGAACAGCAGAATTTACATGGGGTAATTCTAAAGAAGCTGTTAAAGAACGTTTAGCAAATAAAGCAAGATCTAATATGAAAGAAGGACAAGGTTCTATGATAGAAGGACCTGCTGGACAAAGTGAAGCTGGATCTAATTATATGACTAATAGACAGTTTACTCGTGATCAAAAAAATAATAACCCTAATATGTCAGGAAGAGATAAAAGGGAATTAAGGAGACAATTAAATAAAGGTCAAACAACTCAAGAAGAGTATTTAGATAGAATGAATAATACAGCTCCTGGGAATGAAACACCTAAAGAAATACCTACAGAAGATAATTTTAATGAGCGTTTATATGTTGAAAATGAAGATGAGTTGACAAGATTAATACCTGAAGCTCAAAACTTTGATCCAGGTATGCCTCCTCCTCCTGCTTCTTCAGCATCAAATAATAATAATGCAGTACCTAGTTGGGTTAATGGTAGTCTTGATCCTAATATGTCAGGAAACGCAAGTCCTTTTTTAAGTCCAGAATCTATGCCTTATATGCCTGCTGGTCAAATACAAACAGGTGGTTATGATGCACCTACTGGACCTGCTGCTGGTGGATACGGTACTCCTGAAGTTAATCCTACATATTCATTTGGTCAGCCTCAAAGATCTGGTTCTACTTCTGGATACGGTACTCCTCCTGTAGGTAGTACATCAAATTCTAATGAAGATGGTGTATTTGATTATGGAGAAAGAAACGATCCTAATTCAAATTTAGTAAAACAATATAAAGACATGGGTCAACCTGTTGAATATATAGGTGGTGTTGGTTTTGAAGAAGGTGGTGAATATGAAGAAGGTGGTGAATATGATCTCACTGAAGCTGAAATAGGTATGATAATGCAAGCTGGTGGAATGGTTGAGTTTATATAAAAAATTACTATGAAAGTTAGAATTAAAAGTTTAGGAGGTTTAAATAAGAAAGCATATGGTGGTCAACAACCTGATGGAGCTTTAGATGTTACACCAGCTGCATGGGGTGGAGGTGACATGTCATCTGCTAAAAAAGGTGCTGAAGTTAAACAAAGTTTAACAGCAGTACCTAGAAAAGAAGCTAATCTTGAAGCTGAAGGTGGAGAAACTGCATTTGGTCCTATATCAGGTGATACTATTCCAGATCATTTTAATATAAAAGGTCCTAGACATCATAAAGGAGGTGTACCTTTAAATCTTCCAGATGATACTTTTATATTTAGTGATACAGCTAAAATGAAAATTAAGGATCCAAAAATTCTTAAAATGTTTGGTAAAACTCCTAAGAAAGGTGGTTATACTCCAGCTGAACTTGCTAAACCTTATGACATAAATAAGTATAAGGCAATCTTAATGGATCCTAATAGTGATGATAAAGCACGAAATACTGCTGAGTTAATGATAAAAAACTTTATCATGAAACTTGGTGCTCTTGCTTTAGCTCAAGAATCTAAAAAAGGTTTTCCGCAAGGTATTCCCGAAATGGCTAAACCTTACATGGAAGCTAATGGTATTTCAGAAGAACAGTTAATACCTCAAGAACCTCAAGAGCAGCAAATGGCTCAAGAAGGTTCTCCTCAACAAATGCCTAGTGGTGAACCAACAGCACAACCTCAGCAAATGCCTCAACAAGGTATGATGAATTATGGAGGGTTTTCTAATTTAAATAAATTTGTATATGCTGCAGATGGTTTAGTAGTTGAAGGTGATCAAACAGGTTTGATTACAGATTTACCATCAAACCCTTGGGTAGATGCTTTTCAAAATCAAAATACTCCTGCTAATCCATATATAACAGAGAATCAAACTCCAAATATACAGATTGATCCTATACAACAAATTGATCCTATTAGTAATAATATGATAAATGATGGTTCTGTAAATAAAACCGAGACTATTATTGATAAACCTGAAGACCATTATACAGAAGAAGAGTGGAATAAATTACCTAATAAACAAAAAGCTAAATTTAAAACTAAAACTTTTGGTGATATTAATCTTGGTGCAGTAGCTAATAAACTAGGTGCGGGTGCAATGCATGCTACTAATTTATTAAAAGGAGTAGATAATCGTAGAAAAGATGTTCAAAATTTTGACAGAGCATTAGGTTCTAGAGATGCAGCATCAACTCAATTTTATTCTGGTAGAACTGGTGCAAATACAGGTAGAGATGTAGTAGATGGTTCTAGAAGTTCAGAACGTATTGTACAATATGGTGGAACACCTGCACCTATGGCTATGTATGGTATGAATATGGGTGGATCTTATTACCCTAGTATGTCTGAAGGAGGCACAAGAAAAAAAGTTAGAATTAAAAAACTTCCTAGTTATCAAGATCAAGGTGAGGTTACTGTAAATGATATAAACGCAAGACGAGTTCAACAAGCTGAATTAGATCAATCAATAAAAGATGGAAATTTTGAATCAGGTCAAAGTAGTATAGGTACACAAGGTGGATGGAGAAATAAATATAATACAGAAGGTAGAGGTCCAATTGGAGATGCTGAATTTGAAGGTAGTAGTAGTGATTATATTGCAGGGATTTGTCAATCTATGAAAACTGGATCATATAAAAATAAATCTTTACAATGGATGATAGATAATAAAATCATATCATCTTCTGCAGCTCCACAGTTAGCAAATTGTGTTACTGTAGAAAAAGAAGCAATATATACTGATTCTGAACCAGCTATTGATCAAAGTACAGGAGAAAAGTGGTGTGAGTGTCCAGGGCCTGATGGAAATATACAGACTTTTCCATTACCTAAAGGAGAAGAAAAATGTCCTTGTCCAGAATATAGTGATGTAGAATCACAAGAAACACAAGTAGCAGGAGCATATCAAGAAGAACAACCTCAATGGTCAGATGTAGCTAAAAGAGGAATTCTTACTGCAGCTACTATGAATCCTAATGTTAATAGACCACAGGTAACTAACCCAAATAGAGTTGAAGTAAAACCAGCATTAGAAGATTATTTATCTAAAGTACAAACTACAGGAGCACTTGCAGCAGGAGCAAATCAAGTAGCGGGTGCAACAGCAGGCAGTTCAGCAAATAAAATGGCAAATCTATTATCTATTATGGGTAAAGCATTACCTCAAGCAAATAAAGATGTTGCTGATGTACAGAATAGAAATGCACAAACTATGGGTAAGTTTAATGCATTACAAGGACAGTATGATTCACAATTTAATAGAGATACTGCTGCAGGATTAAGCAGACAATCTTTTTTAGATGCTAATGTTGGAGATAGAGAAACAGCGAATTGGAATCAAAATCGTGCAAATGTTCAAAATCAAATACAATTAGCTGAAAATGAAATGCAAGGTAGAGCATTAACTAATATACAATATCCACAGTTTTCTACAGGATATAGACGTGGACTTCCTGGTTTTACACAAGGTAAGACAAATGTTGCTGAAAAACCTGCAATGACTGCAACAGAAGTATGGAATAGCCCTGAATTAGCAGGATTAGATGATTCTACTAAAGGTAAAATTGTAGCTGCAAAATTTGCTCAGTTTGGTGGGTATATGAATAATGGAGGATATGTTCCTGGATATAATATGTATCCATTTTTTGAATAGTAAACTTAATATGTTTAATAAACTTATAAGATTTTAATATTTTTATAGAGTAAAGAAAATAACAATGGCACGAAGTCCTCAAGGAGTTTCAAGTTTTATACCACAAATACAACCATATCAAGTTGATTTTAATTTTGTGAATAATGTTTTGAAAACAAAACAAAATCAATATGATCAAAATTGGAAATCTTTAAATAAGATTTATGGTCAAATCTATTATGCAGATTTGACTCATGAAGACAGTAAAGAAAAACAAAAAGCAATAGTTGATCAAGTAGATTTTAATTTAAAAAGAGTTGCTGGTTTAGATTTATCTTTAGATCAAAATGTAACTCAAGCACAACAAGTATTTCAACCATTTTATGAAGATTCAAATCTTATGAAAGATATGGCTTGGACTAAAAATACTAAAGGTCAACTTGGTGCTGCTGAATCAATGCGTAGTTCTTCAGAAGAAGATAGAAGAAATCAATATTGGGGAACAGGTGTTGATGCTATTAACTACAAAATGCAAGAGTTTAAAGAAACTCCTTATGATCAAATTCAAAGTGTTGGTAATGTAAAATATACACCATATGTTGATGTAATGAAAAAAGCAGATGAAATAACTGCAAGTTACGGTGATAGAGTTACTCCTAGTTTTGAAGGTGGAAAGTGGATTGTTAAAACTACTAATGGTGAACAATTAATAGGGCCTTTATCTAAATTATTAAATTTAAGATTAGGAAATGATCCGTTTATTAAAGATATGTATCAAACACAATCTTATGTTCAAAGGCAAAATTACATAGGTGCAAATGCAGCAAACTTTGGAGGAGATAAAGTTGCAACAGAAAGATCATATTTACAAGATGGTTATGAAAAACTTAAAAATAATACACTTAGACAAAATGAAAATTTAAGAGCTCAATCTCAATCTTTTACTAATCAAATTGAAAAATTAGAAAACAAACAAAAAGAAAATCCTGGAGATCCTAGATTAGCTGCAGCAATTAGAGAATTGCAATATAATAAACAAGTTACTGAAGGTAATCTTGCTTCAAGTGATAAAGCTGCAGGGTATTATAAAAATGGTTTATCTAATGGTAGTACGTCAACAGGTTCTGTTGATCCTTTTGAAGATATAGGTGCATTAAGAAATAAAGTAGATAATCTAGTAGCTGGTGACTTGTTTAATAAAGATATGGGTGAAGCTGCTGTAACATATGCATATAGAAATTATAGTCAAGATGTTGAAGTTAATCCTTATGGATTAGCCTCTACAAAACATGGTTATGCAATGGAAGAAAAACGTTATGCTGCTAAACTTGCTATGAAAAAATCACAATTTGAAGCAAGTGAAGCAAAAAAACTTCAGCTTGAAAAAATGAAAATGGATAGCGGAGACTTTAGATTTGATGAAGACTTTAACATAGTTCCTAAAGAAGAAATGTTTAATGTTCAAACTGAAATGTCTGATACTCCTGGTTTTACAAAAGAAGGTAATATAATTAGAGCTACTGAATCTATAACAACAGATCTTTATAGAGATGAAGCTTTACCTAAAGCTAATCAGCAATTAGTTGCTATTAATAATAGTGGAATTGATCAAGAAACTTTATCAGGTTACTTTAAAGGTCAAAATTTAAACGCACTTGTAAATGCAACTAAAAGTCCAGAAGCTTTAAAACAAGCTATTGATTCAGGTGAAATTACAGCTAATACTAGAGCAGAAGCATTACGAGATATAGATGAAGGTTTAATTGCTTTTTATGGAGTTGAATCTAATCAGGAAACTCTTAAAGCCACTTATGCAAATCAACCTGAAATGTATACTTCTTTGCAAGAAAATAAAACGGGTCTTGATTTATTAACAAAGCAATTAACAGCACAAGAGAAATGGCAGCAAGAAGCAATGACTACAGTTTCTTCACAAGCAGTAAAAGATGGAAACTATGAAGCAGCAGCTATTATAGATAATTCTGGTAAAACAAGAGATGTTAATCAATGGGCTCAACATTTATTAACTACAGGTCAAATAGATGAAGCTACTAAAAATAAATTGATTGCTAATAATGGAGAAGTAGTAAGTGAAGATCGTCCAGGTACACAATATGCTATGGTTCCTGGAGCTAATTTTATTAAAGAACTTTTTACAGGAGATGCAATAGGTGTGACTACACTTAAAGATAGAAATGGTGATAACCTTATTAGTTATGCTGAAGCTGTAGAAGATTTAGATGATTATAGTGTAGATTATGGACCAATTGGTTTAGCTCCAATTCTTTCTGGACAATTAAATCCAGGTGATCCAACGGATATAACTAGTCTTCAACAAAGTAAAGTTACAGTAAAAGGTAAAGGAAGTAGTTATAACAGATTTGCTAAACCTGTATTTTCTAATGTAGGTAATATGGATTTTGGTGGTAAACAAGCTAACCCCTCTAGTTATTTAAGTTATGATGTTAATGGTTTTCTAAATGATGAACCTATTGTAGCAGAAAATCAAAGTTCAGCAATGGCTGTATTAAGAGCTGTAGAAGGAGAATTGCAAGACACTGATTCAAAAGAAGCTTTTAATTTTACATCAAGTCCTATTGCTGCAAGAGATCCTAATAAACAATCTGTAACAATAAGACCAAAAGATCCTAGTTATTGGGATAAATTTGCACGTAAAGATGGCGATGAAGGTCTGGAAAAACCTGGTTTATTATCTATATCAGAAATTCAAAATTTAAAACAAAATGGTTTATCTGTTGTATCTGATAGAAGTAATTGGGATAATGAGCTTACATCTCATGTTACTAAAGATCCTTTAGTAACAGTTATGGAAAATGACCCTGATGGTAAGTATGAAGTAAGTAACATGTTTGATGATAGGTTTAACTCAACTTATCAAATGAATAAAGAAACTAAAAATATAAGCTTTACAACAACACAACCTGTTTATGATGATGTATCTTTATCATGGGGAACTAATACAGTATCAGAACCTGTATCTAACCCAAGTAATTTAAGTCAAAGAATTAATGTAGTTAATACATATGAATATGTAAATACAGTTTTAGGGCCTTCTAATGATATAGCAAATATTGTAGAACAGTTAAGAGCACAAGGAAAAACAGATGATGAAATAAGACAATTAATTTTAGAAAGTAACAACGCACAATATGGCTACTGATGATAATGCAGGTGTTACACCTAGTATAACTGGAAATCTTTCTGATCAACAATCGGGAGCGCCTTCTGCAGGAGATCCGTCTAATTCTACTCCTTTTTATGGAGAAAATACTTTAACAGATAATGTTATAGATTTTCCTGTTTCTCCTGTTTCTCAAATGCCTGCTCAAGCAGTTAATCCATTTATTGGTTCACCTGGTAAAAATATTACTGGTTCTCAAAAAAACATATCTAATTTTATAAGTAATTATACTCAAGGTAAGTTACAAGAGTTTGATGCAACTGAAGGTAAAAATAATTATGCTAAAATATTTTCATATGATTCTGGCCCAGATAGTAATGCATTTTATGATAGATATGCAGCATTTGGAGAAGAAAAGTTTTCTGAAGTTGGTTTTAGTCCTATAAGAGATAATGAAGCTAATTTTAATGCTAATACTACATGGTGGGATAATACAAGCAGAATGCTTAAACATTCTTTTTTTCCTTTGGCTACATTAGGTTTTAAAAGTGGTGTAAATAGCTTAGGTAAAATGCTTCAAGGAGATTTTACTAGTGCTGATTTAGAAGAAGCAAAAGATTATGAATATTATGCAGCATTAGGTCAAGATAGCAGAGGTGGTGGTGGAGCTTTTTTTAATAATACTTTTATGAACTTTGGTTATACTGCAGGTATTATTGTAGAAGCAATTGGAGAAGAGTTTATACTTGCTGCTGCTAATACTATGACAGGAGGATCTCTCCTTGGAGTTCAAGCTGCTAGAACAGCAAGTATTGCAAACAGATTAGGTAAAGCATCTAAATTATTTCAAATACCTAAAGCATTTAAGAGTACTTTAAGTTCAATGAATAATGTAAATAAATCTAGAAATTTTTGGAAAGCTGTAAATAGTCCAGCAGGTAGATTTATTAATCCTTTAGAAAATACATTTGATGCAATTAAAGGTATTAAAAAAGGATTAAAACAAGGTGAAAATATATCTGCACTAGCAAAAGGATCTAAAACTTTTGTTAACTTTTATAGAGATGTTAGAAATGTAAACATGGCTTTAGCAGAAGCTCGTTTAGAAGGAGGTATGGTTGAAAATCATATTTATGATACAAAATATAGAGAATTTTATAAAGAGCAAGGAAGAGCACCTACTAATGAAGAACAAAGATTTATTAGAACTGAAGCAAAAAAAGGTACATTAGAAACAGTTATTACAAATGCAGGTTTAATTTATTTATCAAATAAAATAGTTTTTAGAAACATTGTAAGACCTAGAGGAGGCATGAGAAACTTCATGAAAAATGTCCAAGAAGAAGTTATGGAGGTTGGTCAAGGTAGTAAATTTGGAAGTTTTGGTAAAATTTTATATGATAATGCTGCAAAAAAGTTTGCTTTTCAAGCAAACACAATTAAAGGTCTTGCTAAAAGTTGGTGGAAAAACCCTGGTTTTAAAACTTTAGGTAAAACAGTAGGTTATTTTAAAGCAAATGTTACAGAAGGTCTTCAAGAAAACTTTCAAGAAAGTATAGCTAGAGCTAATGAAGCTCATTATTTAGAATCTTTTAATTCAGAAGTTGTAAAAGCAGCCGCATATGGTAAATCTATAAATGGATTAGGTTATAAAGAAAATAGTGGGGCATTTGGCCTTAATGTTTCATTAGCTAATTATAAAAAAGAATTAGCAAAAGAAGTTTCTACACAAGGTGCAACTACATTCTTTTCAGGATTTTTAATGGGAACTTTTGCAGGTCCTTTAAATGGGGCAATGCCTTTTCTTAGTACTCAGTACAATAGAATTTTTGATAAAAAAGCTTATGCTAGTTGGATTAAAGATAAAACTAGAATTCAAACAAGTTTAATTAAAGAATTAAATGAAGTAGATTTAAATACTTTTATAAATAATAGAGCTGTAAATCTTGGTACACAAGATATTATTTCTAAACGTCATGCTGGATATAATACTAGTACTAAAGAAGTATTTGATGCAGACAATGAATCATTTATAGCACAATCTAAATTAATGCGTGAATCTGGAACAAAAGATTTATTTATTAATAACCTTAAAGCAATGAATGAGTTTACTGATGAAGAACTTGCTAAAGAACTACCTTCATCAGATGTAAAAGATGTCCCTGCTTATAGAGCTAAGATAAATAATGCAATATCTAAAATTGAAACTATTGATAAAAGATTTGAAGAAGCTGAAGAGTTATTTCCTAATCCTGTAAATTTAAATAATATTGATAGGACTAATGGATTTGAAGGCAATTCACAAGCTGCGTTATATCATGCTTGGGAAACTTCTAAAAGTAATTATGTCTTTATGAGTGAATCTTTTGCAGATGTTACTAAAAGAATGAGTACTATACAAGAGACCTATATGCAAAAAAATAATATAGGGAATGTTGATTATAATGCAGCTAAAGTATTGTTTACTCCAGATTTTATAAGAGAACAATCAGATATTCTTGAACAAGAAATAGATACTGAACAACAAAAAAAGAATCCTAATGCAAATAGAATTTCTGCATTAAAAGATCAAAATAAATATTTAAATGAGTTTAAGTCTTCCTTTGATGCATTTAATAAGCTGTATAATAAAGAAGACTTTATAGAAGAAGCTAAAAATGCCATAAAAGCTGAAACAGAAAAAGATGCTACTGTAGAAGAAATTGATCAATATTTAGAACAGCAATCAGGTTCTCTTAGTGAAGAATCTCAAAATAAAATAATAAAAAATTTAAGAAGTGCTCATGATAATTATTTAAAATCTATAGCTAAAGGTGTTAATACTACAATATTTGATGAAACTTTAAATGATGGATTTAACAAACTTTTAGATTTTTACAAACTTGGAAAAGAAGGTAGAGCTTTATCAGCAGGTATAAACATATTACATGATCCTGCAGGATTTTTAGATTTAGTAAACAAAAATCAAGAATGGATAAGAAGGCTTTATGATAAAAGATCTGAATATTATACAGACTTAGTAAAAGATCAAATGAATAAAGTAGCTGACAATGCTTTATTAAATGTATTAGCTAATCAACAATTGTATGTAAGTGCAGAAGATTTTGCAAATTTTATTAAAGATGGAACACCTCCTTTAGAAATATATGATGATAAAAATAAAGTTGTTTATAAAAAAGGTACACAGTTGTATGATGCAATTTATAAAGAAACTTTTGCTAAAAGTTTAGAGTTAAAAGATAATGATCTTGATACAGAAATAATGTATGCTGATAAAGTCTATCAACAAAAACTTGATCAGTTAAATGAATTATATGACACTAAAATAAACAATTTACCAAAAGAAGAAACTAAATATGTTATTGCAAGTTTTCCAATAGATAAAAATAAAACATATACATTAAAAGACCTTTCTTCAAATTTAAAACCTAATCAATATTTAAGTGTTGTTCATGATGCAAAAGAAGATGCTACTATTTTCTTTATGGATGAAGAAAATAATTTAAAATTTGTAGATGAATCTGGTCAAATAGTAGACATATCTAAAATTGATAAAGAATTTAAATTTATTAATGGTGAAATATATGATATTCGCCAGATGCCTAATCAAGATTTAGTTACAGAAATAAACAAAGAAAGAACTGAAGCTAAAGATTTATTAGAAAAAGAATATTTAGCAAATAAAGATAAAGAAGAATCTGAAGCTGCTCCTGTAGATACTGATATTAAAAAAGATACTATTTATAGTACAAATACTGATCTTGCAGACATACCTGCAGATTTAAGAAATAGTTTGTTTTTAGAATTTGATAAAACTTTATCTTCTGAAGATAGAGATACGCTTACTGATGAACAACAAGATAATTTATTTGATAAATTTATTAAATCAGGAAGTCCTATTGTAAAAAAAATTATTGATGATTATAATAAAAAACAAAGTACTAAAAAGTCTGCAGGTATAACAGCAGAGGATTTTGAATTTAAATTTGGTGGAAAAACTATAAGTACTAAAGGAAAAAATACACCAACATTAAGAGCTCTTCAAAATCAACTTAATGTTTCAATACAAAATTTAGAAGATAAACCTAGATTAACAGAACAAGAAAAGAAAAATTTAAAATATTATAAAATACAAGTTAAAAATCTTGATCAAATAATAAAAGATAGAATTAAATCTGGGTTTACACCTAAACAATTAGAGGCTATAGAAAAAATACAAGAGCTTAAAGCAAAGCAACCTAAATATAGGCAAGAGGATGATGGTTATTATATAGATGGTATAAAAGATCCTCTTACAAGAGTTACTACAGCTATTGCTCGTTTTCTTGGTCTTTATCAGTATACAAATAAAGATAAAGTAATTGAAATATTTGATAGAACATTAGGTAAAGATTCAAATGCATTAGATGCATTTATTGATGAAATTGCAAATGCTAATCTTAGTGGTGTAGAACCATATACTCTTAGGGAACTTAAGGCAAGATTATCTAAATCTTTAGAAAAACAAACTACTACACCTGAAGCAGAAACTAAAGAAACTAGTGTAAAAGATAGTGTAG
>TARA_R110001606_G_scaffold134729_1_pt1 | contig 15561 bp, 21 predicted proteins | sample TARA_R110001606 | Tara Oceans TARA_R110001606 (sample SAMEA4398315) | marine metagenome | biome: Polar Biome; feature: [SRF] surface water layer (ENVO:00010504); material: water (ENVO:00002006), including particulate matter (ENVO:01000060) such as... | depth 5 m | reverse complement strand
TCCATACAGCTATGTATCGCAGTACCACGTTCTGCTGCAGCTTCTTTAACACCTGGATTATTCTTGGACCACATCTCCAACTTTTTCTTGTTGGCTTCTGATGCAGTCTCTGAAATCAATGTGGTTACTGATGGAGTTGGTTTCGTACCAAAGGGATTGTGGTAATGACGCTTTCCATTGAGAACAATCCTTGCATCTCTGTCGTTTACTTGATCGAAAACCTCAGGATTTTGCTGATAAATTTCGTAAGGGGTAAGCAATTTGCTTTTATCTGACATCTGTCGATAATTTCATTGCTCTAATTGTAAACTACTTTTTGTCTTAATTGTGTTGCTATGATCAAAACAAAAATGACCAAGCTAGATCTGATTGCAGTACCAGTGATGGTGCAAGGGGAAAAACTTCTGAAGCACTATGAATCTATTGATGTTCCTCTAAAACGTTATTATATTCTCGACAATTCGGAAGGCAAAGATTCTAGTGTTGATGAAGCCATCGATCAAATCTGTGATAACCATAAAGAAAACATTGATGAGATTGCTATTGTCTCCAACAACCAGAACTCTGGTTACCCTGGTGCAGTGAATCAAATCATACGTGACAATACTGATTGTGCACACTGGCTAGTAAGTGGTTTTGATTGGTGGGCAGCACCAAAGCAGTACAAAAAAGTACTAGAAAAACTTCCATCACTACAGAACGGAGCCTTCCTTGGTACCGGATGTGACTCAATGTGTGGTTTTCTCTTCACTAAAAAACTAATTAGAGCAGTGGGATACCTAGACGAAAACTTTTTCCCTGGTTATTTTGAGGACAATGATTATAAACGACGCATCCAAATAGCTAATATTCAAGTGCCTACCGTTCAGCTTGACGCTGAACATGACAGATCTAGTACATTAAATAGTTCAGAACACTTTAAAAAACGAAATCAATTTACTTTTCAACAGAATTTCAGTTACTATGTAAACAAATGGGGCGGCCAACCCGAGTCAGAAGTTTATGTCACACCTTTCAACAGACCACTCGGAATTGACTATTGGAAATTCGACCCAGAGCGAAGAGAAAAAAGTCGTTGGTGAGAAGATCTTACTTAATTTAGGGCTGCAACCTCTAGTCAATAACCTTTGCCTTGGAGAGAAAGCAGCCTTAGCAGCCAAGCAGTATCCTATTTGTGCCACAATTAATAATGATCTAGAGATTAAACTAAATTACGAGGTACCAACTGATGAGCTCTATCATAATTATTTGTATTTTAGTGGCATTAGTGCTCCATATATAAACCACTGCAGACTTCTCTGGCATAAGGTTAAGCATCTTAACCATGATGTTGTTTTAGATATTGGTGGTAATGACGGAACTTTGCTGCAAGCTATCCAATCACAAACCGAAGAGAAGCTAACACGTTATAACGTTGATGCTAGTCGCACATTCCAATCAATCAATGAGAGCAAGGGCATCAAGTATGTCAATGATTACTTCAATAAAGATACTGATGTACCAACAGCAAACTTAATCTTCACTACAAATGCTTTTCAACACACACCTAACGCAGAGAAATTTGTGGAAGGCATCGCTGCAAAACTAGATGGTACTTGGATTCTTGAGTTTCCATATACTTTACGCACAATTCAAACCCTTCAGTTTGACCAGTTTTACCAGGAGCATTATTATTACTGGCTTGTAAAACCATTAAAAAAATTGTTCTCCCAATATGGGTTGACTATCTATCATGCTGAGGAAGTTGATATCCATGGCGGATCGATGCGTCTTTGGGTAACTAATAAAGACATATATGGAGAGACTGGAGCAGCAGAAAAGTTTATTAAAGAAGAAGAAGCATTTAATTATACTGACTTTTATGGGTTATGCATTCAAAAGATGATGGAAGACTATCTCTTCTTACAAAAACTAGAAGGGAAAACAGTTTTCTTTGGCGCAGCAGCCAAAGGTTGTGTCTATTTAAATGCGTTAAAAACATACGGCCAGTTACCAAAAGATGCTTATGTGGTTGACGATACTTTTCATAAGCAAGGTAAGTTTATCCCTGGCACTGGAATGAAAATTCAAACACGACAGTTCCTTTTGGCTGACGAGCCAGACAACATTGTAATACTTGCTCATAACTTTGCCGAGTTTATTACTCACTCATTAAGAAAAGACGGTTACAAAGGTCGCATTATTACAATGCTCCCTTCTATTTATATTGATGAGCTTGAGGATCACCAATGAAAAGCTTAGCTGTTTTTTATCATGTTTATCCAGGAAAAGATTGGGAAGATATTTTTCAAGCTCAGATTGGTGCGTTGGTGGTGTCAAATTTACTTAATGCAATTGATTATTTGCATATTGGTTTCAATGGTGATCTCGATCTTATGCCTACTTTCTTTGGTCGAGAGGAGCTCGAAATTGTTGTCAAAGAAAATAGTAACAAGTATGAAGAGACTGATACCTTAAGAGCAATGTATGAATACTGTTTAGAAAATCCAGGTGACTATGTTTTATACATACACACTAAGGGTGCCTCACGCAAGAATGCTTATACAGAAGATTGGCGTTATCTAATGGAGTACTTTTGCATTCACCAATGGCAAAAAGCAGTCAAGGCTTTATTTGATGGACATGAAACGGCAGGTGTCAATTACCAACGTGATACAAGCATGGGATATCACCCGCATTATTCCGGTGCTTTCTTTTGGGCTAAAGCTTCTTACATAGCAACGTGTCTTGATTTGAAATATCTAGACCATCCTTTACGTTTTATGCGAGAGTTCTTTATCGGCAGTGGGAATCCCCATGAAAAGAATTTTTGGGAATCAAATCTAAACAAAAAAGATATTGCTATGCATTATGTCCAGCCCTACTCAAAAAAGATATATAGTAGAAACTACTTGACTGACACAGAACTCATGAACGCACCTGTCTGGGAATCACCTAATAAAGGTATTGTTAAGATCTTAGATGATTTGAATGTAAATGGTTTTGAAAGTGAAGGAGGCACAGATAAGAATACGCTTCATAACTTCACAGGTATTTATGCTTATCTTTTAGATCAATATCGTGATACCAGCGGACGTTTACTTGAGATCGGTGTGCAGCATGGAGGTTCCTCATTATGCTGGCACGAATACCTAAACAAATTTCACCTTGATCTTGTAGACATTCAAGACATTGTGCCAGACAAAATTTGGCATAACATGGATCCAGAACGCTATGAGTTCTATCAAGCTGATGCTTATACAAAATCAGCGATGGAAGTGTTTAGCGAGTTTCGTTATGACGTTATTATTGATGACGGTCCACACTCACTGCATACTCAACAGTTCAGCGTTGCAAACTATTTTAATCTTTTAAAGCCAGGAGGTGTACTAATTATTGAAGACATTCAGAATGTACATCATCTAACATTGTTAACCGAAACTTTAAAAGAAGAAGATAGAAAAGGCGTACGCATCTTTGATGTGCGTGAAACCAAAGGGCGATATGACGATTTAATATGGGCAGTTATTAAAGACTAGTGGAAAGTTTTAGCTAGACTTTAGTTGCGCTAAGTCGAATAGCGTTTTAACTCTAGTAAAGAAGTATCCTAAGTTCAAGACGGTTACACGGAAGGATCAGGAGCCTTAGTCGGCTCCTTTTTTATTAGTTACATCTTAATGTGGCTTTGCTGTTAGAATGGCATTAGCTGCAACTTTACAATGCCTGTTACCCACTGTTGTTAGGGGACAAAAATTTAATAAGTCAAGGACATCTTAGACAGGCTTTAACTTGCCAAGCGGCAGTAAAGCAGTCTTCAATCACTTCACCACAATAATTTTCAATATCAAAAGCATCCATCTTAGCTGCTAATTTAGCCACGTTTTTAGCACACATACCAAAGGTTTCAAGATTCTCATAGTAAGTTATAAGCATGGCAGGCCCTTCATAGGCTTCTATATGTCCAAATTTTTTATAAGCGGCCATCAGTCCTTTACAACACATTGGCATCAGATAGTCAAGAGAGCGAGTAAGTTCTCCGAGTCTGTCCAATTGTTTTTGGTGCTTCTTATATTGACCTTTGGTAAATTCATGTACGCCAAAAAAGTTGCCACCTTCAAAATTCAAATGTACGAGATGCGATTGAAGCATCAAATGAGCAGCATGGCTGCTAAGTACTATGAGCTCATTAGCCAAACGGCCTACGGGTTCTTTTTTACTTTGGGGCTTTGGCTCATAGGATACTTTTTCTGGCTGCCTATTAGGAGTGGGTTGCGTTGGCTCAACAGGAGCAGCAGTAAAGACCATCTTCTTAGCTATTTAATATTCTTTATTCTAGACTAGAATTATATGCAATGAAAAACAATGTCACATGTTTGGTATGACAGTACAATAGTCCCTTCTCGTTATATTGTTAATCCTGTTGATGTTGTTGTTAAGACTGATTCAAATAACGTAGCTACTGACGCATTTGGAAGATTAAGAGTTAGTAATCCTTTTACTTTATTTGATTCAAGCCATCGTTATTCGGATAATGGTTTATGGGCAACAGAACTTACTACTGGAGGAACAAGCGTATTTAATGCCGACCAAGGACTTGTTGATTTAAATACAACAACTTCAAATGGGTCTAGTGTCATTAGAGAAACATATAAAGTTTTTCCATATCAACCTGGTAAATCGTTATTAGTAATGTCTTCTTTTGTTGCTAACGCACAAAAAACAGGATTACGGCAACGCATTGGTTATTTCGGAAACGATAACGGTTTTTATTTTGAATTAAACAACACTGATCAACCTCAATTTGTAAAACGAAGTTTAGTCACAGGATCTGTTACTAATACAGGAGTTAATCAAAGCAACTGGAATGTGGATCCCTTGGATGGAACTGGTCCTTCTGGTATAACAATAGATTTTACTAAAGTTCAAATTTTATGGACAGATCTAGAATGGCTTGGCTCTGGAAGAGTAAGGGTTGGTTTTCTTATTGGTGGTGTTTTTATTCTTTGCCATACTTTTGATCATGCAAATATAATTGATTCAACTTATACAACAACAGCAACATTACCTTGTCGATTTGAAATTACAAATACTGCAACTACTGCTTCAAATAGTTTGCTTAAACAAATTTGTACTACTGTAATAAGTGAAGGTGGTTATGAACTATCAGGCAGACAATATTTTGCTGCAACTGATATTGCAACGCCTTATGACTTAACAAGTGCAGACACTTACTATCCAGTTGTTTCGTTAAGGCTAAAAGCAACTCCAAATAATTTAGATGCTGTTGTTATTCCAACTGCACTTTCAATTGCTGGTCTAACCAATAATTCAAATTATAACCTTCAAATAATATATAGAGGAACAACAACAGGAGGCAGTTGGGTTTCAGCAGGTTCAGATAGTTCAGTAGAATATAACATAACAGGAACTAGTTTTAGTGCTTCAGGTGCAAAAGAAATTACTAGTGTTTGGTTTCAAGGAACAAAGCAAGGCTCATCAATTGCAACTTTATCAAGAAATGATCTATTTAAGTTTCAGTTAGAACGAAATGGTTTAACAGATACACCTTATGAAGCCACTATAGTTATTGCAACAGACAATTCAGGAGCAGATATTTACGCAAGTTTTGATTGGGAAGAAATTTCGCGTTAATTTTTAGATTAGACAATGAATTTATCCCAGAAAGAAAAAGTATTAATTAGTTTTTTAGGCATTATTTTTTCAGCTCAAATTATTCTTTATGGAATTGGGTTAGGTTTTTGTATACGCAATGGTGGATTAGATACATGTCCTGAAATCGGCAAAAGAGGAGAGATTATGTTTGCTGGAATGACGGCAACTGTATTAGCATTAATTACAAACATAGGCACTGGGAGAACACCTAGGTAATATGGATAAACATACAAAAGAAAATTGGGAAAAAGTAAAGGCGGCCTTGGAGACCGCCAATAAAACAAACACTTACTTTTATAAACGTGCCGTTGCTATTTGTAATGGCGGGAAAGATCCATTAGTGGAACCGCTGTAACGAGAAAAGAACTTAACTCTTCTAAGATTTGCTGTTCATTTTCATGCCATTCTTGTTGGTTTTTAATAGCTTCTTTAAAAGCTTGGTAGATTTCGCCACCAGTTAAACCTTCTTTTTTGTTTGTGCGTTCAACATAAGTAGCAATGGTATCTTCAAAACATTCAATACAACTTGCATACTGATGTTCTTTGAGGTTGAAATTAGTATTCATTAATCGTGAAGGTTAGGTACAAATGTTTCTTTGTAAGAGTCATCTTTGCAAGAGTCTTCTGATAAAGAAAGTGTTTCTAATTGACGCAGATTAGCCTGGTCAATAAATTCTTTAACTGCTTTTTGTTGTTCAAACCACATCATTTTGCAGTAAGGTCCAGCTTCTTTTAAACAAAACTCTTGCCATAGCCCAGTATACAAACCATTTGTACGACCAGAGCGTTCATACATATGGTCCATAAACTCCGCACGTTGGTTTTGTTCATGGCAGTTCCATGTATCTAGATACTCCTGCTCAGTCATAGGAATCATTTAACTCAACTGTATTTATTGTAGTAAAAATTCCATCGATTTCGTCTTCACGAAATTCTTTTAATAGTTGATGCAGATCATCTTCGAGTAGATCGGCATACACCTCTGGGGTTCTGCCTTCAAATGGATTGTATTTACATTCAAATTCTAAAGAGAATCGAATGGTAACGATGGGATGGCTCACTGGTAATTTAAAAGTCTTTTAGATTATAGGGTCAATCAATCAAACGTTCAAGTGAATGAATCTTAGCATTTTGATACTCACCGAGTTTGTCTTGAATAATATTGGCATAGTTGATAGCAGCTTCAACAATTTCTTCAGCATCTAATGACGCAGAAATATTTGCATTAGCTAGCAGGCCAGCGACTAAGGTCGTGACCTGCCATTCTTGTTTGGAACCAACTAATGCAGGTAGCGGTGTGCCTCCTTGAGTAAAGTTGTTCAGAAGATATGTAAGATGTTCTTCATATTCTCTTGACATTTGGCACACCTTTTTCTTTAGTTTATCATCCTTGAATGAAGAACCAGTAAGCATTACTAGCATTTTTGTGGTAACGCTTTGCATTAATTAATTTAATGCGACGCTCTTGTAAGTGCTGCATTTTATTTTGGTTGTAAGGAATTTCTTGATCTTTTTCTAGTTGTAGTTCAGCTTCGACTACATCGATTTGCAAACCGATATCATCAACTGCATGTAGATGACAAGTTTGTTTTACTTGCGCATCGTTTGTACTTGTCGGTGCATCTAGATTTGCGTAGAAAGATTTTTGTAATGAAGGATGAAAGATAGTCCAGGAAGCTTCAGTCATTTTAAGTAAGGATTCTTTTGGTGCGGATTTGGTACTGTTGTTTAACATTGACTCCTGCTGGGAGTTCTTTGCCGTGGTCATATGCGTCACGGATGGCGTCGACATTTGGTATACATCGATGTTTGACCTTCGTGTCTTGCCGTAGGATTGTACTGCCATTAGATGATTTACAGATTGTAGTAGTAGTGGTTTCCTCTAAGATACTATATAAATCTTGTTCTTGTTGGGACCAATCTTCTACTGATGAACTAATTTCAACAGTGGGTTGTGTATTTGGAATAACATGGTAAACATATTTATTTCCAGTAAGCTTATTGCCCTCAGCAAAACCACGCCGTTTAATCTCAGACAAGATTGATTTGAGTGCACCGATTTCTGCTTTGTGATGTTTCAAAGCTGCATCAAGGAGTTTCTTTTCTTCTTGCCCCACTTCGATTAGCTTTTCATGTTTAGTGACATGGTAATGAATACCATCTAATTTACTAGAACGTAGATGGGCACAAGCTTCGAGCTCGGCTAGGGCTAATTCTTTAGACTCTTCAGTTAATAATGAAAGACTACTAGTCAAAGCTGAATAGTGTTTGTACAACTCAAAAGTATTGAGCTTGTCTAGTTTGGTATGAGTAATTTGATTCATGATTCAGAAAAGAGAAGTGATGTAGGTCATAGTCATGGCAACACCGAATGCCACTAAACCAGAGGCAACTTCAGCAATGAAACTGCCAGCAATGGATGCAAAGAAAGAAAACATGAGTTTGAAATGAATTACTTGGATTTAAAAGCGTGAGAGATGTGGCCGAGAGCTGTGAGAGGGAAGGGTACGAACTTGTTTGCAATCATATTGTCCAGCAGTTGCCAGACATCATGTTGGGTGTAGGTAACGTCTTTATTATAAAGACGCCACTTATCTAGTGTAGCCATCTGACCAGACTTTGTGTAGATCACACGAAAGTTTCCATACTCTTGATGCGCTCCTGGTGGCGTGTAATGCCATGCAGTTGTATTAGATGCAAGGCCACCTTTAAGTTCCTCAATCAATTGACTACGCTTTACACAGAACTCACGGAACTTTCTCATATAAGCAATATGTTTACAGATAGGTTTATAACCCGGAAGTTCAGCTTGGAGTTCAGTTAAATTCTGAGCTTGCTGCTGAAAGGAGCCACAGTTGCAATGTGGGATAGTTTCTTGCAAGACATCTTCTTCCTCTTGTGGCAGCTCCTCATCGGTACCGAGTCCAACCTCTTTCTGGCCTTTGATGCGACCATCAGGAGAAACAATGTAACCAAGATTATATTCGTTTAAAACGTTAGTAACTTTTTCTTCGTTGTCTAATAAAGAAAACTTATCTGCCCAACGATATTGAGCTTGAGTTTGAAATAATTTTTCTCCTCCTATTTGAGAATATAACCAGCCTTTATATAAGATGTAGCAGTTGTTTTTCCAAATAGATGGCCCTCGATAGTTTGGTCCAAGGTAGGAAAAGAAATCTGGTACACGAGATGTAAATTCTTGGAAAGCAGTACGTATTAAGGCAGAGTCGTATCTTTGGTTTGTACCATCGTGCCGCACGATAACAATGTCCTCATCCTGTTTGTAGATGCCTGCAATTTCAGTGTCATCAAACTCAGGGAAAGCACGCCTAATGTTTGCTTTGGAATAGATCAGTGCTTGTGCACTGTTCATGTCAAGAAGTTGTTTAGCCATGTAGAATAAAATTAAAATTTGAATGATGTTGAATTTTAAAGAAGCACCTGAAGAGGAGTTTTGGAAGATAAAAATGAAACGTTACATAGAAGAATGCTCTTCAAAGAGTGAGTTAAAACAAATAGCAGCAATGTTAATAGACATTGCCGCTACAAGACAGACTGTTATCAAGGGTCTAATTAAAGACACACTTGATAACTTAGAGTCTCATCTAATTCATAGTCGTGAATCAGCACCATAGCTGTCTTTACTTGCGGCTGGTAGTGCAGTAACTACTTCTGCTTCAACTGTACGGGAGTGAGGAAGGATTGAAACTCCTTCTTGAATTCCGTACGAACCACCAAGGCGACTAGCATCCTGCTTGGAGTGCTGGTTGATGTAGTCATTGTACATTTCTTGAAATTTCCAAGTTGATTCACGATCTTCATCGGGGATAGAAAGTTTACCAAGTGAACTTAGAGCAGCATCATTGTCTGAGTAATCAGGAATGTCAAAGGATTCAACAGCGCAGATCTCTACGTTGTTACTTCCTCTCATGTCACTACTTAAAGTAGGACAGAAAATTGTGGTAGCAAAAAACTGTTCGTTGTATTGCATAGGCACTTCAGTATCAAGTGCTTTAGATAAACACTTAGACATTTCTTTTTCAAAAAGACGAATCTTTTCTGAAATGTCAGTACCATTTAATCCTTTTAAAGTAAGAACAATAGGAATTTTATGAGCCCTTTTGTTTTCTTTTGTCAGGATGTAAATGAGATACTTTGTACGTACACTGTACTTACGTTTGTACATTTCATTCTTGCTGTTTGCAAGATCAGCAGCAGCTTTGTCTGCTTCAAACAGTTCTTTAACTGCATCGTTTTCAAAGGTACCAATGGTTTGTCGCATTCCAAATTGTTGCTCAACCATTAGAGGCGAACGCAATAAAACTTGAACACGTGGAGCTTGGAAGTTTAAACCCAGTTCTTTTGATGTGTTCGGTGGCATTCCAAAGGTTTGTTCGTATTCAAAAATGACTGAACCTTTATCAAAATCTTTTTCATCTGCGGTCCAGCCACAGTTATCAAGATCTGATTTGCGAATGAACCAACCACGTTTTTTTGATTTGTTTAAAGGCTGGATAGTAACAAGTGGTTGATAACCACTAACAAATCGTTTGTCATTAAATAAAGCAAAGCTTTCTAATGAACGTTTAGCAAGAGCTGATGACATGTTGAAAGAATAAAAAAGTAAACAGACAGAGGACTTACACCGGATGGATGCCTCTGTTTCAATGCGTATCATACCAGTTGTGGCCTGTCTTTACGTCGCCTTCGATCTTGCATAAGAAATCGAAACACTGTCCTGCTTTAACGTAAGCATTTAATATGTATGGCTTTAGATTTTCTTCTACACCTGGTGGACAAGACATTTGAATTTCATCATGGATAAAAGCATGTTGGACCCAATCGGTGCCATAGACATAACCTGCATCTTCTAGATCTTCATGAATATTAATCACGACTTGTTTCATAATGACTGCACCAGCAGCTTGGAGTAATACATTTAAAGCTTTGAATTCTGAACGACAATACAAAGGTCGTTTATCTAAACCAATTAAGAATCCTCGTGCAATAAGAGTTTGAGCAAGTTGTTGTTTAAGTCTTTGTAGTGCAGGTATTCCTGTGAGGAAAGAATCAATTGCTGTTCTTCCTAAAGATCTGAGTGCTTCTGGATCGTTTTCATTTGAATCCACGATTGTACCCGCCTTAAAAAAACCAGCGCCATAAAGTACAGCATAGAGAAGACGCTTACTAATGTCTCGTGTAGAGACTCCAAACATCTTTTGATTGTAAACATGAATGTCTTTACTATCATCAATAACAATTTCTCCATATTCTCCATCATCCCAAAGAGCAAGGTATCCTGCTAAACATCTTAGTTCCAGTGCTTTTGCATCAGATCCAATCAATACCCAATTGTCAGGAGCATGGAATAACTGACGGCATTCTTTTCCATATGGAGAATAACCAGCAGGAACTTGTGCCATGTTGGGATTTCGATGACTAGCTCGGCCTGTAATACAACCATTAGTTATTAAATCACCGTGCATAGTACTGTCTTCGTCGACTAGTTTTAGCCATGCATTATTACCTTCCTTCATCTGACCTAGACGTTTCTTTAACAACATGTATCTAGACAAAGGCTCAGCTTCTGGATAGGGAAGCTTCGCCAAGACTTCATCATTCAAGATTGCATTACCTTTATCTGTTGTCTCTGTTGGACGCCATTCGTATTTAGTTTTTAAACGATCAGTGATCTGTTGCCTGGAGCCAGGATTAAACTCTTCACTGTGTACTTTCCGAAAGGGAATACCCTTTACATAACCACGCTTGGTATTGTTTACTTTGGGAGTAAACCAAGTCTCAGTTTCAATTGGTGGAAACAATTCTTTTAGTTTTGTTTCGAGTATTTGTTTCTCAGATTCCAAGTCATCCACAAGATCAAGACATTGATCAACATCAAATGGAAAGCCAGATCTAATTTGTCTTTCAATGCAGTGAGCAAGTGAGTGTTCCAATTGATAAGAGGTGATAGGAATGTTTTGATTTTGGATATGCTTGAAGAGTTTGGTTGTGACAGAAACATCTTGCTGGCAGTAGTCAAGCATCTCTTGTGAGTATTCAGAAAAGTCCTTGAAATCAATTTTCTTGTCACTAAGACGGTGGCCCCAGGCTTTAAGACTAGCTGACCCCCTGAGTCTAGGTGGCACTTGTTGGTACTGGTCCGTATCAAGATCGTAGAGTTTTTCCTTAGGCCAGATGAGTCTGGTGCAGAGTAATGTGTCAATGATTTGTTGAGGTTTACGGTTGAGTGTACCCGGCCATAGTTTTTCTATAACCGGGATATCATAAAAGATAATGTTGTGGCCTATTAGAAGATCAGCATCAGCCAAACACTTGAGACCAGCATCAATAGTACTAGGCCCAAAAGCATAAGTCCTGTCTCCGATGAGATCGTGGAAGACAATACAGTGGATCTTAGAAGCTTCGTCATACAGGCCATCAGTTTCAATATCAAATACGTATGCAGATTTAATAGAAGAACTTAGCTTCGGGCTGAACGGTAAGAGATTTAGAGGCAAGTTTTTTGTCATTCTTATTGATCCACTGAAGGATATTATATGCTCCAGTTTGATGTGGTGTACAAAAAGCTTTAGCAATTTGCGAATCAGTTTTAATAGGAATCAATTCAAATTTCTTTTCAGCTACGTTAGTAGCGATAGCATGTGGCACACCTTTAATCTCAGTGGCAATTAAATAGGACATCGGAGCTGTGCTTGTCATTAGATCGTAGCAAAGGAGTAGTTGATTCTCAGTTAGTGTTTGATTTAACTAACTTTTGTTTGTAGTAAAGATTTGCTTGACGCCTGGCACAACGTTTGCAGTTGCCCAGGCTGTTATTACTACGGGGAGCATAGCGATTTGTACTCCCACATTTGTTACAAGGCTTAATGCTTTTGCTTGGAGTTGTATCCAACAAAGCCTCCTTCTTTCTTGCGTTGGACAATTGATTTACCAGCGATAGAACCTTTGGGTTGCGTACCATGTACTAAAAGTGCAAACGGTTTAGTACCAAAACAGTTGCTGTCGTCGTGGTCCACAGATAGACCCAGACTGCTAGCTTCCATTTCTGAGTAGACGACATAAGAGATACGTTTGAATTGATGTACATGGGAACTAAGCATAGGGTCTAGGTTGCCACCCATGGATGCAGTCAGATAAAAGTTTTCTGGAATTTCATCAATGTTATTGAGCCAGAGTTGTAGTTGTTTTGTGTAGCCATAGTACTTACGAGTTGGATCCATACGAGCTACACGTAGCCATGCAAGGAAGTAAAGCTCTGACCAGTAGTCACCTGACTCATGGATACGAACCAGATCAATCTTGTGGTTGCGATCTTTTGCATTGATTGATGCAGTGATTAGCTCCTGTACAGCAGCAATCTTATGGATAGGATCTTCTACTGGGATCATGGTTTCTTTAAGGAGATCCCAGTTATGCCACCTAGCTGCTCTGCATTGTGGGCTACGTGCTTCACCACTAGCTGCGAAACAACGATAAGGTGCAGCGTCAGTGTTGTTGGTCTGTGGTAGATCTTGAATCTTACCGGTGACTCTGTCGCTGAATGTCTTACAAACACCAGCATTAGGGCATGTGTAGCCAGCTGGTAGTGAGAAGATCAGGCGCTTGCCTAGCTTGGCATTGCCTGTTGAGAACTTGAGAAGTGTCATGTTGTTTAAGATGATGTGAAATGCACGGGACTTACGTCAAGACTGCCCATGTAATTAAAGATGTACTATACTAAAGAGACGTTCATCAGCAAATGCTGACGCATAATAACAGGCGTGGAACGGCACCTGTTTTATCGGAACAGTCTCATGACTCTTACTTATCGTGGTGTAGCTTACGACTCTCAGTCTGCTTTGCTTACTCATTTGTTAGACAAGTTTAAGAAAGAACAACGTCTTGCAAAAGAGATTAAGAAAGACAGAGAAAGGATCGCCGCTTGCCCATCAGTCGAATAAAATAAGCGAGTACTTTATACTTGTCTTGTCCTCCCAGATTTAGTAGCTGGGTCATCAACTATTGCAGGTGCGAGAGCCGGATAGATTACTGCTAACAATGAAGCCAGGTGTGAGAGCCTGGCTTTTTAATGTTATGTTTTAGGAGTAGACCACTCGTCTATGCTCCATGTAATTTTATGCATGAAGCTTTACTCGCTACAGAAAGATAGCTAGATCAGGTAGGTGCATGAGCCACTGAATCTTTCATTAAATCCAAGGCCAACTCAACTCGATGTCATCTGACCAATCGTTACTATTGATTGGTCGTTCAGATACATACTTGTTGAAGAGTTCCTTACCGCCTCTGCGCTCCATTACTAGCTTTAAATCTTGTTGATCTTCTATGTAATCTTCTACTACTTTTACTCCTGCTTTGTGACCTAAGTCATAAGCGGCTCGCATATCAGCCATTCGTGTGTCGAGCATGTAGGGGCGATTGGTTATTTCAAAAACTTCGTTTCCGTAAGTCATGAGTTGTCCTCTAGTAGTTTGATTAGTAGCTTGTCTATGACTCTTGATTGAGAGTCTAGTCTTTTGTTTAATAGCTTTAATTCATATTCAAGATCTCTAAGATGGCACAGGATAAGATCCTGTTGTTCTTTGGCTGTCATGAGTTGTTCTCCTGTGTTTTTGTTGGGCGCATTGCTTCAATGAGTATTCATCCCAATTGTCATACAGAAAACTGCAAGCAAAGTCATAGATGTGCTCTTGAGAAGCTGCATCTAAAGCGGCTAGCTCAGTTAAGGAGAGATCAACCTCCTTAGCTTTGACTGCGACATTTGTTTGGCCACGATAGATTGCATCAAGTGCATTTGGAATAGAAGTTGCAGTCATCAGCATGCTCAGTCATGTACTCTGGGATAAAGAAGCCACAAGCTTCATTCTCATTATGTTCGCATGTCTTACATGCAATAAGTTTCCCCTTGGGTGTAGGTTCAGTTGTTATATCTTCTAATGGCATTTCAATAGTAGTTAATCTATGACCACAACTTGTACAATGTTTTCTACGTCGTCTATATCCTTTAGCTGTTAGTTTGCTTTCTAATACTGTAAAAGTACGTTCTTTACATTTAGGGCAAGCTTCTTTATAACTTTCACGAGCAGCTTGTATTCTGCTTGATTCAGTTTTTACAATCAAAGGTTCTCTGTGTGTTTTGCCTGCACACTTGGGAGAACAATATGCTTTAGTACGACCGCGCCTTAGGTTGGCGCGGTGTTGACAAGCTTGACGATTAAATTCTTTACCACATTTAGTACAAGAAAGAATTATTGTGCCACGTGATTGTTTTAGTTCCATAGTGCAGATGAAATGATAGGGAATTGTTCAGTGAAGATTTGTTTGCAGTTGTCTGCAATCTCTTTGTGCTCTTGTTGTGTGCCATTGGCACTACGCAGATCAATGTAATGTGCCCATGATCTTAGTGTACCGTTCATGTAAAGCCTGGTTGGTACAGCTGATGGCAACAAGAATCGTGCTGATTCTTTTGCTACTCCTTTACTAATTAACTCTTGGTAGAGATGTTCAGCTTCTTCAAAGTGAATACCAATACGACGTTTGATATCAGACACTTGACCTTTGCCAAGTTTACTTTCTAGATCATCAACAGAGTTCTGTCTGTTCTTTACATCTTGTGAACGTAGTTGAGGACAGTGGATGCGACCAATTGCATTGGTATTTGCATAGCGTTGTGAGAATTCTTGGAAGGTAAATGAACGGTGCCGTAAGATTTGCGGACTGATCCCACGTGTTGTATTGATTTCAACACAGAGGTTAGCCATTTCAAATGGACTCCAGTGTTTATGTTTAATCAGATACTTAATAAGTTTTGAATCATTAGCATGATTACCTTGGTTAGTTGGATTAGATACTCTTGCCATATCGACAATGAGTTCTTCAGCATTTGGAGTA
>TARA_R110001606_G_scaffold86631_3_pt1 | contig 15571 bp, 13 predicted proteins | sample TARA_R110001606 | Tara Oceans TARA_R110001606 (sample SAMEA4398315) | marine metagenome | biome: Polar Biome; feature: [SRF] surface water layer (ENVO:00010504); material: water (ENVO:00002006), including particulate matter (ENVO:01000060) such as... | depth 5 m | reverse complement strand
CAAAAGATTGCTTCAATCGTACCTCTTTCGCAATGACGTGTAGTCTTAAAAAAACATCATAATTCAAAAACTCCTAACCGCTATACTCTAGTATCAATCGAAAAACCTTAAATTTGCCACAAATGATTAGAAATGTTATTTTTTAAGAAAAAAGAAATCCCGTTAACCGATTTTTTCACAGAAGGGTTTGTAGATATTCATTCGCATTTACTACCTGGTATAGACGATGGCGCAAAAGACCTAGAGGATTCCATTTCATTAATTCAAAAAATGGCTTCTTACGGAATTAAAAATTTCATTACCACGCCGCATATTTTGGGAGATATCTATCCAAACACTCCTGAAATCATCAAAGGCAAACTACAAGAAGTGAGAGCGGAACTCCTAAAAAGAAATATGACCGACATCACCATTGATGCCGCTGCAGAATACATGCTAGATGAACAGTTTTCTGCTATTTTGGAAAAAGAGGAACTACTGACTTTAAAAGACAACTTCGTCTTGGTAGAAATGTCTTACTTTAGTCCTCCTATTAATTTATATGATCTATTATTTCAAATCCAATTAAAAGGATACAAACCTGTTTTAGCGCATCCTGAGCGTTACAATAGTTATCACAATAATTTTGAAGAGTTCTACAAGCTAAAAAGAGCGGGTTGTTTATTTCAACTCAATTTATTGTCCTTAACCGAGCAATACGGAAAAGGAGTTCAAAAAACGGCTGAAAAGCTACTGAAAGAAAACCTATATGATTTTGTGGGTACAGACACGCATCATCAAATGCATTTAGAATTGTTGCGAAAAATAGCAACCCCAAAGAATTTAAAAAATATTGAGCAGCTTATAAAAAGCACGACTCAGCGTTTTGGAAAATAGACCCATTAAAGAACATACAAATGACATATAAAGAAACGCTATTTTTTATAGGCCAAAGTTTAACCATCAACCATAGCACCGAAAATAAAATAGCAATTGAAAAGCTATTAAAAGAAAACTCGGTTGACTGGGATGCTGTAGTAAAAGTAAGTACGGGGCATTTTGTATTTCCTGCCTTGTATTGTAATTTAAAACGTGCCAACTTTTTACACTATCTCCCTGAAGAATTGGTCAATTACATGGTGCATATAACAGACTTAAACAGAGAGCGCAACCAAAAAATCATAGACCAAGCCAAAGAAATTAACGAGCTGCTCTTAGCCAACAACATCACCCCTATTTTTCTAAAAGGAACAGGTAATTTATTAGAAGGCTTGTATGAAGATATTGCAGAGCGCATGGTGGGTGATATCGACTTTATTGTTTCAAAGGAGGAATATACGAACACAATTAAGATACTTTACGAGGATAACTATAAAAATTTATATGACAATAAAAATCCATTTCCACATACAAGACATTATACTAGAATAATCAAAAAAAATAGAATTGCTGCTTTAGAAATACATACCGAGTTAACCTCTGAAAAGTATTTTAAAAGATTTGGCTATGAATTTATAAAAAAAGACCTTTTAAAAAATACAGAAAATGAAACATTTATTAGTTATGATAATCAATTATGCTTATCTATAATTTCTACCCATATAAATGATAATGGTTTTTTATTTAAACGAATATCTTTAAAAAATTCTTATGATGTGTTTTTATTATCGCTAAAAGTGAATACTCTAAAAGCAGTTACTAGTCTGAAATTTTTGAGTTTCAAATTAAATTCATATTTAGCCACAAGTTATTACGCTCTCGGAAAGCCTAAAAGTATTTTATGGATAAAAAATAGTAGGACTAAAAAATATTTATATAACTTTTTCAAATATTTAGATAAAAAACCTAAACTTAAATTTAAATTATTAAACCTTTTTCTGTTTTTAAAATTAAGAATCTCTATTATTAAAAAAGTTTTTATCAAAAAAGAAATGAGAAAGTGGTTTTTTGAGTTAATAAATTCAAAAAAATGGCAAAATGAGAAGATGATTCAATTAGGTATTAAAAAAAGAATTACTTAGTTTTGAAAGTGCCCACAATCATTCCGAAATGAGCTTTTTAAGCGATTGAGGAATCTTCATTGTTAACTACTCGGCTTCTTATAACTAACTACAAATCAAGAGATTTCTCGTCGTTCGTGCCTCTCTCTGTCGAAATGACAATTGAGTCGCGCATGTCATTCCGAAATGAGCCTTTTTAGGCGATTGCCGAATCTCATTAATAGCACTACAATCATAAAGCATCTCTTCAAAGGCTATCAGACATGCAAAAACAAAAAAAGGAAGCAATTCGCTTCCTCTTTTTTATGTTTTAACTTAATATTCTTTTATACCATGGTTTTTTCACAACATCGATATAGTTATTACCATAACCATAACCATAACCATAACCATAACCATAACCATAACCTCTAGTCATGTCGGTATCGTTTAATACAATTGCCATATTAGGTAATTTTTTCTCTTTATATAAAGTTTGCGGAATATTTAACATACGCTTGTCTAAATAATTTGCTCTCGTTACATATAAAAACATATCTGCATATTTAGCTACTAATAGGGTATCTGTTACTAAATTAACCGGAGCCGTATCTATAATGATATAATCATAGTCTTTTTTAACCTCTTCAAATAAGTCTTTCACTTTACTACTTAACAATAATTCTGCAGGGTTAGGTGGTATTACCCCAGATGATAAAATATCCAATCCTTTAATTTCAGGAATAGAAAATTTAATATCATTGATGGAAACGCTATCGTTGGTAATATAATTGGTAATTCCTTTTCTTTCTGAGATGCCTAAGTATTCTGTAACCTTCGGAGCTCTTAAGTCTAAGCCCATTAGCAATACTTTTTTATTAGATAAAGACAATGCGGCAGCCAAATTGATAGAAATAAAAGATTTGCCTTCACCACTAGTAGTAGAAGTTACAAAAACTGTTTGTCCTAAACCATCTTTTTTCGTTGACAACATAAAATCAAGATTGGTACGTATCAAACGAAAGGCTTCTGCCGCACTTGTTCTAGAATCATTACCAATCACCACTTTAGCATCCGTTTCCGAATGAGGTACATCACCAACAAAAGGGATACTGGTTAACTGCTCAATGTCTTTTCTTGAATGGATTTTTGTATCTAAAAGATTTTTTATATACACAAACAGAAAAGGAATAAGCAACCCAATTAATAATGCTGCTAAATACACAATTTTATTTTTCGGCGAAACTGGGAAACGATCACTATAAGCATAATCTATAATCTTGGCATTGGGTACGGTTACTGCCAATGAAATGGCGGTTTCTTCTTTCTTTTTCAACAAATACGAATACAATTCTGCATAAATTTCTTTTTGTCGTACAATGTCAATAATACCTCTTTCTATTAAAGGAATATTAGATATTTTAGTACCTACTTTGGTAGCCTCTGCGTTTAACTGATTCAATTGGATCTCTAATGACTTTTTTAAATTATCTAAACTAGCTAATAAATTTTTATGGAGAGTTTTGATTTGATTTTGAATCTCAATGAGTTGTGGGTTTCTTTCTCCTGCTGTCACCAATAATTTATTTTTTTGCATGACCAACTCATTATAACTCACAACAGAAGCAGTGATACTCGCATCCGTAAAACCAAGATTAGAAGGCAAGACATCATTGTTTTCTGACTCTTTATACAATTTTTTTTGAATCCAATTAGCCAAACTTAATTCACTTTTAATTGCCACAATTTTTTGATTATTAAAAGATCCAGCTTCTAAGGCTAATTCTCCTTCTACAGATAAACCTGTAATTCCATTCTTGGCTTTATACTCTTTTACATTATCTTGCACTAAAGACAATTCATCACCAACACTCAATAAACGCTCTTCAATAAAATCTTTTGTTTTTGTAGAAACTATATTTTTATCTTTAATGGCATCTATATTATATTGACGTATTAATTCATCCAATACATCTTCAATTTTTAACTTTACAGGACCTTGTAAGCTAATAAATAACACACTAGAATTTTTATCAACAGTTGTAATATTTATCTTATTTCTATAGCTATCTACAACAGTATTTCTACCCAAAATACGGATAGATATAATTAATTCATTTAATTCCTCTTGTACGTAGCTATCGTAAGATTTTGACCGCACTAATTTGAAATGACCAATTTCACTTTCTACAACTTCATTTAATTTGGTTTTCAAAATTAAATTCCCCTCAACATCTTTCAATTCAACGCTATCGGCACCCAAAAAAGAAACTATAAACACAGTATCTTTAACTTTTAAAGAACTGTTTATTTTGATAAACTTTAAATTAATAGGTGAATGAGAATAAAGCTCAGTGTCGCGAATTCTACCAACTTTAGAATAAGAGATTGTTAGACCCAACGAATCGACGACATTCCCAATAATCTTACGTGACTTTAAAATTTCTATTTCATTATCCGTATTATTGGCAGAACCGCCACCTATAATTCCTAAATCTTCAAAAGCTGCTAATTCCGCAGAAATACCCGTTTGCTTATCATCTTTTATCAGAATAGTGGTAGATGCTGTGTATTCTGGCGTACTATACCTCAAAAAAACAAAAGCAACAATTAATGCCAAAACTACTCCAATAACAAACCATTTCCAATGAATTAAATATTTCTCTAATTCTTCTCGAATATTAATTGTTTCAGTATCTGAAATCTGGTTAAAATTTTCTTTTTGTTCTATCATTATAATCGTATTAAAAGAGTAGCCACAGCAACTATTGCTGTTGTGATGGATATAAACAAACTTGTATTTGAATTTGAAGAAGCAGACTGAATACGTGCATAATTCGGCTCTACATACACCACATCATTTTGCTGCAAATAATAAACAGGTGAAGTCAACAACTTATTAGAACGAATATCAACCCGATATTGTATTTTTTTATTTCCTTCTTCTCTAATAATTAGAATCGTATTTCTTTGTCCTGAAATATTAATATCACCAGCCAGCGCTAAAGCATCCAAAATTGTGATTCTTTCATTAGGAATATTATACGTACCCGGATTTTTTACATCTCCCATTACAGAAATCTTATAATTCGCAATCCGAATATTAATATTGGGGTCTTTAACATAATCAGGAGATAATTTTTCTCTTAATAATTCTATTGCTTCTTTGCGTGTTAGACCACCAATTTTTAATTTACCTAACACAGGGAAATCAATTTCACCATTCGTATCTACTAAATAAGTTTGTTGTTGCGCAACCCCTATAGCACGATCAGAACTTGTTGTAAATGCTACTGCAGCCAAATTAAAAGGCCTTATTGCTTCAATATCTTGACCATTGATAACAATTTGCAATAAATCATCTGGTTTGATAATAGTTTGATAACTATTAGAAACTTTAGATTGATCTATAGTGTCGTTTTGAAAATACACAATGTCTTTCTTGGAAACACAAGAAGAACAAAGCGCTACTACTAAAATAAAAAAGAATTTCTTTATCATCATAATCATTTTATTGCAAAAATAATATAAAATTAATTAAGCAACTAATTTAATATATTTTTGACTTTTATTAAACATTTAAATTTTTTGAATACTCATTAAAAGGCGTTTTCATCTTTCTTAAAAAACATGGCCCAAGCAGTATTAAATACAATCTTCACGTCTAAAAAGAAACTCCAATTCTCAATATACCAAATATCTGCCTCAGCTCTGTTCTCCATATCTTTCACCTTTTTCGTTTCTCCTCTATAGCCATTTATTTGTGCCCATCCGGTAACACCTGGTTTGGCAAAATGACGCACCATAAATTTATCTACCAATACCCGGTACTCTTCGGTATGTTTTAACATGTGAGGTCGTGGCCCTACTAAGGACATATTGTTTAATAACACATTAAAAATTTGTGGCAGTTCATCAATGCTTGTTTTACGCATAAAAGCTCCAAAAGGGGTGACTCTAGCATCATTTTTTGTGGCTTGTTGTACATCTGAAGCCGCATTTACCGTCATACTTCTAAATTTAAAGCAGTTAAAAGCTTTGCCGTCTTTACCAGTTCTTTGTTGCACAAAAAAAACAGGACCTTTACTAGTCATCTTGATAATCAGCGCAATAATGGGGAAGAGCCAAGAAAACAGCAAAATTACTATGACACTTGAAAAGACAACATCAAATCCTCTTTTTAAAATCCGATTCGTAAAACTATTTAAAGGTTCAGAACGCAATTTCATAATCGGGATGTTCTGAATATAATCAATGGAAAAAGTTTGCGATAAATACTCCGAAAATTCAGGAATTACTCGAACACGCATCATATGATTGTCGGCATAGCGAAATAAATCATTGATCAATTTGCTTTGGTGATAAGGCAAAGAGATGATAATTTCATCCACACTATTCGTTTCTAAAAATACTGTTATTTCTGCCAAACTACCCTTGTGATACTGTTTCATTTTGTCATTAACAATGGCATCTGTAAACAGTCCTGCAATCTGAAAACCATAGTTGCTATTCAAATAAATTTCCTCAATCAGTGTTGATATGTTCTTGTTCAATCCTACCAATAGTACTCGATTGCTGTTATAGCCTTTTCTTCGGTATTTCTTTAGAATATAAATTGAAAAAAACCTCCACAAAAGCACTAAAAAAGCAAAAAATAATACTGAATAGGCAAAAAAGAGTCGAGAAAACTTATAATCTGTAATAAAAAAAATGAAGCCACCGCTTAAAAAACAAAAGATAATCAATCCATACACATTTTTAGATACTATTTTGTGTGTAAAAAAAATTCTTGGCAACTCGTACAAATCAAACTTTAAACAAATGCCTACCCAAAGTATAGCCCAACCAATGATTAAACTATTGTAAAATAAGATATCTGGCGCTGCCCCTTCAAATACCAATTGTTTTGCCAAGACATAAGAAATCATTAGTAGTACGATGTCTACCAAAGAAAATATAAGTGGTACAAATTTCGATTTTTCTTTTCGCATTTTTATTTGATTAACAATTTATACAAAGATAACTTTTCTCTGAATATGGGGAAATTATAGGTTTAATTTTCGATACTTTTAATTTTATAAACAGCACTCTTATTTTAGAAAATGCATTTAACTATGGTCAAATTCTCTATTGGTTTAAAATCAATTGGTTTTCAAAATACCAATTTTTTGGCATAACAAGAGTTTCTGCACATTTTACCATAAAATGGAGTACTGATCCAGACAACATTTCATTATAAATTTATCCCAAAAATAAATGAGTTAAAAGTAACCTAACAATAACTCTTTATTTTTTTCGTTTTAGCATCACCTTTAATAATAGATACAGAAAAAACGGGCCATAATACAAATACCTGCGCCACATGCGTTTAGGCTCTTTTACCAAGCGGATAAACCATTCTAATTGCAACTTGATCCAAAATTGACTTGGGCGTTCTACGGTACCCGCATAAAAATCAAAAACAGCACCTATTGCACAAATTGTGTTGGCATCAAGCTTTTTTTTGTTTGCATGCCCCCATTTTTCTTGTTTTGGTGCAGTCATTCCAACAAACAAGACATCGGGTTGAAAACCATTTACTGCGGCAATCATGTTGTCATTGTCCTCCTCAGAAAATTCAGGTTTAAAAGGTGGAGAATAAGTAGCTACGCGAATATTCGGATATTCAATAGCAATACGTTCCTTAATTTTAAGCAAAGTAGCTTCAGAAGCCCCTAAATACATACAAGTTCCTGAATTTTTATTTACTTCTTCTAGCAGATACTGATGTATGTCTGCCCCAGCAATCTTTTTTATTTTTTGCTTTTTCAACATTTTCGCAGCAATCACAATCCCTACACCATCAGGTAATAAGATATCTGATCTTTGCAAGGATTTTTTAAAAGAAGGGTCATTTTCGGCAATGCAATACGAATATTGGTTGATGGTAGTGATCAGTTGTTTTTGTTGATAGTCAATACTAGACAACACATCATCAAAAATAGTATAATCTAAAAGCGGTAGTGATTTATGTTTCATAAGTAAATAAGAGTAATTTAATTGATATATTTTTTATTTAATTGCTCTTCATGTTTTTTAATTTCTTGGGAATTAAACCTAAATTTTATGTGTTTGGCTGGTGAACCACCAACTATACTATAACAATCTACATCCTTAGTCACTATGCTACCAGCAGCAACGATACTTCCTCTCTTGATAGTTACACCAGACATAATTATAGCGCCATAACCAATCCAAACATCATCTTCGACTGCTACTTGGGAATTGATACCGTGCCATTCGTAATCATCATCTCTAATTTGACTTGCTAGTCGCACAGGAACACCAATTTCTTTATAATTGTGGTCATATTTACCAACAAATGCAACATTATTGCCTATTAGAACATTATTGCCTATTATTGTATCACATTCAATTTGCGAATATCTACCAATATAACAACTATTTCCAATTTTAATATGATTTTTCGCCCATAAAACAACACCTCTTCCAGCGTGGAAATTTTTACCAAACTCGTATCTTTTCCAAATTATATTTTTTAAAAAAAATAATATAATTTTTTTTATTATACCTGTCATTACAAATATTTAGTTTTTAATTCCTGCATTATTAGCTTAATACCATTTATCGAAGCCAGTAATTTTAATCTATAGATGAACTTATATTTTTTTGAAAAATATTTTAAAAATCGATAATCTATATTTTTCAAGGGAATTGTATTTTTAAAATCAAAAGAAGTTTTTAATTTAGTATCAAAAATACATTGATAAGCCGATATCCCCCCAGAAAAATGGGTAGCATCTTTACTATTACCTATATTTTCTACCTTTGACAAAACTGGATATATCGCTTTTCTGTCTAATAAATAGTTATTAAAAACCCACCTAATATACCATGAACTAATTTTACCATCTAGTGTTTTTAATAACATTTCACTGGCATCTGCACCAATATTCTTGTTAAAATCTTTTAATAAATTTGGTTTTGTGGTGATATTTATTTTTATTTTTTTTATATTAAAAAAATCTTGATTCCATTTTTCCTTCCATGTGCCCCATCCCCATGGAAAAGCCCTACTGTGCATATAAAAAGTATCTACATCAAGGTCTCTAATTAAAGGAGAATACCCACTAACCGTATAAATTGATTTATCATCATTAAAATAGTTTAACGCATGATTCATATAATTTAAAAAATTTGGTGTCGTAATTAAGTCATCTTCCAAAACAATTACTTTGCCAAATTCTTCGATTATTTTAGACACACCTTTAATAATAGAATCAGCAAGTCCTTGATTTGTTTTTGACTCAAAAATCTCTATTTTTTTAAACCCTGTAATTCCTTTTAAATAAAGCCTAAGTTCTTCCACTTTCTTTTGTCCTTCTAAACTTTTTGCTCCATCAGAAAACACATACAATTCGCTTTCTTGAGCCAAATAATTGTTTTTCAAAGCAACAATGGTTTGTTTCGTTTCTTCTAAACGATTGAAGGTAAATAAACAAATAGGTGCTAATGTCATTTTTGTGAGATTTTTGAATAAAACATTGGAAAAAACATTTTAAAATATGCTTTAAAAGCAAAGAATACCCATGTATATGGCCAGAATTTTTTTCTAAAAATAACATATTCTTTTACATTTAAACCCCTAGGTGAATAAAAAGCGATGAATCTTTCTTTTATAGATTTTTTAGGATTACACCAAGCTGGAATTCCTTTATTTGTTGGACAAGTTGCTACATATATTTTGGTTGTGTAACATGGAAAACCTTTGTGATGCGCTTGCAGTCCATAGTCATAATCTCCCATGCCGTGTGTATAATCACTGGACAAAACACCAATCTCATTAAAAATTTCTTGTGGAATTAACACAATATTTCCATTGATATACTTGCACTGCTGTATACTTCCATTTGGTTCTACATTTTTTTCGTCTGTTTTGCCACCATATGAAAAAACTTGTTCCTCCTTAGATTCCATACAAGCTCCAGTAATTATAGCGGATTTACCTGTATTCGTTAAAACCTCAGAATAACAAACTAATAAATGGTCTATGGCATTTTCATTTAACATGGTATCATCATTTAACCAAATATAAAAATCATAATCGCCTTTTTGTATAGCAGTATTCCAAGCTAATCGCATACCTTGATTCCAGAATAGATTTCCAGAACCTTTAATAACTTTAACGTTAGGAAACTCTTTATTAACTTGCTCAGAAGTTCCATCTGTAGATCCATCGTCTACTAAAAAAATTTCTAACAAATAATTTATTGGTAAATAACAACTGAATAATGATGTTAAGGACTTGATTGTTTGTTCTCTTCGATTGTGACAGGTAATAAGTATAGCTATATTTTTCATGAAATAATTTATTAAGTGTAATATTATATTAAATACAACAGCTTTGTGTATGTCTTTAATTTTAATATTTCTTTTAGAATATAATTTATTATTCTAATTTTAACTTGTTTTCTAATCTATTATAATCTCGTAATTCTTTTATATTTAAATTTCCATTATAGAATGATATGAATGGTAAAGCTAAAAAAAATGGAAAATTCATCATAGGCTCACCCCATAAAAACAATAATATTAATAGCAAAATGTATAACCTCTTTTTTGTTGAGAACATTTTTAAACGCCGGTAGAAAAAACTAAAAAAAATTATAACATACAGAAAACCAAACCTTGAAATCATATCTGAAAGACCATTTGCAGCACCTAAACTATCACCTTCTTGATCTCTTAACTCTAAAAAATTCTCTATAAACCTCTTATCCTCTGCAGTATATCTCATCTCAAAATTATAACCATTACCTAAAATTGGGTTCATTTTGATATATTTTAGATCAAATAGAAATGTTAAAAATCGGTTTTGTGAAAATTCGCCTTCAAATGTTGATATTTCCGAAGTTTGCGATACTAATTTATTTTTCAAGAAATCAGAATTAAAAAAAATTGAAACAAATACACCTATAATAATAATTAACAGCAAAGGTTTTAACGATTTTAAACGAAGAACTGTTATATCTCTTGAGCTATTTAAAAAAACAATACAAATCATAAAAAAAATCAAATAACCTGTAGAACTAAATGTAGTTAATAAACTTAAAATTAAAACTAATAATTCCCATTTTTTAAAACGTGATATATAGTTTAAATTTAAAAATAATACTATGTTAATATAAATCTGAAAAACACCTGGTTCCCAAGCAAAACCTGAGTTTCTTATTATAGTTTCACCAGTATGTATTGGACGAAACGTGTATAAAATGACCGATTTTATATCAAAAAAATTACCTATAAATAAATGTATAAAATAAAAAGGCAAAGCCAACAAACTACTATAAACTACTACCTTCCAAAGTACTAGAGGAAGCCGAAATCTAAGTTTATAAAATAATATTGCACCAATTACAACCCTTACAAAGTAGCCAGACACAAAACTTATTGGAAGTTGCCCCCAATGAAAATATTGGAGAATAAAAATAAATAAACTAAATCCAATAAAAGAAATTAGATACTTTATAAAAACAAAATCTTTTTTTAAGTTTAAAGTAAATAACAAAACTATAAAAATAAACACTAAAAGTGTTTTGGATGTGAAAAAGGGATTTCCACTTGTCATAATTAATATATAACCATAAATTAACTCAAGTCTAGAAATTTTTTTTTTCATGTGGCAAAATTAGTTTGAATTTATTTCGAAATATAATCATTTATACCAAAATGACTAATATTATCTACGAAATCTATCTTACTTTTACTTAATTCGTTGAGATAATTTAGATAAAAATTTTTCTTATTTTCATCTTTAAATGATACAATTTTTATTAAAGAAATTATTTTAATATTATCTTTTGTTGTTACAAAATTCAAGGCAGTTGATATAATTCCAACCGCCATAATTGTTTGGGAATAACAAATAAATTCTGATGGAACACTATTAGGAATTACATTATTGAAAAGCGGAACAAACTCTTCAGGATTACCAAGTCTTGGATGCCCTTTTAATGTCAAATAAAAACCTTGTTTTTTTAATGAAAGAATAATATTTTTTAAAATTAATTTTGAATTATCGTGCAACATTTCTAATTCTCCAGGAGAAAGAAAAAATAAAACCTCTTTTTTATCACCAATATTATTTTTGTATAAATAATCACTACTAATTATTATTTTATCATATGGGGTTACTTTTTTTATATTGTACTTTTTATAATCAAACTCTAAATTTCTAATTTGATGGTGAGCATTGAAGTTTGCTGCAGATATATATGAGTGAATAAAAGCTCTTAATTTTAAACGTAAACCATTTAATGTAAGATAGTTTATTAATAAATCATTTTTAATAGATAAATCATCATAATGATCGTAATAAATAACCTTAATATGATTCAACTTTATAAAATTCACTACTATACTCATTGTAAACCAATCATAAAAACGTGAAAAAAAATAAACTTTAGTTGGTTTATCATTTTTAAAATCTTTATTCCAAATGTTTTTTAATTCTCTCTTAGCTTTTATATAACTTAGTGGATTTTTAATATTAAAAGTTACATAAGGATAAAATACAATTGTTACATTAGTCAAAGGTAAACTTATTAAATATTCATAAACTGACTTCACGTTTATGACACATAATTTTACTATTTCATTTTTATTTGAGTCATATAAATGCAATGCGTGTTGCAAATCTGCTGCTGCCTGAATAAATATTAACTTATCATAATATTTCATCTAAAAAAAATTTTTATTTGTTTTTAAGTTATAAAATGACTCTTTATCTCTATACTTTATTATACTAGCTGGGTTTCCACCAATAATTGCACAATCTGGAATATCTCTTGTAACAACAGAACCAGCTCCAACAACCACACCTTCTCCAATAGTTACTCCAGGTACAATAGTAACATTTGCACCTAACCAAACAAAATCCTTAATAACAACAGGTTTAATTATAGAATTTGGGCTATAAGGTATTGATTCCTTATTGTCATAATTATGATTTGTAGAAAAAATTGTCAATCCTTTACCTGTATGAAAATATCTTCCAATTTCTACACCTCCAGTGCATTCAATAACTGTATCTGATTTTAGATGACTGGTTTCATGAATATTAAATTTATTTAAGTCACCAAGCAAATAAAGTGTGTAAGCCCCCTGATTAACAAAGTTTATTTTTTGTTTTGATTCTAATTCATATTTGTTAAGTTTTAACTCGAACGGAAGTTTAATAAAAAAGTAATTAATTATTTTATAGTAATTAATTAATAACAATATCTTTAAAACAATATTTTTCATCTGCTAAATAGTAATTTAAATTTATTTTTATTTGAATTGTAATAATAAAACATTGAAATTGTACAGATAAAAAACTTAACACCAAGCGACAAAAACATATTTATATTTAAATAAAAGATGTCCAAAAACACTAAAAGAGATAGAGAAATAGTAATAATTATACTTTTTGTATAATCAATTTTAATATAATAATTTTTAAAAGCAAAATATACTTTTAATAATAATAGAATAAAAGCTGAAAAAACAGCCGCCCATGAAGCTCCATTAGCTCCTAGATGAGGCACTAATAAAAAATTGAAACCAATACTAAAAACAGCACCAACTATAGATATTGTCATTATTAATATTGACTTTTTACTCTGATAAATCATTAAATTATAAAAAGAAGCTACTTGTATTAAGAAAAAAGAAAATGTTATCACAGGTATCAAAATAGCAGCACCTTTATATTTCTCATCTAAAATGAAATAAACTAATTCCTTTGAAAAAAAAGAAAGACCAAAACAAACTATAATGGTAATACTTAAAATTAATTTATTTAAATCAGCTATTTCCTTTTTAGATTTTATTTGATTTTCTGCATTAGCTAACCTATAAAAAACAGGATTATATGCAGTAAAAATAGCCCCCAACAAAACGCCCACTAAACTACTAATTCTAAAAGCCATAGAAAAAACACCTACATCTTCTAGTGTAAAATACCTTTCTATAAAAATTCTATTAGACATATTTAACACCCATGCTGTTAGTAGTGTAGGCACCATTGGCAGGGAGAAGTTTAAAATATTTTTAATAACTGTTTTGTTTACTCTAAAAATACTATTTTTTACAACAATATATATATAAATTGGGATCATTACAATACTCCCAATCATTTTTCCTTTCAACATACCTGCTGCACCTTCATCTAAAATTACGATATAATAAAGTATAAACGCAATACCTATAAAAAATGGCGCCAAAGAAATTATTAAAAACTTTCCCGCCTTTTCTTGAACTTGATACATTGTTTGTGGTATAAATGAAAAAGCCATAAAATAAGCATTAATAATTGCATACTCATAATACGGGCTAAAACTTATACTAGTAAAAGTTTTAGCAACAGTATCTTTAAATAAAAAAAGGGTAATTAAAATAACTGAAGAAAAAAAAAGAATTAAAACACTAATATTAGCTATAAATATTTTTTGTTTTACTAGACTAGAGTAATCATAATAAAGTCTAAACATAGATCTTTCTGTTGCCAAAGAGAAAAATATAGTTAATACCATTCCAAAAGCCAACATAGATTCTACTATGCCATACTCTGTTGGTGATAGATGTTTAGTATACAAAGGAAGAAGTATAAACCCCGTAATTTGAGGTAATACCCTTCCAAATGTATAAATAAAAGTGTTCTTAATTAATGAAGCCATTTAATTAATGGGAAATCAAATTATTTTCTGTTTTTTAATTTTTCTCTTTGAACAGATTCTATTTCTAAAATATCTGTTTGCTTATAAGTAAGAGCTTTTTCAACAGCTTTTAAATCTCTAACCAGCTTACGTAAACCTGCTGGTTCTAAAGAAGCGGAATGATCTGTTCCTTTCCAAGTTCTGTCTAGAGTATAGTGTCTTTCAACCCAAGTAGCACCTAATGTATATGCTGCGATATCAACTGCGATTCCTAAGTGATGACCTGAGAAACCAATTTCTTTTACCCTATGTCCATACTTTTCTTTTAAAAGTGTAATATCTAACAAACAAACATCTTCAAAAGGAACTGGATACCCTGAAGTACAGTTATACAATACTAAATCTTTATTTTTTCCTTTGCTTTCAAAGAAAGAAACCAAATCTTCTATTTCATTTTTAGTAGTCATCCCCGTAGAGCAGTGAATTTCTCCATCGTAATTTTCACACAACCATCCCAACATCTCGTAATTATTATTGCATGCAGATGGAATTTTTATTAATACTGGATTTAAACTTGCAATCTCTTTTGCAGATGTCAAATCCCATGTAGAAGTTGACCAAATAATATCCAAATCTTCACAATATTCCTTAAGTTCTCTATTTTGTTCTAGTGAAAACTCTAAAAACTCTCTATGCGCTCCGTAAGTATCACCATATGAGTTTGCTGGATTTGGATGAACGGCATTGTATTGCTCTTCTGTTAAAAGTTCTTTATTGTTTCTTTTTTGAAATTTAACAACGTCTGCATTACAAAATATTTTTGCAACTTTAATTAACTCTTTTGCAATGTCCATGTCACCTTTGTGGTTACACCCTATTTCAGCTATTACTTTTGCTTTTTTCATTTTAAATGGT
>TARA_R110001606_G_scaffold136528_1_pt1 | contig 15579 bp, 19 predicted proteins | sample TARA_R110001606 | Tara Oceans TARA_R110001606 (sample SAMEA4398315) | marine metagenome | biome: Polar Biome; feature: [SRF] surface water layer (ENVO:00010504); material: water (ENVO:00002006), including particulate matter (ENVO:01000060) such as... | depth 5 m | reverse complement strand
GTTGCACTTATGAATAAAGCTGCTTATTATAAGTTACTTTTATCTAAAGGAACTTCTAATGACCATTTTATCATGCCAATAGGTGATCTTAAAAGCGGAGTTGCTATGACTTTAGACGGAACTGTTATCATTGCTAGTCAATATATTCCTGCTGAATATCCTGTGTTTATTGCCAGCTGGAAAGAGGCTTATGTAAGATGGGAAACTCATGTAAAAAATAGGTTCCTACTAGATCATATTGCTAATGTTAAATCTGATAATTCAGAATCTAACAATGCTACTAAAAACCTAATGTTTGATACTTATGCTGGCGGAATGATAAAATCTCCAAAAGCTATAAGAATCGCTAAGTTAAAAGTATAATTAATAATTAAAATAAAAATAAAATGTTAGGAAATATATCTAAATTATATGAGAACAAAATAGCCGTTGGTCAAAACGCATTTACTGCGAATGCAACAGTGGCTGGTTCTGATATTAGTTACGCAGGAGAGTATCTAGGTATCTCTGCTACTCTTTTTGTTTCTGCTTTTACTACTGGTAAAGCTAAATTAAAATTAGAGGTTACTGATTCTGCTGGTGTTTTGGCTGAGGTTACAAGTTTTGTATCACCAGAACTTACTGCTATCGGATCAGTTAACGTGAACTTATCTGATTATGATGAGGTTCAAGCTGGTTGGAAAATTAGACTTTCTATAATTGGCTCTGATACTGCTGTGCTTACAGCTTCCGCTATATTGACTGGTTCAGTAAAAAAAATTGACGCTTCTTAGTTAATTAATATCCCCCTAAGTAAAACTAGGGGGAGTATAAATCTTTTTATATGAAAATATCTGAAAAACTAGAAAGTTACGCTAAAGCAAAAGTCATTAAAGATGCTGAATTTTGGTCTTTATGGAAAATAGGTGCTATAAAAATTGTAAAAGATCTTGGTAAAGAAGCTAAAATAAAAATACCAAAAGACATAATTGATTGCTCTGGTGATAAATTATCTTTATTATTAGAAAAAGGTTATCTTGAGAAGATTCCGTCAATTAATATTGATTCAGAGCTAGAAGAAAAAGAGTTGGAAAGATTAATTGCTGAAGAAGCTTTAGAATTAAAACTAAAAGAAGAAGCAAAGAAAATTAAGAAGAAAAAATAATATTAAAAAATGACAGTAGAAACAAAAATATTTAATTTCTTAGCAGGAAACACTGTCTCAGAGATTCTTGCTGGCTCACCTGCTGGGACTACTTATTCGGGTATATTAGAATACTTCCCTATTTCTATAGAGCTTCCAATAGAATTAACAGGAATTGATATAACGCTTTATGGGGGTACTGATTCTTTTCAAGATATTCCAATCGGATATTACAATGGAGATAATTTTGAAAAAACTTCTTTCAAAGTTCCATTAGTTGCTGAATTTAAAAAAATAGACGGAGTAACTAATTCTAACTATATTAAGGTTTCTCTTAGATATTTTGATCTAAAGGGTGCTACTCACATTAGATTGAAACTAAGTGCCAATGCTCCTGCTGACTGCTCAGTAAAGATACAAACGCAAGCTGGATCTTAAAAATGACACAATGCAATATATATCTCAAGGTCAAACAAATAGCTACATAGATTTTATAACTAGCCTAGAAGCAAAGCTCGAAGCTCTAGCTACACCTTTGACTACCACAGAGCATGATAGCCTATTAGCCATATACAATACATCTAGTGCCTCTTCCTATGTTCCTATATCGGAGGTAAGTGCATTCCTAGCGACAATAACAACACTAACTACCTTAGAGTCCGATGGCATTAAAGCCCTTACTAAAATCATGCCGACTGAGCTTCCTGTTTCTATTCAAGAAGTTAAAACATTTCTATCTATTGAAGGAGATTTGACTACGGGTCTTGAAGCGGAGCTTTTAAATGAAATTAAAACAGCGATTAAATTTGGAGAAGACTATTTTGGATTAGTTTTTATAATAACAACTTATAGGCTTTATTTAGATAAATTTCCTCTATGTGAGAATCCTATAGAATTAAAAAAGTCAAAACTACAATCAGTAATTGATATATTTTACACGCTAGAATCAACTAAACAGTCACTTGTTAATACAAAATACTATACCACTATATCAAATTTTTATAGTTCGATATTTTTAAATAAAGGAGAAGTTTATCCTTGTGTTGATGATAAGAAGCAAATAATAGAGATAGATTTTACAGCTGGTTTTGCTATAAATTCTCTAAGCACTTTACCAGGGCATAAAATGGCTATTCTTAGTGCTATTAGCATCATAAGAGGAAGTGTTGGGGATTGTGCAACTAAATCAAACATAAAAGAAAAAATTTACTCTACTTATAAGTCAATATCTTCTGTTTCAATTTTGTCAGCAATATGAGTTGTAACAATATCTGCTTAGGCGATTATAAAAAGAAATACATATCTATACAAAAAAAGAAGACAGTCCCAGCTTCAACTGGCGGCTCTATGGTTGTTTATGAAACTATAGCTACAATAGGAGCTAAAATAGAGACTAAGAAAAATAGTGCCAATTATTCTGCTGGATTAACATTAGATTCTAAAGTTACCCATATATTTGAAATAATATATAGATCAGATATAGATTCTTTGGAAAAAATTTATATAGACTATAGATCTAAAAAGTACGAGGTTTTAAATATTGTTAACATTGACGAGGATAACAAGTTATTGGAACTTAATTCAGCTCTACAAAGTAAGGAATGAGAATAAAAGTAACACAAATAACACCAAAGGCAGCCGTTGTTAATGATTTTAATAATTTCAAAAGAATTATACAACAATCTGTGCAAGAGGTTCTGCTCCTTAATGGGAAAGAAATGACACAAAATCTTACTTATCAAATCAAATCTGGGAGTAGATCTGGTAGAATAAGACATGATGGCAGGGCTGCCTCTGCAAAAGGCGAGGTTCCTTTGGAGGATACTGGGGTTCTTGCTGATTCTATTGATAGTGAATTATATAGGAATTTAATGGTTTTTGGCTCAAAAATTGATTATTCAGAGGATCTTGAGGAGGATAGGTATTTAATTGAAGAAACAGGGAAAAATTATGAAAATAAAATACATCAAGACCTAGGGAATTATTCTGCGATACAATTAAAGGCAAAAGGATTTAAGATAACATGAGAATAAATGATATAGTTTTAAGGTTGAAAGACAAAATCCCTAAGCTTGATGCAGTTTATGGGACAAAAGTTGATATTCAAAGTATCTCTGTATTAGGGGTGGAAGTGACTGCTATCTCGGCTAACCACGGACTAGCCTCTCCTAGTGATATTGTTACTATTGGAGGAATCAAGCAAGAATACGTATCTCAATGTGTAGTTATCGACTCTTATACTTTTAATGCAAATTTTCCCACTGGTCATAATTTTCATAAAGGAGAGCAGATAAAAATAGAAGCTAATAATACTAACTATTACGAAATAGAAGAAATAAAAAAGAATGATATAATTTTCAAAGGAAATTTAACTGGGGAAATTAAGTTTTATAAAGAAGATACTACTAATTTTAATGGTCAAAAATTAGTAACAATAATAGATAAAAATACTTTTAAGTATGATCTAATATTTACAGATATTTCAACTGTTTTTTCTGGCAGTTCTTACCTAGTAAGACCGAATATTTTTGGCTTTTCTTCTGAAAAAGACTTTGTTGATGGATTAAAAGAAGGAAATTTTACAGTAATTGATACATCTGTAAATAATGCAATATTTGTAGTAGTAAAGAATGCTACTTGCTCCATAAATAATTTTACCACAGCAGTTGATAGCTCCTCAAACCATACAAGGATTGATAATTTCGATAGAATACAATCATTTTCTATATATGTTTATGCTAGGAATAATAGCGATTCAAGCGGTATATCTACATCAGATAAAGCGATTAATTCATTTGCAATGATTTATAAATCAATAGCAGCCCATAGGTTTGTTTCTCCAATTATAAACAATAAAGGAGTGGCTGAATGTTACAAAGCAGCCCTTCCTACTAATGATATTTATTTTTTTAGCAATAAAGGTAAGGAATATATCAGGCAGTTTGACTTTAAAGCTACTGTAAAAATTGAATCCTCCGCTATGTCATCTTTTGTCGAGGGAACTGCCTTAAAGCAGATAAATACAAATAATAGTAACGGATTAAATACACAAGTTAATTTTACTTGATTTTTTTTACTTGCTTTTATAATATAATATATATTATATATAGGAATATAATTAACGTTGATTAAAAATGAACAAAACAGCAACAATAACAAAAAACCTCGGCAGAGGTTATATAATTGGTAAATCAGTTAAAATAGAATTAGATTCCAATGGTGAAATAAAAAATTCTTTTCTAAGAATAGCCTACAGAGATGACAAAGATTGTCTTTTTTTAAACAAAAAAATAAAAAATAAATAAACATGAGCAGAAACCCATTTACAAATGTAACGCTAGGAGAAGGTGCTTCATTCAGTCCAGTAGAAGATAGATCTTTGCTTTATATTGGTCAAAAAACCGCTTCTGGATCTGCTGTTAGTGGATCTTATAATGAGATCACATCCAAATCAGAGATAAGCGCATTATTTGGCATTGACTCTCATATATCTAAAATTCTAAGAGGCGTATTTAACACTTTGAGTATTTCGACTATCATTCCTAAAATCTCAATCATACCTCTAGACGATGCTGGGGCTGGTGTTGCGGCTTCTGGATCAATAGCAATTACTGGTCCTGCTTTATTGGATGGATCATTAGATTTTTATATTGATTCTGAATTAAATAAATATTCATTGCCAATTATTAAGGATGAAACAGCCACTCAGATTGGTGATAAATTAGTTGCCTTAGTAGCTTTAGACTTAGAGGCAAACTTTTCTTTAGTTAACGTATCGGGAACTATAGCAGTAACATCCAAAAACAAAGGAACAGTAGGAAATTCTATTGGAATATCATATAAGGGGGCTGTAAGCGGAGTAGGTGTTGCGATCACGGCCATGAGTTCTGGAGCAACTGACCCAGTTTTAACAGCATTGCTTGATGTTATTGATGGCACTAGAAAGACCTCTATTGTTATGCCTTCTTCTTATGATCTGACGTTGGTTGAAGCTGAATTAGAAACTAGATTTAATTTTTCAAATAATGTTTTAGACGGTGTTCTTTTTGTTGGAAAAGAAGATTCTTACACAAACATTAAGGCTTTAGCTGACTCCAAAGATGATAAGAATTTAGTTATTATTGGTAATAAAATTATTTCTTCTGCATTTAAGAAGGGCGGAGCTGTTCTTGAAAATATAGATGTTCTAACTGCTAAGATAGCCACTTTGTCAGAACTGCTATTGACAAAAGATTCTAATATTTCTTCCATTGTATCTAATAGTGCAAAGAAAGGAGCTTCATATTTTGCTGGAATACCTCTTTTTAATACTATAATAGCAGGATATTCTGCCATTAAGGTTGATGAAAAATTTACTTTAGATCAAATATCTGAATTAAAAAAATCTCAAGTAACATTAATAAATAATAATAAAAATAGTAACTTGTTACTGCTTAACACAGTTTTTACTACATATAGAACTAATTCTAAGGGTGAGGCTGATTTAACTTATAAATTCTTAAATAGAAGATTAACTTTATCTTTAATTAGGGAGTTTATAGATTCTTCAATAATAAAAGATTTTCCTCAGCACACCTTGATCCCTAGGGGAGCAAATATCACCAATATATATCAAGTTGGAGAAGATCAGTATATAACCAAGATGGTTTCTTATTATGATTCTTTAAGCCAACTTCCTTATAGTTTACTTGTCAGTAGTGACGAAGCTAGGGTTGCCTTTAAAGAGATCATTGAAAAATCCTTATTGATTGATACTGCTCAAGGGAAAATTTCTAGTGAAGTATCATCTTATATTGTTTCTCAGTTGAGAGAGATTGATATTTTCATCAACCCTAAAATATAATAACAATGTCTAACGGTAAATCGCTTACTATACAGGGTGTAAATATGCCTGTCATAGCAGATTCAGTAATCTTAACTCCTGCTAAAGTCATAAATAAACCAGTAGTTCTTCAAGACGGCCCTGTGTCTTTTCAAAGAGATTATACTAGTGCTTTTGATAAAATTGAATTTAAAATTTCCTATGCAGATTCTAATTTGGGAAAAGAAGCATTAGAAGATGCTGGCCTTTTAGACAGCAAAGGGAGAGGAACTGATCTTGTATTTAAAGTTGAATATGACGGCGTAACATATCTTAATTTTGCTATTGAGGATATTGGAACTTTCCAGTATAACCAAGAAACTACGATCACTATTTGTGGAAATTAATTAAACAAAAAAATGACAGCAGTATTATTAACATTAGAAAATCCTCTTGAAAACTTCGGGGAAAATAAAGATAAATTACCTGTATTTAATGAAATTTATTTGAAAGAGTTTAGCCTTAAAGGGATGAATGGTCAAATCAAGTTACAAACTCTTAAAAATAAATACTCTGCACTTTCTATTAAAATGCAAAGCATCTTTAACGCAGGAAAGATAGAAAAAGAAGAAGAAGAAAAAGAAATTCCTATAGCTACAGTTTCAGAAAAAGAAATGCTAACTGGAATGATGGAAGGAATGAGTAATCTATTAGATGTTGAGAAAGATTTAATTCCTTTTTATGATTACTTTATGAGATATGTAAAAGATTTTATCTTCATAGACCAAGAATGTAAGGTGAAATTAGCACCAAGATACATAAAAAGCATAGCAGAAACAAGCAAACTATCTGACGATAAACAACAGTTAAATATTTTACTATATAACGATATAGTAAATATAACTACAATTTACTTCGCCAATTTTTTGGTAGAATCTTTAATGCCAAGGAAGGAGTCTGTGAAATAATAGAAAACCTAGAAAATACAGTCAATAGGTTATGCCTCTATTTTAAGGGAAGTAATGGAATAGATTGGTGGGAAGATCAGCCCATATCTTATATCAATAAAAAAGCAAAATGGGTGTCAGATGAAAATAAAATGATCGAGAAACAAATGAAAAAAGAACAAAGATGACTACTTTTCATACCCAGTATTTATTCGAAGTCATAGATAGACTTTCACCAGCTCTTCAAAAAATGCAAGCGAATGTTCAAAGATCAAACTCCGCTATGAGGAGGTCGATGAGTAATACTATATCAAAAAATAAAGTCGTAGCCGACTCTTTCATAAAAAATAACTCAAGAATAAGAAGCTCATTCAGCAATACCAGCAAATCGGTTCTTAATAACTCTATGATTATGGCTGGTGGATTTGACATATCTAAGGCTAAAGCTACCGCATTAAGATTAGAATTAATAAAGTTAAGATCTTCTAAACTGATGTTTAACGGAGGATCAATGGGTAATTTTAGAACAGGTATTGATAACTCAAAAAAAGGCATAAATAGGCAGTCAAACGCACTATTTGAGGCAAGAACTAAGATGTATGCCTATAGAAATATGTTGGTTACTGGTGTTCTGCCTACTTCTTTAGCTATTGGAGGGTTATTAAACTTAGAGAGAAAAAGATTTCAATCTAGAATGAGGATGTCTGCTATAATGGATAAAAAAAACTATTATGGCTCAATGGGTGTGAAGAAAGAAAATTTTAACGCTTTCGAGAACTTATCTTACGCAGAAAAGTTACCTAAATTTAAAGAAAAAGGTAGCGAGTTACAAAAAACTATTGAAGGATGGGCTGTTAATTATGGAGTTCCAATCAAATCTCTACAAGATGGTGTTGTAAAAATATTTTCAGCCTCCTCAGCTTCATTTAAAGACACTAAGAATATGTCTAAACAGTTTGCTATTTATTCAGCTACAATGGGGCTAGATGGTTCGGATACTACTAATTTATTTAGAGCAGTAGGGCAGGTTTTTGGTAAAGGAAAATTAACTGCGGAAGAATTAAACAGGCAATTTGCCGACGTAGCACCAGAGTTTAAAAAGATGCTAGTCGAAGTTGGAATAAAAGAATCTGGTGGAAAATTAAAGACCCAAGAAGACTTTATAAATGCTATGAGGCTTGGAAAGATAGGTCCTGGCATTTTAAAGCTTCTAGCTTTAGAAATAGAGCAGAGAAATGAAGTTATGAAAGCAGAGGCTGCAAAGCACTGGTTCTTCCATTATAAAACATTCGGATCTCAAGCTATGCTAGCTGGTGCAGAATTAGGAAATATAATAGCTCAAACAATGGATTTACGAAGAAAATTTATGTGGCTTACTATTTCAATGAAGAAATTTACAACATATTTAGAAGATGCTCCTTTTTGGTTAAAAGGACTAGTTAAATACTTAGGTTATGCAATTCTAGCAGTGATTGCCCTAGTGATGCTAGGCTTTATTAAGAATATGGCTATATTTTTTGGAAGATCTGTGTTGGGAGGTGGTGTTTTAAAAAAAATATTTGGAGGAATGGGTGCGTTAGCTTTTGGCTCAAAAAGAAGTAAGCAGAAAGTATTTATCGGATCTAGGAATTTTTTATGGTCGTTAAAAAGAGCGCTAACTTCCGCTATGCTTTTAACTCTAAATCCAGTCGTTATTGGTGCCGCCATTGCCGCTGCCGTTGCTTATTCATTAAGAAACGTTGTGGATGCTATGATAAATAGAGAAATGGATGAGCGGATAAAAATATTAGGGGATGGACTAGCAAATGCAGGGGTCTTATTAAAAGGTGCTTCTTCGTTTGCACAAAGCTCAATAAATCCTCTTAGGCAATTTTCTGAATCATCTAATTTGCAACCATTATTAGATCCAGTGATAAATGCTATAGCAACAGGTGCGGATATTGTTAATTCATTTCTTCCTAAAGAGAAGGATAGTAATATAAATGTAAATATAAATAATGGAACTAGTAATTCTGTGGATGTAGATTCTAGCCCAAACATTAATACTAGCTTCATAAGTAGTTTTAATGAATCATATAACTTAGCTTGATATGATTTATAATTCATATATAGTAAATAATAGCAGTAAAGTTGCCTTTGATAATCGCTCTTCTGATGATTCAGTTAGGTTTAAAAATGTTATCTATGAAAAGCCATTTTCTAACGAAGCGGAACATAGTAAATTAGGTCTTTATGCAGAAACATTTAAAGTTCATGCCCAAGTTTACAGCGAAGATGAGAGCAAGACTCTAAAAGATATATTAACCGCTTCTAGTAATCGAAATTTCTCTTCAAAAATATTTTTACCTAAACTTGGAATAATTAATGTGGTGGTTAGTTCGTTTACTAGAAATATAAGTCATTATAAGCTTGCTGGGGTTTATGTTTTTAAAATAGACTTCATTAAAATCAAACCTCCAAGCTCAAGAGATGATAATTCGGAAATAGATTATGATATAAAAAAAGAAGAATTAGCTGAAAAAGTCGTAAAAAAATCTGAAAAAGCATGGTTAAAGCCGTCAACCCCTTACTCTTTTCAAAAAATGACTTCTTTAGTAAAGAGTGCTAGTTATAAGTTAAATGCTATTACCAACAACATTACTAGTTATAGTGATAATTTAAGCGATCTAGTTGATTCCGTAGGGAGTTTGGCGACTGATGCGGAAAAGCTGATAAACTCCCCAATAGTCTTGTTCGAAAAAGTCCAAACTATATTCGAAAAAATAGGTAAATTTGACGATAAACTACAAGATGTTTTTGATTCAATTGAAAATTTATATGACTATACTATTGACAAATTAGGAATTACTGATGAAGAGGTTGGTTCAAATATTGATGCTATTAATAATGTAGTTACCTCTGAGGCATTATTTGCTGGAATGGATTTATCTCTTAAAATAAATTACACATCCCAAGAAGAATTAAAGTCGAACACTGATAAAATAAATACAGGATTCAATAATGCTTTAAATACTATTTCTGATAAAGAAGTTCTTAATGGTTTAATAGGGGTAAAAACCCAGTTTGATTTACTTATCCAGAGCCTGGAGATTTCACTGCCTAAAGTGATAGAAATAGAAATAAGCTCTACCCCTTTAAATGTTCTGTGCTACTTATTGTATGGTAAATTAATATACCAAGATCAGATAATATCTTTAAATAATTTAACAGACACATCTAGAGTAAAAGGAAAGATAAAAATACTATCTTATGGTACAAATTAATTTAAAAATAGGAGGTAAGCTTTATAAGCCCCAAACTATGAGCATAAAAGAGAGCCTAACATCATTTGGTAAACAGATGAGTGTTACTATCGAAAAACCATCATTAAAACACTTACTAGGTAAGTACGAGATTATAACAGAAGCCTTTATTGATAATAATAAAATATTCAGCGGATTTGCTAGAGGTCTTTCTTATTCTGCTAGAAGTTCAGATTTGGTAACAAGCATACCTTTTTATGATTATTTAGGGCTTTTTAAGAAAGTTTCTGCTGAGATGAGTGACGGAAAAGACTCTTATTCTAATAAAAACTTTGTTAGCTTCATAAAAGGGATGTTAAGCCAAAATGGCTTTGGAAATGTTGGCATTATAAATAAAACTGGCGAGACTTTTAACGCTAAAGATAAAAAATTTATCGTTAACAAGAATGAGACTATTGCTAAAGTAATAGATAGATATTGCAGGGAGTTTCAAGTGTTGGTTATTTCTGATGCAGAAGGGAATTTAGTGCTTCATAAAACACCAGATACTGGCTCTATTGGTAAATTATCTTTAGATAACTCTTTTAAAAACACTAATATTATTTCTTGTGATATAACTATTAATTACGAAAATAGATATGGATCATATATTGTAAATAGCCAAACCTCTGGAGAAAATTTATATACTGATAAACCAGATGAGTCAGTAAAAAAAGAACTTAATCAAAAGATAGTAGTATATGACCCAGACATATCTCCTAGGAAAAAAAAGATAATTTATTTTAAAGATTCTTCAAATACAGAATATGTGACTAAGTATGCTAACTGGATGATGAATATGAATAAAGGAAAATCCATGAGCGTTGACCTCGTTGTTGGCGGCTACTACAGCTCTTATGGAAAATTATACGAAATAGGAAAAAAGATTCATTTTGAGGGTGATGAGATGTTAATAGATTTTACTGATAAAACTTTAGATGTAAAAGGTGGAATGGTAACTCATTTAAAACTTATATATCCTGAGACATATTCAAGCAGAAAGCCAATTAAAACAGCAAACTCTGGCTTAAAAGAAGGACTATACTTTGATAAAGTAGAAGATGATCTAGAAGCAAACTAAATAAGAAGATTAGATTGTCCTGCGTCATTTATCTGAACAGGATAGACTCCCGCACTACTTCCGTTGGCAATAGAAATTTGCATACTAGAATTTACACTGAGAGCAAAAGCAGCTCCTCCCCCAATTTTAATTTGCCCTCCTTTTATTTCTATATCTCCGTTCTTTTTTATAATTATTGAAGAATCATTATGTTTAATAGTTAAGTCCTCGCTAATTTTTATGAATGAGTTAAGTATTTTTATGATAACTTCGTTATTCTTGAGTTCATCTATACTTTGTTTGCTTCCAATTATACCAACAACATTATCTCTGCTTTCATTTACGGGGAATAACATAACTATATTATCCTCTAGTCTTTTACTAAATACTGATCCTATGTAGATCAAATTAACATCATGATAAATAACTCCTTCCGCTTGAACTATTGCGGTCTTATTATCTGAATTTATTTTTTGTATATAACCTATAATCATATTATTACTTGACTTGATTTTTTATATCAATCATATTATATATATTAAATATATTAAGCAACAGGTATGGACTTAAAATTCAATAAGGAAAAAGGATATTACGATATTGATGCAGAGAACGGAGATTTTGCCTTAACTTATGATATAGATACCTCTATATTGCTTAATGTTTTAGGAGAAAATAGAGCTGAAAACTCTTTAATATCTAACCCTCTTAATAGAAGAGGTCATTTTTTAAGTGAATTAAATGGAGAGGTTGTAGGAAGTGATGTGTGGATATATGCAAAACAAAGTTCTAATAATGAAGATGATTTAGGATTGTATCAAAGTTTGATCGCAGAATCATTAAATTGGTTATTGGAAAAAGGGATAGTAAAAAAAGTTGCAGTTGCAGTTACGATTTCAACTGGAAATAAATTATTAATTAATATTACTATCACAAGAAATAATGATAGTGAACAGTATTTTGATATATTAAAGTGAGAGAATCTTTATCTGAAAACATAAAAAGAGTAAAGAACAACATAAGCTCGCAATGGAATGCCAATCAGTCCAATTCAACAAAAAAGATAGATCTTAGTATAAAAGGAAATGCTTTTGATATATTAAGTTCCTCAGTAACACTAGGAGTAGAAGATAATAATAATTATATAGATTACGCAACAAAACAAGCATTCCTCTATTCTGCTGACGAAGACGGAGTTCCTAACCACAACAAGGAATTAAATATAAATAGGAAGATTGCCAAAAGGTCAAGCGGAGAGGTAATATTCACAGGCACTAACGGATCAATTATTCCTGTGGGTACCAGTTTAACAGATGCGTCTGGAAATGAATATACGACTAAATCAGAAGCGACTATATCAGATCAATCCACGAGTTTATTAACACTAACTTATAGTGGAGTTGTCGCTTCTGCTAAGACTAATGGAATTAATAAGTTCTATAATGGACAAACTATAACCATTTCTGGGTCTGATGATGTTTTATTTAATGGTAGCTTTGTTATTACCCTTGTTGATAACGAAAATTTCACTTATATATTGCCGTCTATCCCCTCAGCAAACCCGACTGGAACATTTATAGCTAGTGCCAGTACGGCTTTTACTAATGTTGATTCAGATGGATTTGGAGCTGATAAAAATAAAGGATCGGGAGTAGCTTTAGAGTTGGTAAATCCAATTATTAATGTCGATAATTCAGTTTATTGCGGAAGCGATGGACTTGCTGGGGCAATAGATTTGGAAGATTTAGAGGTTTGGAGAAAAAGGGGATTAGAAAAAAAAGCCTCTTATGGTGGAAACTTCTCCGTAGAAACTATAAAGATATTTATAAAAAATGAATTAAGCGGATTTACTCGTATTTGGGTAAAAGAAGCTACACCAGAAGTAGGTGATGTTGAAATTTATTTAATTAGAGATGGAGATATTAATATAATACCAAGTTATTTATATTTAGAGCAAGTAAAGGCAAAATTATGTGATGGGGCTGATGCTATTAAACCTGCTAATATAGATAGAAGTTTAGTTTATGTATTATCTCCAACAGCAGTAAGTACGGATTTTAATTTTGACTATATTTTGCCAAATAATAGCCTTTTAAAGGAGGCGGTAAAAACTAATCTTACTAATTTTTTTAAATCTGAGCAAGTTAACTTAGAAACTAATATATTAGAAAGTGAGTATAAAGCCATTATAGATAACTCAATAGATTCTAATGGTAATAAAGTTGCTTCTTATTCGCTAACCTCTCCTTCTGGTGATATTGTTGTCGGAACTGGGAAATTAGGAACATTAGGGAGCGTAAATTATGTATAATATAACATTAGAAGAGCAAACTACTATATTATCTCAATATTTACCAAATAATGATTTGGTTGAGGCGGCGGCAATAGAAGGATCTAATCTTCGTGCGCTTTTAAAGGGAATTAGTGTAGAATTTCTCTTAATAAGAGCAAAAATAGAAGATTTAAGAAAGAATATGTTTCCATCTTTGTGCGATACTTTGATTAGTAATCATGAGAGGGACTATGGAATACCAGATGATATTTTTTCTGGAGAAGGTACTCTTGAAGAACGAAGAAATAATCTTCTTTTTAAAGTAGCCTCCACAGGAATATCAACTGAGGAGGATTTTAAGGCTTTAGCTTCAATGTTTGGAGTAGAAGTTAATATAACTAACGGTTGGGATAGGGGTTCATTTCCAATTAAGTTTCCATTGATTTTTGGAACACCAAAATCCTTAAAGCATACGATAATATTAGATTTTAAGGATCAAAAAATAGAAGGGTCATTTCCTTTGGCTTTTCCATTAGAATTTTCGACTAATAAAGTTGATATTTTGATAAAATTATTTAACAAAGTTAAACCTGCTAATTGCATAGTTTATGTAGTAAGTAACGTATAAAAATTTAAGAAATAAATAAAATGGGAAAATTTGATAATAATAAAGTAGATGGAATTAGTAGCCTTCCTGCTGATGATTTTAATAAGAATAAAACGGAACTTAGAAATATCTTAGATAAAGCTAATATAATTTCTAGCGATACTAATCTTGGACAACTAGCCGAGTCTATTGCAATATTCGCTGCTAAAGGAGATTTTTACACAGCACAATTCCTTAATAATACATATACACTTACTCCATCTTTGTCGGTTTATCCACCTTCTTATATTGATGGTCAAAAAGTAAGATTTGTCATTCCTGCGAATAACACTGGGGCGGTATTGATTAAAATAGGAACTTTGGCAGATATTCCTGTGAAGACAAAAGAAGGTACTGATATGGCCTCTGGTGATTTTAAAATAGGTAAGTCCGCCATTATTATATATAACCTTGCTAATAATGTTTTTAATATTCTAGATTTAGAGTTAAATACAACAAGTACACCTGTGGGTGCTGTGTTTCCATCTGCCTCAATAACTGTTCCAAATGGCCATTTAGAGTGCGATGGCTCGGCTATTTCAAGAACTACTTATGCTGATTTATTTAATAATATAGGCACTTCTTGGGGGGTCGGCGATGGCTCAACAACATTTAACATACCAGATTTAAGAGGTGAATTTATAAGAGGCTGGGATAATGGAAAAGGTACAGATAGTGGAAGGGCTTTTGCTAGTTCTCAACTAGATGCGTTTCAAGGACATTATCATCAAGTGTATCACTCAACTGGGGGTTCAGGATTCAATCAATTCCATGCTAGTATAGCTAGCCTTAGCCAGCAGACATCTATTGAAACTGCGATGACAGCGGCAGACATTAAGACTGATGGGGTCAACGGAACACCAAGAACAGCGGCAGAAACTAGACCACGGAACTTTGCTTTAATGTATATAATTAAATATTAAACATAATGATAGCCTATAATTTTAATGAACAGGGTTTTTTTATATCTAAAAAAGAAGCTAAGAAAGACCCCTTAGAAAGTGTCAAAGAGTCAAAAGATATATTTTTACTACCTAAAAATTCAACTTTTAAAAAACCTCTTGCAGAAAAAGAAGGTTTTAATGTTATCTATGAAAGCAATACATGGATTTATGAAGAAATACCAAAACCCCCAAAACCAAAAGAGCCAACTTTAATTGAATTAAAGGAAGTTAAAATCAATGAAATAACCCAACAAAAAAACAAAGAGCTATACAGTTTAATAGATTTCAAAGGAACTAAATTTATCAATTCTCAAGTATCATCAGCTAATATGGTTGGTGAATTTATTGAAGCCCAAGAGGATTCTTTGATAAATTGGATGGATTACAAAGGAGTTCTTATCGTTCTAACAAAAACAGAACTTTCGGCATTGATGGGATTAATAAGAAATCAAAGAAGACAAGCATACTTTAAAGAGGCTGAGCTTATCAAAAAAGTAAGCATATC